>Ga0247776_10000133_pt1 | contig 16861 bp, 18 predicted proteins | sample UWRJL199509C5_FD_179912 | JGI IMG/M metagenome (GOLD analysis project Ga0247776, IMG submission 179912) | Plant litter microbial communities from Arlington Agricultural Research Station in Wisconsin, United States - UWRJ-L199-509C-5 | ecosystem: Environmental > Terrestrial > Plant litter >...
AGCGCCGAAAGCGGCAGCAAGATGGCCGTGAACAGCCAAGGGCTGCAGCTGCCGGGATCGCCGCCGCGCAGGCAGAGGCAGGGTGCGTAGGCCTCCATGCAGACCGCGCCGAGCATGAGCGAGGCGACTAGCCGCCGGGCGCACAGCCGCCGTCCGCACTATGATTCGCGCATGGCGACCCTGCTGCTGAACCTGCGCAACGTGCCGGACGACGAAGCCGACGAGGTGCGTGCGCTGCTCGACGCGCGCCGGATCGCGTTCTATGAAACGCGGCCGAGCCGCTGGGGCGTGTCGGCAGGCGCGATCTGGATCGCCGAGGATATCGACGCTGACAGAGCGAAGGCGCTGATGGCCGGCTATCAGGCCGAACGTCTGGCGCGTGCGCGCGCGGAGCATGCCGCAGCGAAGGCGCAAGGCACCGCGCCGACCTGGTGCTCGACGCTGCGCGACGAGCCGTTGCGCGTGGCGATGACCGTGCTGACGACGCTGCTGCTGCTCGGCCTGGTTGCGCTGCCGGTGTTCATGCTGTCGCGTTGACGGCTGCGTGGACGTCAGCGCGCCGACGTCGGCGCGTCAGCCGTTGCTCCGTTGCCATCGTCCTCGTGGCGATCGGTATCGATCAATTCCTGCAGGTGCCGCTCGATCGCGAACACGTGCGCATCGTCGGCATCGAGTTCGCGCAGTGCCGCGGCAAGATCGATCAGATAATCGCGATTGGCTCCGCTCGGCCCATGCGAATGCGCGATATGCCGAGCGATCTCGTGTTCCGGCGCCGGGCCGAGGAAGGCCGCATTCTCGGCCATCGCGATGTAGACCAGGCCGTCGACGCGGCTGCCGTGGGCGAGAAAGACGTCGGTTGCGCAGCGCAGGTAGCCGTTCTTTTCGCGATGATCCAGATGCTCGAACACTTGCGGAGTGATCAGGTAGGCCATGCCCATGCAGAGCGTGCCGCGTTCCGGGATCAGCGTGACGACGCGGCCGGGCGCATCGGCGGTACCGCGATGATCGTGCGAGCCCTGCCAGAAACGCCGCGCCCAATCGCGGATATGCGCGGGCCGCCGCTGCAGGTACGGAAAGTCGGCCTTGTAGATCAGCGAGCCGTAGCCGAACAGCCACACTTCGGTGCGGTCATCGAAACGGCGCATGCGCCGATTGTCGGCAATCGTATTGGCGGACATGCTGAAGTACGCGGGCAAACGTCTGCCGCCGAGTCTAATATCGATTGCAGCCGCGCGCCGGCCGGCGTCGGCATAGCCTGAGAACATCGCGCCATCATGCCGAACCTCGACGACCCCGCACCGCAGCCGCCGCAGATACCGGACGCAGGCGATTGTTGCGGCGAAGGCTGCGTCAACTGCATCTTCGACCGCTACGACGCTGCACTGGAGCGCTACCGGGCCGAGCTGGCCGCGTGGCGGGCGCGGCAACAGGCGCATCCGACGGGCGTGGACATGCAGCCTCCACTCGCTGCAGGAAAAGAGCGGGACTGAAACCTCAGCGCAGCTGCAGCGGAATTCCGCGCGCCTTGTCGCGTTCGTAATTCTCGCGCTCCGCGCGGCAATACGGGCCGCCCATCGCGAACTTGCGGCACACGCCCGGACGCGTCTCGTAGATGCCGCAGCACATGCGCGTGCGGTCGAGCGCGCTGCACCAGCCGTCGGCGCCGCGCGCCATCACGGCGACGCCGTCGGGGTTGTGCGCGACGAACTCTGTGGCGACGACGTCGTCCGGCGCCAGCACGACAGTGAGTCGGCAGCACACCGCCGCGCAGTCGGTGCACGACACCGTCGGATCGATCGCGTAGGCGAACGGATCGGCATCTGCGGCGAGCGCGCTCATGAAAGCTGCCGCCGCATCGGCGCCGGCACCAGCGCGCGGCGGTAGCTGAGCAGGCGGCCGCGGAACGGCGGCAGGTCGTTCGCGTTCATCGGGCTGCGCCGCTCGGCGACGGCGTAGCCCTGCGCGGCGAGCGCGCGCGTGAACGGCGCACTGTTGCCGCGTCCGGGATCGGCGATCAGGATTTCGGATTCGGGTTGCGCATGGCGCAGCAGCAGCGTGGCGAGCAGGTCGGCATGATCGCGCTCGTACAGCACGTCGCTGCCGATGATCAGGTCGAAGCGGCCGAGCGAATCGTCCGGGATCGACCATTGCAGTTCCCGATACGGCACCGCGGGCAGATCGTTCAGCGCCGAGTTGTAGGCGAGAAAGGTTTCCGCCAGCGGATGATGATCGGTGGCCACGACATCGGCGCCGCGTTGCTGCAGCACCAGACTGGCGAGGCCGAGACCGCAGCCGAGTTCGAGAATGCGTTTGCCGACGACGTCGTGGCGGCTCATCGCTTCGGCGAGCATCCGGCCGGACGGCCACACCTGGCCGAACAGGCTCCATTGCGCCGACGAGATGCCGATGCGTTCGGCATGGCGGTTCGGATCGGCAAACTGCTGGATGTCGCTCAGTGCGCGAATGCGGAAGTCGTGATCGCCGAGGCGCAGCAGAATCCGGCGTGTGGTGTAGCCCGACATGGGGGCTCCCGGGAAAGCGTCGTTCCGGAACGCGGAACGATGACGCGAGAAGGGAGCGAGACGGCGACAGAGGAGGGTCGGGCGAGACGCGCGTAGCTGCGGTGTAACGCCTGCATGGTACGCGAATGCCGCGCTGGCTGCCCATGCCGCCCGGCAGGCTGGACGCTCGTGCCGCGCCTCTCTAGGATTCGGCGGTTGCCAACGAGCGGAGATTGCCTTGAACCGATTGCTTGCCTGCTCCATCGCGTTTGCGTTGTCCTCGACCGCGCTGGCGGCCGCCGCGCCGAGTTTCGATGCGAAGCGCTTGTCCGACGAAGTGAAGACGCTGTCGTCGGATGCGTTCGAAGGGCGCGGCCCGGCGACGCCGGGCGAGACCAAGACGGTCGCCTACGTGATCGAGCAGATGAAGGGCGCCGGATTGCAGCCCGGAGGCGATCTGAAGGACGGCAAACGCGGCTGGACGCAGGCGGTTCCGCTGGCGCGTTCGGAAATCAGCGGCACGCCCAAGCTCGCGGTCGCGGTCGGCGGCAAGGCGCAGAGCCTGAGCCAGGGCGAGGAGATCGCCGTGCGTGCGGCAATGGACGGCTCCAGGGCGGTTGCGGTCAAGGACGCGCCGCTGGTCTTCCTCGGCTACGGGGTCGATGCGCCCGAGCGCAAATGGGACGATTTCAAAGGCGTCGACCTGCACGGCAAGATCGGCATCGTGCTGATCAACGATCCGGATTTCGAAACCGGGGTCGGCGATTTCGGCGGCAAGGCGATGACCTACTACGGCCGCTGGACCTACAAGTTCGAGGAAGCCGCGAAGCAGGGCGCGCTCGGCCTGCTGATCGTGCACGAGACCGAACCCGCCGCCTACGGCTGGAAGACGGTCAAGAATTCCAATACCAACACGATGTTCGACATCGTGCGCGACAAGCCGGGCGCGGTGCATCCGAAAGTGGAAGCGTGGATTCAGCGCGATTTCGCGGTCGACCTGTTCAAGCGCGCCGGCCTCGATTTCGATGCGCAGAAGAAGATCGCGCAGACGCGCGACTTCAAACCGGTGCCGCTGAAGGACACGACGTTCTCGGCCGACTACGCGGTCGACCAGCAGGTGATCACCTCGCAGAACGTGGTCGGTCGCATCGAGGGCAGCCAGCGGCCGGATGAAACGGTGATCTTCAGTGCGCATTGGGATCACCTCGGCGTCGGCGCGCCGGATGCGAAGGGCGACACGATCTACAACGGTGCGGTCGACAACGGCACCGGCACCGCCGCGCTGATCGAGCTCGGACGCGCGTTCGCGCATGCACCGAAGCCGCAGCGCTCAGTCGTGTTCCTGAACGTCACTGCCGAGGAAAAAGGCCTGCTCGGCTCGGAGTACTACGCGTCCAAGCCGCTGTATCCGCTCGCCAAGACCGTCGCCGACATCAATATGGATGCGCTCGATCCGATGGGGCCGGCGCGCAACTTCACCACCTCGGGCAGCGCCCGATCCGATCTGCTCGATGTGCTGATCGCCGACGGCAAGACCTTCGGCCTCGCCTATGCGGCCGATCCGCATCCGGAAGCCGGTCACTTCTTCCGCTCCGATCATTTTCCGTTCGCCAAGCGTGGCGTGCCGTCGGTCTCGTTCGGATCGGGCAACGACCTGGTCGCCGGCGGCGTAGAAGCGGGCGAGGCATCGAAGAAGGCCTATACCGCCGACCGCTATCATCAGCCAGCCGACGAGTGGCAGGCGGGCTGGACCTTCGCCGGCATGACGCATGACCTGCCGCTGCTGTACAAGGTCGGCAGCGATCTGGCGAACTCGGCGCGCTGGCCGGACTGGAGCAAGGAGTCCGAGTTCCGCGCGACGCGCGATGCGAGTGCGGCCGAGCGCCGCTGATACGCCTCTGATCGTTCTTGCACACGTCAGCGCGGTCCTCGACCGCGCTGGCGGCCCTTTTTTTCCTCGCATCACTTTCAGGAATTGCCATGCCCCTCTCGATGTACGAAGCGTCCGTGCCGATGTTCACGCAGATGCTCGGCAGTCTCGATGCCCTGATCGATAAAGCAGCCGCCCACGTGGAGGCACGCAAGCTCGAGCCCGCATCGCTGCTGCAGGCGCGTTTGTTCCCGGACATGTTCACGTTCGTACGCCAGGTGCAGATCGCCTGCGATTTCGCCAAGAGCGTACCGGCGCGGCTGGCCGGCGCCGACGTGCCGGCCTATGAAGACGGCGAACAAAGCTTCGACGACTTGAAGGCGCGCGTCGCCAAGACCTTGGCGTTTACACGCAGTCTCGACGCCGCACGTTTCGACGGCAGCGAGGAACGCGAAATCGTGCTGCGTCCGGGTACGCCGAAGGAGAAACGTCTCAGCGGCCGCGCCTATCTGCTTGGCTACGGCCTGCCGCAATTCTTCTTCCATGTGACGACCGCGTACGACCTGCTGCGTCACAACGGCGTCGAGGTCGGCAAGAAGGATTACATGGGCGTGTACTGACGCGTGCCGGTTTTGTCGGCTGCCTTACGGCCTTCCAAACCCGTGCCTCTCTGCTGGCATTGTCAGCGCGAGCGCGTAGCGCGCACATCAGCACGATCGGATCCAGCCGCGGCGACGACCAGCCGCGGCGACGATGATCTCGCGCGCTACTTTGCCAGAGCTGTCTGCACGAACTCATACTGGCGCGGCAGGCGATTCCTATGGCAAGCCCATGCACGTGCGAAAATTGGCCATCCTCACTCGATCTTCTCATGAAGCCGAATACCTACGACTTTCGCCAGTTCCAGGAAGAACTCGCGGCGCTGGACCGCAAAAACGACGCGCAAGGCAAAGAGAAGCTCGCGCCGAAGCAGGAATCTGCCCAAGCGCGCTTGCTCCAAGCCCAAGCGGAGTTCACGGCATTGCGCGAGCGTTACGGACTGACCGTCGCTCATGTGATCGCCTTCTTTCCGGAGGAGGAAGGCGTTGCGTACCTGCAAAAGCTCATCGCTGAGCAGGAAGGGAAGCCGAGGCGTCGATCGAAGAGTTGATCGCTGCCACCTACCAGCTGTCGACTGGCCATGCGATCTAGCAGAGCCCGCTTCCGGCCATGTGCGGACATCAAGATGAGAAGTCGGCCCGAAACGACGAAGTCCGGCACAAGGCCGAGCTTCATCACAACGCTGTCACTGCAGCGGCTTACGCCAAGGCCGCTGCATCGACCTTGTATTCCTCTGGGTTCATCGCGAACTGACTCAGCGCGCGGATAGCTCGGCGAGCAGTTCGTCGAGTTGTCCGAACGTCTCGTGCGTCGCTTCCTGCGCGCCGGTGCCGGCCGCGTCGAGCGCTTCCTTCGTGGGATACAGCTCGCTCATGACGAGCAGCGTCGTGCCGCCGCGTTCTTCGAACGTCACGGTCGTGACGGATCCGGCGTCGCCGCTTTCCTCGTTCGTCCAGACGATGCGCTTGTCAGGTACCACCTCGAGGTAACTGCCGAAGAACGCCATCGTGTTCGCAGGGTCGTCGCCGAACACCAAGCGGTATTTGCCGCCGGTGCGCACGTCCATCTCGCACGAGCGAAGTGTCATGCCCATGGAGCGAGGCACCCACCACTTCTTGAACAACTCGGGTTTGGACCATGCCTCGAACACGAGCCGCGCGGGCGCGTCGAACGTCCGCGTGACGAGGACCTCGCGCTCCGACTTCTTCTGCACGGTCGTACGCTGAGATTCACTTTCTTTTCTTGCGACCACGGGACTTCTCCTGTCGTTTGAGTTCGTCGATGACATCGTCCAGCGCTTCGAAGCGCGCGTCCCATACCTGGCGGTAACGCGCGATCCACTGCATTTCCTCGTCGAGACGGCACGGGCCGATGCGGCACGTGCGCACGCGGCCAACTTTTTCGGTGCTCACGAGGCCAGCCAACTCGAGCACGCCGACGTGCTTCTTCATGCCCGTGAGGGTCATTTCGAACTCGTCGGCGAGGTCGGTGATGGAGGCGTCGCCGCGTGCGAGCTGATCGAGGACGCCACGGCGGGTGGCGTCGGCGAGCGCGGCGAAGGAGGCGTTGAAGCGTGTCGGATAATACTGAGCCATGTGGTTCAGTATGGAGGAAGCGGTGGCGGGCGCGCAAGGGATATCTCACCGCTCGGCGCCTGTCATCGAACCCGCACCAACGACAGAACACTGAAAAAGCCGCTGAATCAGCGGCCTTGCTACCGGCTCGCTCGGCTCAAATCCAGGCCGTCATGTCTTGCTGGCAGGAATCGAACAGCCGCGGCCTTCGAGCTGTGTAATGCGCCGATCGAACGATCGAAACAAGATGAACACGAGGGAGAGCATCGAACCTGTTCGAGCCGTCCGATCGCGTTCCAGCTTGCCAGCCGCTCGGTGCCGATGGACGCTAATGTTCAGTTCGCACTGGCGCGCACCAAGCGGAACTCGACGCGCCGTGCGTCCCCGGGCGTGACCGGCACGCGTGCCTCGGTAGCAAATTCCAGATGGCCTTCCGCAGTGCGCAACGTCGCGCGCAAGCTGTAATGCGCATGTTCGTCGATCCGGGCTGAATCGTAGGGAAGATCGAAGTCGTACGGAGGCCCGTGCAAGCCGCTGAACTGCGCTTGCGCGATCGTCGCTGGCACCGCGTCCGCTTGGTCGCCGATCAGCAGCACGTCGAGCGTAGCGCCGGGCGCGAGCAGCATGCGCTCCAGAAAGAACGCGCGGCCGTGGATGAGGGTGGGCGCCTGCGGTGGCTCCGGCTGCTGCACGGAACGCCTCGGCGGCGGCACCGGCTGGCACGCGGTCAGCAGCACGGCGACGGCCAGAAAAACTCGAACGACGCGCATGCGCGATCCTCTTCCCCTAACAATCTCGGAGGCGAGTTGTACCCGTTGTCGGCCGCCGATGCACCTGCTCTGGGCGATGACACGCCCGGGATGCGCCGGCATACTCGGCAAGGCGAAGAGCGCGGGGCGGCCGGGGAGGGCGCGCGTCGCCGGGGTTGGACATATTCCGGGTCGACATTCGACTACCCGGAATTTTCAGGGGCTGAATTTTTCAGGGGCCTGGTTTCTGGCGGCCCTGGTTTTTCGGGGGTTGGATGTCGCCGCTCAGCGCCGCGCGTCCACCGCGTGTCCATCAGGGGAGAGTCGACGATGCGTTCTTGCTGCACAACGGCGTTGCGTGCCGTATTCGTGTGTCTTGGTCTGGCCAGTGGGTCTTTGTACGCGATTCAACCACCGGTCGCCGATCCGGCGACGCAGGCGGACCTGCGTCATCCGGCGCTTCAAGTCGCCGGTCCGAATCTCGATGTGACGCCTTCATTGCTGATGGATGCGCAACGCGACAGCGCGATCGATGCGCGCGCAGCCGCGTTCAAGCAGCAGGCCGGCGGATCGTGGGACGTGCGCTGGGACACGCGCGGCGATCGGCCGAATCTGCTCCAGGGCAGCGGCGTGCCGCTCGTGCCGGGGCGCGGCAACACATTGGCGCCGGCGCAGTTCGGTGCCGCGAGCGCTGCAGACGTGTCGCTCGCCACGGTCGCGCGCGAAGCGCGCCGCTTCATCGATGCGCAGTCGGTATTGCTCGAGCTCGACGGCATCGACCTGCGTCTGGACAGCGAGCGCAGCGTCGCCTACGGCAAGGGCAATACGTTCTGGTCGATCGAGTTCGCGCAGTACCAGGGCGATGTACGCGTCGATGGCGCGTTCGTCTTCGTCCGCATTGCGCAAGGCAATGTCGTGCAGTTCGGCGCAGAACGCATCGCTGCCGTCGGCATCGGCGTACAGCCCGCCCTGCCGCGCGAACAGGCGTTTTACCTCGCCTGGCAGGAACTCGCGTTTCCGCTCGACACGCTGCTGGCCGAAACGATCGAGCCCGGCGAGCTGCGCATCTATCCGACCGCGCCCGCGGGCGAGGCGGCCGCGGTCGCGTTCGCCGGCACGCGCGGCCACGGCTACGAGCACGTGCTCGCCTGGCGCTACGTATTCCGCGTCGCCGGTAATCCGGCCACCTGGGAAGTGCTGTTCGATGCGCACGCGAACCGCGTCATCGGCGTGCGCGATCTCAACGACTACGTCGACGCGACGGTCAGCGGCGGCGTGTATCCGACCACCAATACCGATCCGGAAACCGTCATCCCGTACCCGTTCGTCAACGTGACCAACGGCAGCGTGAAGGTGACCGACACGCTCGGCATCTACGACTATTCCGGCGGCAGTGCCAGCACCAGTCTCAACGGCAAGTATTTTCAGATGGTCGACACCTGCGGGTCGATCTCGCTGAGCAACAGCACCGACGGCAACCTCGCCTTTGGTTCCGGCAGCGGCACCAACTGCACCACGCCGACCGGCAACACGGCCGGCGCCGGCAACACGCATGCTTCGCGCACCGGCTTCTACCATTTGAGCCGTATCAACGAAAAGGCGCGCGGCATCCTGCCCGGCAATAGCTGGCTGCAGAGCAAGGTCACCGCGAACATGAATCTCAATCAGGTCTGCAACGCTTATTGGGACGGCGGCGCGGTGAACTTCTTCAAGTCCGGCAGCGGCTGTTCGAACACCGGCGAGATTGCCGCGGTGTTCCTGCACGAATGGGGGCATGGGCTGGACCAGAACACCGGCGGCGCCGCCAGCGAGAACGGCAGCGGCGAGGCGGTCGGCGACACGTTCGCCTTCCTCGAAACGCAGGACGCGTGCATCGGCGAAAACTTCACGCCCGGCCAGGCCTGCCACAACTGCACGAGCTGCACCGGCGTGCGCGATGTCGGCGATTTCAGCCTGGCCGGCACGCGTCCGATCGCACGGCCCTCGAACGTGACGAGCGGCAGCGGCATCAACTGCAATGCGTATATCGGCGTCGGCAATGTCGCCTGTCCGTACGTCAGCCCGAGCAGCGGCGCACCGTACCGCGGGCCGATGGGCTATGAAGGCCACTGCGAAAGCTACATCGCCAGTTCCGCCAACTGGGATCTGACCCAGGCGCTGATCGCGCGCTTCGGATCCGACGGCTGGGAGCGCATGGACGACATCTGGTACGGCAGCCTGACGCCGTCCAAGAGTGCCTATCAGGTCGTGTCGGGCGGGCAGTGCAATCCGGGCGCGACAGTGAACGGCTGCGCGGCGACGAACTGGTACACGGTCTACCTTGCCGCCGACGACGATGACGGCAATCTCGCCAATGGCACGCCGAACGCCTGCCGTATCTGGGATGCGATGGATGCGCACGGCATCGCCTGCGGTACGCGGCCGGCGTGCTCCGGAGACACGCCCGATTTCTCGCTCGAGGTGAGCAACGATCCGCAGAGCGTGTGTGCGCCGGCCAACGCGAGTTTCAGCGTCGGCGTCGGCACGCAGCTCGGCTTCTCCAGCGCAGTGACCTTGAGCGCGAGCGGTCAGCCGGCCGGCACCAGCGTCGCGTTCTCGCCGAACCCGGTGACGCCGGCCGGCACCTCGACCATGACCGTGTCGGGCACCGCCAGCGCCGCCCCCGGCAGCTCCACCATCACGATCAGCGGTAGCGCTTCCGGCAGTCCGGGCCACAGCACCGCCGCGCATCTGACGATCAACGCCGGACCGCCCGCGGCACCCGCGCTGACCGCACCCGCCGACAATGCGACCGCGGTCGATGTTGCGCCGACCCTGGTCTGGCAGGTGGTTGCCGGCGCGGCCTCCTACACGGTCGAAGTCGCCACGGACGCCGCATTCGCGACCATCGTCGCCAGTCAGAGCGGCGTGACGGCGACGTCGTTCACGGCGGCCGGTCTCGCGCCGAACACGCACTACTTCTGGCGCGTGCGTGCGAACAGCGCCTGCGGCGGCGGCGCCAATTCGACGGTGTTCTCGTTCACCACCGCCAACCAGGTCTGCAGCAGTCCGCATCTGGCGATTCCCGACAACGATCCGACCGGCATCAGCGACACATTGACCTTCTCCGATGCGACCGTGCTCACCGGCATGCGCCTCAAGATCGAAGCGACGCACACCTATGTCGGCGATCTCAAGTTCACTCTGACGCGCGGCGCGCAGAGCGTGCTGGCGATCAATTCGTCCAACTGCGGCAGCGACGACATCGACGTGATGCTCGACGATGTCTCGACCACGTCCGTGCAGAGCCAGTGCAACGCATCGCCGCCGGCGATCTCCGGCGTCGACAAGCCGAACAGCCCGCTCGATGCGCCGTTCGCCGGGCAGAGCTTCGGCGGCAGCTGGACGCTGAAGGTGGTCGACACCGCGGGGCAGGACACCGGCACGCTCCAGCAGTGGTGCCTGGAGCCGAAGTCGGCCGCTGCGACGACCTACACGGTCGGCGGCAGCGTCAGCGGCCTGTCCGGCAGCGGACTCGCCTTGTCGCTCAACGGCGGCGCCAGCTTGCCGATCTCGGCGAACGGCAGCTTCACCTTCCCGACCGCGCTGGCCAACGCCTCCGCGTATGCGGTGACGATCGCGGCGCAGCCGTCGAATCCGGCGCAGACCTGCACGGTCAGCAACGGCAACGGCACGATCGCCGGCGCCAACGTGACCAATGTCGGCGTCGCCTGTACGACCAATACGTATACGGTCGGCGGCACGGTCAGCGGCCTCGCCGGCGACGGTTTGGCCTTGTCGTTGAATGGCGGCACGGCCTTGCCGATCCCGGCCAATGGCGCCTTCACGTTCCCGGCCGCATTGAGCGACGCGTCCACTTACGCGGTGACCGTCGCGGCACAGCCGTCGAATCCGACGCAGACCTGCACGATCGCCAACGGCAGCGGCACGATCGCCGGCGCCAGCGTGAGCAACGTCGCCGTCGCCTGTACGACCAGTACGTACACGGTCGGCGGCACGGTCAGCGGTCTCGGCGGCAGCGGCCTTGCGCTGTCGTTGAACGGCGGCGCGAGCCTGCCGATCTCGGCGAATGGCGCGTACACCTTCCCGACCGCCGTCGCGAGCGGTACGACCTACATCGTGACGATCGCGACACAGCCGTCCGCTCCGACGCAGCTCTGCACGGTCTCGAATGGCAGCGGCACGATCGCCTCCGCCAACGTCAGCAATGTCAACGTGACCTGCGTGACGAGCGACTTCAGCGTCGGCGGCACGGTCAGTGGCTTGATCGGCAGCGGACTCGCGTTGCAACTGAATGCCGGTCCGCCGTTGACGGTGTCGACGAATGGAGCGTTCACGTTCCCGACGACGCTCGGCGATGGTGCCAGCTACGTGGTGACGATCGCTGCGCAGCCGGGCGGGAAGTCCTGCACGGTGGCGAACGGCAGCGGCACGATCGCCGGCGCGAACGTCGGCGACGTCGCTGTCGTGTGCAGCGATCGCATCTTCGCGAACGGCTTCGAGGCGTCGCCGTAGCGCGCCTCATCGTGGCATGACGAGATCCCGTGCGATTGCGCGGGATCTCGCCTGCATTTCTGCCGGCAGCGGGGCGATCGTCGCGTCGCGCAAGGTCATTGCGGAAGCGCGAGCTTCACGCGTCGAGCCGTGCGTCCATCGTGATGTTCGCCTTCAGCACCTTCGAGACCGGACACCCTTCCTTCGCCTGCGCGGCGATCTTGGCGAACGTGGCGGCATCGGTGCCGGGTACTTTCGCGACGACCGTGAGGTGGCTTGCGGTGATCTCGAACCCTTCGCCGACCTTTTCCAGGCTGACCTCGGCCTTGGTGTCGATGCGCTCCGGCGTGAGGCCGCTCTGGCCGAGCATCAGCGAAAGTGCCATCGAAAAACACGCGGCGTGCGCAGCACCCAGCAGTTCTTCCGGATTGGTGCCGGGGCCGTCTTCGAAGCGCGACTTGAAGCCGTACGGTGCGTCCTTGAGCACACCGGTCTGGGTAGATATCAGGCCTTGACCTTCCTTGATGCTGCCTTGCCAGACGACGGATGCGGTTTTTTTCATGGGAAGAGCCTCCTGTACGGGTGGATGGAGCAGGGCGCATGAGGCCCTGCAGGGCGAGCGGCGCAGCTAAGCACAGTGCCGTTCCGCGCGTGTGAATCTCTTGTTCCCAGTGTCTGTGCAAGATTGGACTTTTTTGACCGGCGCGGGCGAGCGCCGAGGCTCGCGCGTTCGTATTCAGTCTTGCTCTGCAATGCTGCTCGCTTGGGACAGCAAGCAGGGGCGGAGGCGATCACCATGACGAGTCGACACGACGACACGATCCGCATCGGCTGTGCCGGCTGGAGCCTGCCGAAGACGCATGCCGGCGCGTTCCCGTCCGAGGGCAGTCATCTGGAGCGTTACGCCGCCGTGTTCGATGCGGTCGAAATCAATTCTTCGTTCTATCGCCCGCACCGCCGGCAGACCTATGCGCGCTGGGCGGCCAGCGTGCCGCCGGGATTCAGCTTCGCCGTCAAGCTGCCGCGTACGATCACCCACGAGCGCCGGCTCAGCGGCAGCGCCGAGTTGCTTGATGCATTCTTCGACGAAGTGGGCGGGCTGCAGTCGAAACTCGGTTGCGTGCTGGTGCAGCTGCCGCCGAGTCTGGTGTTCGAAGCAGCGGCGGCGACGGCGTTCTTCGAGGCAGTGCGTGCGCGCCACTCCGGGCCGGTTGCCGTCGAACCCCGCCATGCGACATGGTTCGATGCGCCCGCCGAGGCGACGCTGCGCCAGCATGCAATGGCGCGCGTGGCCGCCGATCCGGCGCGTGTGCCGCAGGCGGCGCAACCGGGCGCAGATGCTGCGCTGGTGTATTTGCGGCTGCACGGATCGCCACGCATGTACTACTCCGACTACGACGACGACCGTTTGCGCGCTTATGCGCAGCGGTTGCGCGAGGCGGCCGAGGCCGCCGCGGCAACCTGGTGCATCTTCGACAATACGGCACTCGGTGCGGCCACTGCCAACGCGCTGACGCTGCGTGATCTCGTGCGCGGCAAAACGCAGCGAGGCAAATCTCCGCCGCGCGCATCGAAGGTCTGAACCACGTTTGCGACCTGCCTTGCAACGCCGCATGATGAACGTCATTGCGAAAGGCATGGTGTGTGCCATCGGACTCGTCGCGCCCGATGCCTCGGCGCAGGCGCAGTTCGACTGCACGGCACCGAGTCCGCCGAACGCGACGCAGCCGCTCATCCTCGGCGATGGCACGCCGGGCAGCGTGACGACGGCGCAGCTGCAACAAGCACTCGACGGCGGCGGCGCGATCCGTCTGAATGTCGGCGCGCCATCTTGAACCTCGACGCGACGCTCGGCGTCACGTGTGATATGGCGCTCGATCTCGCCGGCGCGACGCTGTCCGGCGGCAACGCACGTCGCGTCATCGAAGTCGCCGATCCGGGCAATCTGACCTACACCTTCGTCTTGCGCGGCGGCAGCATCGTCGATGGCAACACGCCGGGCGAGAGCGGAGCCGGCTCTACAAGCCGACCAGTGTCCCTGGCAGGCGGTGACGATCCAGCTGTTCGCCATACATTTTTTTCCGACAACCATGCGATCGGTCGCACAGGACGACGGCGGTGGAGCGATCTATGTGGTGGGAGCCGCCGAACTGGCTGTGGTGGGATCCAGTTTCGATGGCAATAGCGGTGCAGATGGCGGCGCGCTGTATTCGCCGGGGGCTCGAAGAGCGTCAACCTGTACGACACGAGCTTCAGCACCAATCACGTGACGGGTACCGGCGGCAATCCCGGCAGCGGCGGCAATGGCGGCGCAATCGGCGTCGATGGCGACACGTGCAACGTCAACCTGTGTCGGGTGCGCCTGCTCTCCAATCAGGCGAATGCCTTTGGTGGCGGGCTGTTCACGGTGACCTACAGCGGCGCGTCGTTCACGCGCGTGCAGGACTCGATCGTACAAGGCGACGCGAGCACGGCGACCCAGCCGGCCGGCGGGGCCTACATCCAGGGCAGTCCGCTCGCGATCAGCGGCGGCACGTTCCGTGACAACACGGCGGGCGGCTATGCGGCACTTGCGTTGTTTGCGGCGCCGGTGGCGTTCTCGAAGGAAACATCGTGAATTCGACCTTCGTCGGCAATATCGTGCAGAGCAGCCTCGGCGGCGCGATGTCGATCCAGGACGCGACCGCATTGACGCTGCAGAACCTCACGATCGCGCGCAACAGCGCGCCGTGCGAGGTCTGCTTCGCCGCCGGGATCGCCAAACGACAGCGGCGATACACTGACGCTGCGCAATCTGATCTTCCAGGACAACACCGCCGGCAATGCCTACAATCCATGGGCGATGTTGCATCCGGCAGCGCAAGGAGCCGGCAACCTGCAATGGCCGCAGACGCGACCGGTCTCCAATCAACAGGAAGCTGCCGTCGCGCCCGGCACGCTCTTTGCGAGCGCGAGCCTGGACGATCCAGCCGCCAACGGCGGTCCGAGCGAGACGATGGCGATCGCGCCCGGTAGCGCCGCCATCGACGCGGGCGTTCCGCTGGCGCACCGGGGACGGACCAGCGCGGGTACGCGCGCAGCGGCGCAGTCGATATCGGTGCCTACGAATGGCAGGCCGATCGCATCTTCGTGGACGGCTTCGACGGCGGTTGAGCACGCACTACGCACGTTGCCGCCATGCCTTGTGGAACGCAACGAAGAGGACGCAAGCAGAAGCGAAGCGAAGCCTGAAACACGAAGACGACGAAGGACACGAAGAACTGATCATTCCCCAAAAGGCCAAAGACTGCGAAGGCCAAGCCCTTTGATCAATCTTCGTGTTCTACGTGTTCCCCGTGTCTCAATCTTTCAGTCTTCAGTGCTCTTCCCTGCGTTCTGTTCTTCGGCGGCACGGCACTGCGCAAGCAGCACCGATGGTCCGGCTCGACTAAAATGAGCGCATGCGCCTCAACAAACACATCGCCGGAACCGGCTACTGCTCGCGTCGCGAAGCCGATCGGCTGATCGCCGAGCGGCGCGTCACCTTGAACGGCCTGGCGGTCGGCATCGGCACGCAGGTCGCCGCGGGGGACGAGATCCTGATCGACGGCCAGCCGTTGCTGGTGCGCCGCGCAGCCGGCGCGGCGCGGCGGCATGTCTACATCGCGTTGAACAAGCCGGTCGGAATCACCTCGACGACCGAGCGCGAGGTCGGCGGCAACATCGTCGACTTCGTCGACCACCAGCAACGCATCTTCCCGGTCGGTCGCCTGGACAAGGATTCAGAAGGGCTGATCCTGCTGACCAGCAATGGCGACATCGTCAACGAGATCCTGCGCTCGGAGAATCGCCACGAGAAGGAATACCTGGTCGGCGTGAACAAGCCGGTGACGCCGGAATTCCTCGCCGGCATGTCGCGCGGCGTGCGCATCCATCACCAGATGACCAAGCCGTGCAAGGCGACGCGTCTGGCCAAGTTCGGTTTCCGCATCGTGCTGACCCAGGGCCTCAACCGCCAGATCCGCCTGATGGCCGAAGCGTTCGGCTATCGCGTGACGCAACTGCGGCGCGTGCGCATCGTCAACATCAAGCTCGGCGAACTCAAGGTGGGACGCTGGCGCAACCTCACCGACGCCGAACTGCGCGGCTTGCTGCCGGAGCGCCAGGACTGGTGACGGCGCAGGCAACGTAAAGCAGGCGCGTCGGACGTGCATGAAGCCCGGATTGACTTTTGCTGGGCTGGTTTTCCCAAGGGCGAAGACCGCCGCATGACCGCCTCGGTGCTGGCGATCGTTCGGATTTCGGTGTCCTCGCGCGGGTGTCGGCGGCTTGCCGGTCGCGACCAGCACCGGCGCGAGGTAGTTCGACCTCATGGTCAACCTCGTCGCCGCCGATCGCGCCGGCGCCAGGTGCGGCCCAAGCTCCTTGCGACCGTTCGCAGCCTACGCCTGTGAGGACGGCTCGAACGGCCCTGGTGACGGTGTGATCAAGCTGCAAACATCGATTTCGACGGCGTGCTCGATGCGCTCGCGCCCGACGACACGATTTTAGACAATGGCATCGAGATCGCGTCGCCGCCAGCGGAGCCGGCGATCCCCCACTCGCGCCGCGCGGCGATGCGGCTTCCCGGGGCGCCGCGGGGTTCTGACGCAGCGGCCCGGCACAGGTAGAATGGTGCGCGGAACGTTTTTGCACCGTGTCCGCTCGCTGCGGGAGTCTTGCGCTCATCGCCGCGCAGGCGTAAAAAAACCGCATCGGCTCTGCAGGCGGCCGAAGTGAATGCGGTGCGTGCTTTATCGCTGTTGCGTCGGGCGGTTTGCGCGGCTCTCGAGCCTGCGCGCGCTAGCGCCCTCCATGTTTGTCCGGGCGACAGCGCGCAGGCGCTGGGAGTGATTCTGCGTTGAATACGTTCGACCGATTGAGAAGCCTGTTCCGCTCGGCGGCCGACGTGCGCGAGCGCAGGCAGAAGCCGCGTACCGGTGCGCGCCCCGGCACACGCATCCTGGTCGTCGACGATTCGCCGACCGTGGTCGCGTTGCTGCGCAAATACCTTGCGCAGAACGCATTCGTGATCCTCGAAGCGGCCGACGCGGA
>Ga0247776_10000134_pt1 | contig 16779 bp, 20 predicted proteins | sample UWRJL199509C5_FD_179912 | JGI IMG/M metagenome (GOLD analysis project Ga0247776, IMG submission 179912) | Plant litter microbial communities from Arlington Agricultural Research Station in Wisconsin, United States - UWRJ-L199-509C-5 | ecosystem: Environmental > Terrestrial > Plant litter >...
TCGGCCCCGGCGCCGGCGAGCACGGCGGCCACGTGATCGCCGCCGGCACCCCGAAGCAGGTGGCGAAGGACCCGGCCTCGCTGACCGGCCAGTACCTCTCCGGCAAGAAACGGATCGAGGTGCCGGAGGAAAGGCGCAAGCCGACCGGCGAGCTGCTCGTCCGCGGCGCCCGCGAACACAACCTCAAGGAAGTCGACGTCGAGATCCCGCTCGGGGTCTTCTGCTGCGTAACCGGCGTCTCCGGCTCGGGCAAGTCGACCCTGGTCAACGAGACCCTGCACCACGCGGTCGCCAACCGCCTGCACCAGGCGAAGCTGCGGCCGGGAGCACACGAGGGCATCGACGGCCTCGACCAGATCGACAAGATCATCAACATCGACCAGTCGCCGATCGGCCGCACGCCGCGCTCCAACCCGGCTACCTACACCGGCCTCTTCGACCACATCCGCCAGATCTTCACCCAGACCCAGGAGTCGCGGGCGCGGGGCTACAAGCCCGGTCGCTTCAGCTTCAACGTCAAGGGCGGGCGCTGCGAGGTCTGCAAAGGCGACGGCCAGATCAAGATCGAGATGCACTTCCTGCCTGACGTCTACGTCCCCTGCGAGCAGTGCCACGGCAAGCGCTACAACCGCGAGACGCTCGAGGTCCGCTTCAAGGGCAAGAACATCGCCGACGTGCTGGAGATGTCGGTCGAGGACGCGGTCGGGTTCTTCGAGAACGTGCCGAAGATCGCCCGCCGCCTGCGCACCCTGAACGACGTCGGGCTCGGCTACATCCGCCTCGGCCAGCCGGCGACGACGCTCTCCGGCGGCGAGGCGCAGCGGGTCAAGCTCGCCACCGAGCTCTCCAAAGTCGCCACCGGCGACACCCTCTACATCCTCGACGAGCCGACCACCGGCCTCCACTTCGCCGACGTCCAGCGCCTGCTCGACGTGCTCGGCCGCCTCGTCGACGCCGGCAACACCGTGGTCGTGATCGAGCACAACCTCGACGTGATCAAGACCGCCGACCACCTCGTCGACCTCGGCCCCGAGGGCGGCGAAGGCGGCGGCGAGATCGTCGCCACCGGCACCCCCGAGGAGGTCGCCGCGGTCGCCGGCTCCTACACCGGCCGCTTCCTCACCGAACTGGTCGAGCCGGTGAAGCCGAAACGGCGCCGCGCCAAGCGCGAGTTGTCCGCAGCGGCCTAAGACAACCGGTTCCTCTGCAAATTCCCTGGTTGCGCGCTTAAAAGCCTCGAAGCGGGGTAGTGACGCTCGCGGGAGCAGGGAATCGAACAGGAGGAACCATGTCATCACTGAGTTCGCGGGTCTGGTTCGCAGTAGCAGCCTTGGCCGCAGTTGCCCTGGTCGCAGTCGGCTGCGGCAGCAGCGACGACACGACCGGCGGAGGCGGTGGCGGAGGTGGCGGTTCGACGATCGCCCTCCTGCTCCCGGAAAACGAAACCCCCCGCTACGAAACCAACGACAGGCCGGACTTCGAAAATTCAGTCAAGGAACAGTGTCCCGACTGCGAAGTCATCTACTTCAACGCCGGCGGCGACGCTGAAAAGCAGCAGTCGCAGGGCGAAGCGGCGCTGACCAAAGGGGCCGAAGTCCTCGTCCTCGACCCGATGGACTCCAAATCGGCCGCCGCGATCGCCGAACGGGCGAACGCCCAGGACGTCCCGGTGGTCAGCTACGACCGTCTGATCGAAAACGGCGAAGTCGATGCATACGTCTCCTTCGACAACGAACGGGTGGGCGAACTCCAGGCGGAAACGCTGGCGAAAAAACTGAAAGAAGACGGGCACCCCAGCGGCCCGATCATCAAGATCAACGGCGATCCGGCCGACCCCAACGCGGCCCTCTTCAAGGCGGGCTCGAACAAAGGCTTCGAAGAAGCCGGGGTCAAAGTCGCGAAGGAATACGACACCCCCGGTTGGACCGCGGAAAACGCCCAGCGTGAGGCCCAGCAGGCGATCACCGCGCTCGGCAACGACGGCTTCTGGGGCGTCTACGCCGCCAACGACGACACCGGCGGCGGCGCCATCGCGGCGCTCAAAGGCGTCGGGATCGATCCCGAAGAACGACCGGTCACCGGCCAGGACTCGACCGTCGCCGGTCTGCAGCGGATCCTCGCGGGCCAGCAGTACATGACGATCTACAAGGCGATCCCGCCGCAGGCCAAACTCGCGGCCGAATTCGCGATCGCCCTCGCCGCCGACGAAGAACTGCCGGCGGACAAAGTCACCGAAGAAATCAACAACGGCAAGACCGACGTTCCCTCGGCGATTCTGGAACCGGTCGCGGTGACCAAGGACAACATCAAAGACACGGTGGTCAAAGACGGGTTCGTCAAAGCCTCCGAACTCTGCACCGGCCCCTACGCGGCCGACTGCAAAGAAGTAGGGATCACCGGCTGACATGGCAGACGGCACTCCGCTCCTGGAGCTGGAGGGAGTAAGCGTGAGATTCGGCCCGGTCCAGGCTCTGGACCGGGTCGACTTCGCCGTCAGCGCCGGCGAGGTCGTCGGCCTGGTCGGTGACAACGGCGCCGGCAAGTCGACGCTGGTCAAGGCGATCGCCGGGATCCACTCGCCCGACGACGGGACGATCCGCTTCGAGGGCGAGGAAGTGCGGATCAAAGGGCCGCAGGACGCCACCGAACTGGGGATCGCGACCGTCTACCAGGACCTGGCGCTCTGCGACAACCTCGACGTCGTCGCCAACCTCTTCCTCGGCCGCGAGCAGGTCGCGCCCGGTCCCGGCCGGGCCTCGCGGCAGCTCGACGAGGTGAAGATGGAGCACGAGACCGCCGACCTGCTCTCCAACCTCGCGGTGACGATCCCCAGCCTGCGCAGCGAGGTCGGCACGCTCTCCGGCGGTCAGCGCCAGCAGGTCGCGGTCGCCCGCTCGCTCTTGGGCGAGCCGAAAGTGGTGCTGCTCGACGAGCCGACCGCGGCGCTCGGCGTCCCGCAGACCAAACAGGTGCTGGAGCTGATCCGGCGCCTGCGCGAGCGCAACCTCGGCGTCGTCGTCATCAGCCACAACCTGGTCGACGTCTTCGCGATCGCCGACCGGGTCTTCGTCCTCCGCCTCGGCCGCGCCGCCGGTGAGTTCAAAGCCGACGAAACCACCGAGGAGCACGTGATCGGCGCGATCACCGGCGTCGGCGAGGGCGGCGAGAAACAGCAGAATTCCGGAGAGGAGGAGAAAGCGTGAGCCCGGCCGAGGCAGCGACCGCCGACGAGACGGCCGAGCGCCGGCCGAGCGCCGGGGAGACCCTGCGCCGCATCGTCCAAGGCGACCTCGCCGCAGTCCGGGTCGTGCTCGGCCTGGTCGTCATCGCGATCATCTTCCAGGTGCAGGAACCCCGCTTCCTCTCGGCGGAGAACCTGACCAACCTGATGCTGCAGATCACGACGATCGGCCTGATCTCGGTCGGCGTCGTCTACGTCCTGCTGTTGGGCGAGATCGACCTCTCCGTCGGCGCGGTCAGCGGCCTCTCGGCCGCGGTGATGGCGGTGCTGAGCGTCAAACACGGCTGGAACGCCTACCTGGCGATCGCCGCCGGGGTCGCGGTCGGCGCCGCGATCGGCTGCCTGCAGGGGTCGCTGTTCAGCCGCTTCATGGTGCCCTCCTTCGTCGTCACCTTGGCGGGCTTATTGGCCTGGGAAGGGGCGCTCTTACAGGTGCTCGGGCAGACGGGCTCGCTCAACATCACCGACCCCAAGATCACCGGCCTCGCCAACATCTTCTACTCGGACACCGTCGGCTGGATCTTCGCGGTGGCGATCGTCGCCGCCTACGGCGCGGTGACGGCGGTCGGCTACCGGCGCCGCGTCGCCGCCGGCCTCGAGGACACCAACGCGGTGCCGTTGATCTTCCGCTTCGTGGTCTTCTCCGCGCTCGTGATCGCCGCCGTCGCGATCCTCAACTCCGACCGCGGCGTGCCGCTGGCGGTGATGATCCTGCTCGCCTTCGTGGTCGGCATGGAGTACGTCGCCAAGCGGACCACCTTCGGCCGCCACGTCTTCGCGGTCGGCGGCAACGCCGAGGCGGCCCGCCGCGCCGGCATCCACGTCAACCGGGTCCGGATCGCGGTCTTCACGATCGCCGGGACGATGGCCGCGGTCGGCGGCGTGATGGCCGCCTCGCGCCTCTTCGCCGTCAACCAGAACTCCGGCGGCAACGAACTCCTGCTGCTGGCGATCGCCGGACCGGTGATCGCCGGGACCAGCCTCTTCGGCGGCCGCGGCTCGGTCTGGACCGCCCTGCTCGGCGCCCTTGTGATCGGCTCGATCTCCAACGGGATGGACCTGCTCTCGCTCTCCTCCGCGGTCAAACTGATGGTCACCGGCGGCGTCCTGCTGCTGGCGGTCTTGGTCGACGCCGTGGCGCGCAACCAGCGGTCTGCTTCAGGCCGGGTCTAGCGAGCGAGCAGCAGGCTGGCGCCGATCGCGCCGCCGAGGTCGCCGAGGGAGGCGACGCGGACCGCGGGCGGGCGCTCGTCGACGAAGAGGTGCTTGTCCATCTCTTCCATCAGCGGGTCCATCAGCCGCTCGCCGAAGCGGATCCCGAGGCCGCCGCCGATGATCACCGCTTCGGGGTCGATCAGGTTGACCGCCGAGGCGATGCCGGTCCCCAGCGCCTCGATCGCGCGCTCGATCAGCTTTTCGGTCATCTGGTCGCCGTGGTCCAGCGCCCGCTCCCAGATGCCGCTGGTGAGGCGCGGTTTGCCGTGCTTCTCCATCAGGTGGAAGAGGTCGGTCTTGTGGCCCTCTTCGTGCTGGCGGCGCGCCTCGGCTTCCATCGCCGAGCGTCCGGCGTAGGCCTCGAGGCAGCCCTTGCGCCCGCAGGGGCACTTGGCGCCGCCGCGCTTGACGACCACGTGGCCGATCTCGCCGGCCGCGCCGCGGCCGAGCCAGGGCTTGCCGTCGAGGACGAGGCCACCGCCGACGCCGGTGCCCCAGAAGACGCCGATCAGGCTCTGGAACTCCTGGCCGGCGCCGAGGTGGAACTCGGCTTCGGTCGCGACCTGGACGTCGTTGCCGACCTTGACCTCGGTCCCAAGCTCCTTGCCGAGGACTTCGGCCAGCGGAAAGCTGCCCTCCCAGCCGGGGAGGTTGCGGGCGCTGGAGACGACGCCGGTCTTCTCGTTCGCGTCGCCGGGCGAGCCGACCCCGATCCCGGCCAGGTCGCCGGTCTCGACGCCTGCCTCCTCGGCAGCTTCGCGCAGCGCCGTCGCCATCGCCGCGGCCACGTCCTCCGGGCCGCCGCTGGTCGGCGTCGGCTGCCGCGCCTGGCCGGAGACGTCGCCCCGCGCGTCGACGATCGCCGCCTGGATCTTGGTGCCGCCGAGGTCGATGCCGCCACGCAGGTCAGCCACGCGCGCAGTCTATGTCTAGGAGAGATTGGCGAAACCCCCGCGCACGTCTGGCGGCACCGGACACTTCGCGGGGCGTCGTCCTCGGTCGGCCAAATAGCGCTGCTATTCGGCCTCCCTGCGTCCTACCCCCGCTCGGTCCGGCACTCGCCAGCCGCACACGCGGGTTTCGCCAATCTCTCCTAGGCTGGCGAGATGGCGAAGAGCGGCTGGCGACTCTGGTGGGCGAAGCGGCGTTGGTATGAGCGCAACCACCGGCTCCTGCGCCGCTGGCGGATCGACCGCCACGCCGCCCGCGGCGGTTTCTTCATCCGCCACCCGGTCGAGGGCGAGGTGCTGGAGGCACTCGACGAGGGGCGCCTCGTGATCGGCGAGGGGACCCTGCTGGAGCCGGGCTGCTGGCTGACGCTCGCGCCCGAGGCCCGGATCGAGATCGGCGCCGGCTGCTTCCTCAACCGCAACGTGATGATCGCTGCCCACGAGAAGGTGACGATCGGCGACCACACGATGTTCGCCAACGGCTGCTTCGTCGGCGACGCCGAGCACCGCTACGACGACCCGACCAAGCCGATCACCTGGCAGGGCTTCACCTCGAAGGGCCCGGTGGCGATCGGCGCCAACTGCTGGTTCGGCGTCAACTGCGTGGTGACCAGCGGCGTCAGCGTCGGTGACCGCTGCGTGATCGGCGCCAACTCGGTCGTCAACCGCGACGTCGAGGGCGGAACGATTGCGGCCGGCGCGCCGGCGAAGCCGATCCGGGAAATCGACTTCGCCGCGCTTCCGGAGGGGTGACCCGGGAGGTCCCGGTTATTGGAGGAAGCCGGTTGCTTCGACGGCCTTGAGGACCTGGGCGGCCGTTTTCGGCTGGTCGAAGGCGCCGTTGGGCGAGAGGTTCTTGGAGGTCGGCTTCAACAGCAGGCCGGCGACCGAGGCGTGCCGCGCCTCGACCGACCAGATCGAGAGGGCAGCTGCCGCGTAGGCCGGGTTGGCGATGTTCAGCGCCTGGCCCGAGTAGGCGCCGACGCCGGTGTTCTCCAGCGCGACCGCGGTTTTGATGAAGGCCGTCTCGCTGGCGGTGGTGGCGCCGAAGTCGACTTTCGGGGCGGCGATCGCCTGGCTGCCGAGCGCCTTCTTGAGGAAGGCGACGTGGGCGTTCTCGTCGGCGGTCACCCGCTTCAGGAATGCCTGCTCCTGGGCGCCTTTGAGGAAGGTTTTCTTCTTGTTGTTGGCAGTCGCCTCGTTGTAGAAGGCGGCCTCCAGGTACTCGAGCGTGAGGGCGTAGTTGAGGATGCCGATGTCGCCCTTGCCGAATTTGGCCGGCGGCCGTCCTTTGCCCGCCGCCATCGCTGCCGCCGGGGTGAGGGCGCTGAGCAGGGCGCCGCCTCCGACCAGCCCGCCGCCGGCGAGCCCGGCCTTCTTGAGGAAGTCGAGCCTGGTGTCGCCCTCGAGCGCCTCGGTCGCTTCGTGCTCCGCCTCGCGCACTACTGCGTCTATGTCTGAGCTCATCGTTCCCTCCGCCTTGGGGTGGTCTTTGTCGTTCCTGCGAGGCAGACCGGGGAGCGGATCACCAATTAGAGAACTTTTTCGATACGAAATCGCCAAGAACCGCACGAAGTGCGCCTATACTTTTTCCAGTTGGCCGTGACCCACCTGGGCATGGACCTATGAACTCAAAGCTCCTCGTGAATAGCCCTCGCTCCCTGGCGGCCGTGCTGCGCACCAAGGCCGAGCTCCGCACTGCCGTGACCACGGCGAAGCGGGCGGGGGAGACGGTCGGCCTGGTGCCGACGATGGGCTTCCTGCACGAGGGCCACCTCTCGCTGATCCGCGCCGCCCGCGCCGAGTGCGACCTGGTGGTGATGAGCCTCTTCGTCAACCCGACCCAGTTCGGCCCCGGCGAGGACCTCGACCGCTACCCGCGCGACGAGGAGCGCGACCTGCGCCTCGCCGCCGAGGCCGGCGCTGACCTCGTCTTCGCCCCCGGCACCGAGGAGGTCTACGCCGCCGACGCCTCGACCGCGGTCGAGGTGACCGGCCCGCTGACCGGCGTCCTCGACGGCGACCCCGAGCGCCGCGGACCCGAGCACTTCCGCGGCGTCACCACCGTCGTCGCCAAGCTCTTCAACATCGTCGACCCCGATGTCGCCTACTTCGGCCAGAAGGACGCCCAGCAGGCGGTCGTCATCCGCCGCATGGCCCGCGACCTCGACTTCCCGGTGCGGATCGAGGTGCTGCCGACGGTGCGCGAGGCCGACGGCCTGGCGATGAGCAGCCGCAACGCCTACCTGGAGCCGGCCGACCGCGAGCGCGCCACCGCGCTCAACCGCGCCCTCGCCGCCGCCGAGCGCGGCGCCCGCGCCGAGTCGCTGGCCGCCGGCCTCGACGCCGCCCGCGCCGAGCTCGCCGCCGCCGCGATCGAGCCCGAGTACCTCGAGGCCCGCGACGCGGAGACGCTGGCGCCGGTCGAAGAGCTGGGGTCGCGCCCGGTCCTGGTCGCCGTCGCCGCCCGCGTCGGCGCCGCCCGTCTGATCGACAACGTCCTCATCCAACCGTCAACTTCGAACCAACCGGACTCCTAGCCCGAAAGGGGAGACACGTGCAAAGGCAGATGCTGAAGTCAAAGATCCACCGGGCCACGGTGACCGACTGCGACGTCGACTACATCGGCAGCATCACGATCGACACCGAGCTGATGGCCGGGGCCGACATGATCACCAACGAGCAGGTCCACGTCTGGGACGTCGACAACGGCGCCCGCTTCGTCACCTACGTGATCGACGGCGAGCCCGGCTCCGGGACGATGCAGGTCAACGGCGCCGCCGCCCACCTGGTCGAGCCCGGCCACAAGATCATCGTCGCCACCTTCGGCTCCTACGACGAGGCCGACCTCGAACGCTACGACCCGGTCGTCGTCCACGTCGACGACGACAACAAGGCGATCGCGATCGACAGCCATCCCGAGGTGCTGCTCAAATGAGCTCCGGCGGCCGCTCACATACCGCCCCGACCTCCGACCGCAAACCGGTCAGCCTGCCGCGGCTGGCCGAGATGAAGACCAACGGCGAACCGATCGTCATGGTCACCGCCTACGACTACCCCTCGGCGACCGTGGCCGAGGCGGCCGGCGTCGACGTCGTCCTCGTCGGCGACTCCGCCGCCAACGTCGTCCTCGGCTACTCCGGGACCGAGCTGGTCTCGATGGACGAGATGGTGATCCTCGGCAAGGCCGTGCGCCGCGGCCTGAAGACGCCGCTGATGGTCGGCGACATGCCGATGGGCAGCTACGAGGCGTCGAACGAGGAAGCGATCCGCAGCGCCCAGCGGCTGATCAAGGAGACCGGTTGCCAGGCGGTCAAGCTCGAGGCCGGCGGCGTCATCGTCGAGCGCGCCCGGGCGATCGTCCAGTCAGGCATCCCGGTGATGGGCCACATCGGCCTCACCCCCCAGACCGCGACCGCCCTCGGCGGCTACAAGGCCCAGGGCAAGAGCGCCGCCAGCGCGATCAAGCAGCTCGAGGACGCCCTCGCCCTGCAGTCGGTCGGCTGCTTCGCGATCGTGATCGAGGCCGTCCCCTCGGCGATCACCGACGAGATCGTCAAGAAGCTCGAGGTCCCGACGATCGGCATCGGCGCCGGTCCCGGAACCAGCGGCCAGGTCCTCGTCTTCCACGACCTGCTGGGGATCACCACCGGCCACATGGCGAAGTTCGTCAAGCGCTACGCCGACGTCCACGACTCGATGGTCGAGGCGGTCAAGCGCTACGGCAACGAGGTCCGCCGCCGCCAGTTCCCCGAGCCCGAGCACGTCTACAGCGTCGAACCGGCCGAGCTGGACGAGTTCCGCCGCTACCTCAGCGAGGAAAGCCTGGCCAGCGCCAAGGGCTGGGAGTGGGAGCCGTTGCCTTAGGGGCAGCCTTCGAGCAGGTCCAGGAGGTCCCCGCTGCAGCGCTCGGCCCGGAATCCCGGGCCGGCCAGGGGAACGACGCCGAGCCCGGCCAGGGGGACCCGCAGGTCTCCGGCCCAGCCGATGCTGCCGTCCTGCTGTTCGGTGTAGGTCGCCGAACCGCGGAAGGGATCGTGGGGGGTGACCGTCGCCGTCCGCGGATACGGGTCGCCGCGCCCGAAGTCGAGCCCTGCCAGCTCGCCGCCGGCCTCGGTCACCCGTTCCACGCCGACCCTGCCCGCTCTTTCGCTGATGCTCGCGGCGGCCAGGAGAGAGAACCCGGTTTCCGTTTCGAGCGCCCGGAAGGACAGGCGACCGCCGTCGTGGCGACTGCGGGCTTCCAGCTCGTGAGCGGTGAATTCTTCGGCGCCGGAGGGGGACGGGCGCCTCAGCCCTTCGGCGTCCTCGGTGTCGCAGACATGCCTGAAGATCTTCGCGTAGCGGGCCTTTGCCCCCTTGACGGCGATCTCGACGTAACCGTCCTCGCCCCGGAAGTGGAAGCTGCCGGTCAGCCTTCCCGTGCCGATGATCGTCTTCCGTCCCCGGCACCCCCGGATGAAGAAGCTCCTTTCGCTCGTCTCGCCCGCGAAGTCGCCGCGCAGCAGGCCGAAACGACCGAAGTTCGCACTCAGTCGCTCTTCGTCGGCGTGGCCCCGGACCCTGTAGGTGGCCCGTTGGCCGCCGTGCCGCACCGTCAGCGCGACCTGTCGACGGCCGAGCGAATCGACCGAGATCGTGTAGCCGTTGCTCTTGCCGAGCCGGGCGTGCAGGGAGAAGCTGCCGGGGAAGACGAAGTGCCCCCGGTCTGCGCTCGCGTCGGCAGGTAGCGCCGTCGCCGCCAGCGCGCAGACGAGAATCGCGAGGCCTCCCCTTGCCTTCATCGCGGGCAGAGTAATCGAGGGCGGAAAACCCCGTTGTTGCCGACTACGATGCGGTGGATGCCGATTTACGAGTTCCAGTGCGGGGACTGCGGGGCGCGCTTCGAGGAGCTGGTCGGGGCGGAAGCGGCCTCCGCCTGCCCGGATTGCGGCTCGGCGCGGACGCGGCGGCTCTACTCGCAGGTCTCGCCGCCGGGGCGACAGCCGCGCGGCGCCGGGGTGCGCTCGGACGAATCGCAGCGTCGGGAGCGGGAAGCCGGGCGCCAGGAGCGGATCGGCGAGGCGCAGAAGCGGCGGGCGGCGGGGGAGAAGCCGTGAGCATCAGCGCCGAGGAGCGCCGCGAGCAACTGGTCGCCCTCTACAAAGAGGTCCAGGGTTGCCAGAAATGCCCCTTGTATGAGACCCGCACCAAGGCGGTCTTCGGGGCGGGCAACGCCGACGCAGGCCTGATGTTCGTCGGCGAGGCGCCGGGAGCCGAAGAGGACCGTCAGGGGCTGCCCTTCGTCGGCCGCGCCGGCCAGCTGCTGAACCAGCTGCTGGAAGAGATCGGCCTCGCCCGCGACGACGTCTTCATCGCCAACGTGCTCAAGTCCCGCCCGCCTGACAACCGCGACCCCCAGCCGATGGAGATCGAGGCCTGCGAGCCCTACCTGTTCGAGCAGGTGCGGCTGATCGAGCCGCGGGTCGTCTGCACCCTCGGCAACTTCGCGACCAAGCTGCTGAGCGGCAGCCCGACCGGGATCACCAAGGTCCGCGGCACCCCGCAGGTGCGCCAACTCGGCGCCCGCACCGTCTTCCTCCTGCCCCTCTTCCACCCGGCGGCGGCGCTCCGAACCCCGGCGGTGAAGGAGCAGCTGCGGGCCGACTTCGCGACCATCCCCGACCTCTTGAAGCGGCCCCTGCCGGAGCCGGTCCCGAGCGCCGCGGAGCTCGAGGAGCTGGAGGAGGAGGGCGGCTCGACCCCGCCGCCGCCCACGGACCAGCTCGGCTTCTTCGGCCACTAGGGAGGAGGAGCCGTGGAGGTGGTCGAGACCAACAGCGCTGCCGAGACCGAGGCCCTCGGGGCGCGGATCGCCGAGCGGCTCGAGCCGGGGGACGTCGTCGTCCTCTCCGGCGAGCTGGGGACGGGGAAGACGACCCTGGTCCGCGGCGCCTGCCGCGCCCTCGGCGTCACCGGCCCCGTCACCTCGCCGACCTTCACGATCGGCCAGCAGTACGGCGGCGGGCGCCTGCCCGTCTCCCATCTCGACCTCTACCGCCTACAGACCCTCGAGGGCGAGGATCCCGCCCTGCTCGAGGACTACCTGCGCCCCGAGGGAGTCGCCTTCGTCGAGTGGCCGGCGGCGGGGGAGGGGCGGATCGGCCGCCCGGCGCTGGCCGTGCGCCTCTCCCACGCGGGCGAGGAGACCCGCAAGATAGAAGTCGAGTGGTGAGGGTACGCAGGGAAAAGCGCACCGAAGCCGTATCCGAAGTGTTCAGGCTCAGGAGCGCCCAGTAGGTAGCATCGGCGCGAAATTTCAACGAGAAAGGCAAGGACGGGATGAAGGGACTCAAAGCGCTTGCGGCGGTCATGTTGGCGAGCGGATTGCTGGTGGCGGCTGTACCTGCCACCGCCGGCGCGGCGGCCTACAAGCACTACGTCGGCTGCGGGGTGTCCCAGAACGCCAAACCCGCTCACGCCTGCCCGAAGAAGTCCAAAAAGGGCGCCTTCTTCAAAAGCCTCAAAGGCGACGTCGTCTACACGGTGTGCGTCAAGTTCCCGAGCGGCAAAAACCTCTGCGCCCAGGCTCAGGAAGCCGAACAGAACACGCTCTACGTGAACAAGATCACCTCGACGATCCCCGGCCGCCACGTCGTCAGCTGGTTCGTCAAAGGCCAGAAAGTCGGCTCCACCGCTTTCCGCGTAACCGGGTAGCGCCGTCCTGAACGTCGTCGGCTTCGACACCGCGACGGTCGACACCGTCGCCTGCGCCTGGCGCGACGGCGAGGTTCTGCACGAGTCGCAGCTGGGGCTCTCCTCGACGGGGAGGCCCCTGCACGCGACCCGGCTGCTGGAGGAGGTCGAGCGCGCGGCCGCGGCGGCGGGCGGCTGGGGCGAGGTCGACCTGATCGCGGTCGGGCTCGGCCCGGGGACCTTCACCGGCCTACGGGTCGGGATCTCCACCGCCCGTGGGCTGGGCCTCAGCCTCGGCCTGCCGGCCCGCGGCGTCTGCACCCTCGACGCGCTGGCCCGCGGCATCCAAGAGGCCGAGCGGCCACCTGTTCCTTCTGGGGGAATGGAGCCGAAAAGGAACAGCGGAGCGCTGGCCGTCCTCGACGGCTGGCGGGGCGAGGTCTTCGCCGCGCTCTACGCGCCCGACGGTTCGCGGCTCTGGGGGCCGGCCGTCTACCGGCCCGAGGAGCTTTCCGCGCGGATCGCCTCGCTGGGGGAAACCCCGCAAGTTGCAGGCTCAGGGGCGGTACGATTTCGGCAAGAGCTGGCCCGAGACGGCGTCCGGATAGCGGACGACTCCGATCCCGTCCACCGGGTCGCCGCGCGCCACGTCTGCGCGCTTGCGGCCGCGGCGACGGACCCGGAACCGGACGGGCTCGCGCCGATCTACCTCAGACCCCCGGATGCGGAGCGGTGGCGTGAACGAGACGCTTCACAAAGAGCAAAGTGACCTGACCCGGGAGGTCAAGGTGCGCCGGCTCGCCTACAGCGACCTGCCGGCGGTGATCTCGATCGAGCGCCGCTCCTTCCCGACCCCCTGGTCGCTGGCGATGTTCGTGCTCGAGCTCTCCAAGCCGTCGGGGATCTGCCTCGCCGCCAGCGCCGGCGACCAGCTCGCCGGCTACGTGATCTGCTCCCGCTACGACCAGGTCTGGCACCTGATGAACATCGCCGTCGACCCCGAGCGCCGCGGCAGCGGCGTCGCCGGGCAGCTGATGCGGCGGCTGATCGACGAGTCCAACGGGACCCTGCCCTTCACCCTCGAGGTCCGCGTCTCCAACCACCGCGCGATCGGGATGTACGAGCGCTTCGGGTTCCGCTCGGCCGGTGTCCGCCCTCGCTACTACCACGACAACGGCGAGGACGCGCTGATCATGTGGCTTGATTGAGGTGGCTGAACTAGAAGGGCCCCGAATGCTGCTGGCGATAGAGACCTCCTGCGACGACACCTGCGCCGCGGTCCTCGACGGGCCGCGGATCCTCAGCAACGTGATCTCCTCCCAGGCCGCCGCCCACGCGGGCTTCGGCGGCGTGGTGCCGGAGGTGGCTGCGCGCCATCACCTGGAGCTGGTCGAGCCGGTGGTCGCGGCGGCGCTGGCCGAGGCCGGGGTGACGCTCGACGACGTCGAGGCGGTCGCCGCCACCGCCGGGCCGGGCCTGATCGGGGCGCTGCTGGTCGGGGTCAGCGCCGCCAAGGCGATCGCCGCCGCCCGCCGGCTGCCGCTGATCCCGGTCGACCACCTGCAGGGCCACGTCGCCGCCAACTTCCTCGAGCCCGAGCCGCTCGAGCCGCCCTTCCTCTGCCTGGTCGCCAGCGGCGGCCACACGATGCTGGCCGGCGTCCGCGACCACCACGGCTACGAGCTGCTCGGCCAGACCCTCGACGACGCCGCCGGCGAGGCCTTCGACAAGTCGGCGCGGCTGCTGGGGCTCGGCTACCCGGGCGGCCCGGCGGTCCAGCGCGAGGCCGAGGAGGGCAATCCCGAAGCCTTCGAGATGCCGGTGGCGATGTCCCGCAACCCCGGCCTCGACTTCAGCTTCAGCGGCCTGAAGACCGCGGTGCTCTACCGCTGTCGCGATCTCGGAGAGGAGGCCGTCCAGGAGCGCCGCGCCGACCTCGCCGCCTCCTTCCAGGCGGCGGTGGTCGAGCAGTTGACGACGAAGCTGAAGCGGGCGCTGAAGAAAGGCGACTGGGAGGCCGTCGCGCTGGGCGGGGGCGTCGCCGCCAACGGGCCGCTGCGCGAGGCGGTCGGCCGCCTCTGCGAGGAGATGGGGGTGCGGCTGAAGCTGGTCCCGATCGCCCTCTGCACCGACAACGCCGCGATGATCGGCGCCGCCGCCCGCTACGCCGAGGCGATCCCGTACCCGGATTACCTCGGTTACGACGCCTTCGCCAGCGGCGAAAGCGGCGCCCCCGCGGTCGCCCACTGAGCCCCGATGGCCGACGTCGTCGTCTACTCCCGTCCGGGCTGCCACCTCTGCGAGGAAGCGCTGGAACAGATCGTCGCCCTGCACGGCGAGGGCTACCGCTTCAACCTGCATGAGGTCGACATCGAGAGCAACGACCTGCTGCTGCGCCGCTACCTGGAGCGGATCCCCGTGGTCGAGGTCGACGGCGTCGAGGTCTCGGAGCTGGTCCTCGACCGGGCTGCCGTGAAGGCGAGGCTCGATACTGTGGGGGCATGGTCGAGTTGATCGAGGAGTTCGACGCTGCCGGGGCGTTCCCGGTCGAAGGCGAGCGCCTGTCGCTGGGCGTCGCCGCGCGCCTCTCCCGCTACCTGCAGGTGCTGACCCAGGCGCGGAAGATGGGCCGCGAGACGATCTCCTCGCAGGAGCTGTCCGAGTACACCCACATCAACCCGACCCAGATCCGCCGCGACCTCTCCGGCTTCGGCAAGTTCGGCAAGCGGGGGGTCGGCTACAACGTCGACTCGCTGGTCTCGGAGATCCGCAAGATCCTGCGGACCTCGGGCCAGCACAACATCGCCCTCTTCGGCGCCGGCAACCTCGGCCAGGCGATCGCCACCTCTTCGATCTTCGCCGACCACGGCTTCCAGGTCGTGGCGGTGTTCGACAGCGACCCGGGCGTTGTCGGCAGCCCGATCGGCGAGCTGACCGTGCGCGACATCGGCGACCTGCCCACAGTCGTCGCCGAGGAGGAGATCGTCGTCGGCGTCCTCGCCGTCCCCGCCGAGGCCGCCCAGGACGTCGCCGACCGGCTGGTCAAAGCCGGGGTGAAGATCATCTTCAACTACTCCGAGCAGCTCCTCCAGGTGCCGCCCGAGGTGACGGTCCACACCTCCAGCCCCGCCGTCGACCTGCTCTACGCGCTCTACTTCTACCTGGCCTAAGGCCTCGCTTTGTCCCTGGATCTCGATCTCGCCCGCGAGAAGTTCGAGTCTTCGCAGGACTTCACGATCGGCCTCGAGGAGGAGTTCGCGATCCTCGAACCGCAGACGCTGGAGCTTGCGCACCGCTTCGAGGACGTCTACGCGGCCTGTCAGCAGGACGAGGTGCTGGCCGAGGCGGCGGCCGGCGAGCTGATCGCTTCCGAGGTCGAGATCCGCTCCGGGCGGGCCGAGACCTTCGCCGAGGCGGTCTCTCTCCAGCGCGAGCGGCGGGCGCGGCTCTTCGACCTGGTCGGCGGCCTGGGGCTGACCCTGGGGGCGATGGGTACCCACCCCTGGGCCGACTACCTGGAGCAGCGGATCATCGACACCCCGCACTACAACCGCCTGCGCCAGGAACTGGGCTATGTCGCGCAGCGCAACAACACCTGGAGCCTGCACCTGCACATGGGCATCCGCGGCGCCGACCGGGCGATCGCCGTCTGCGACCGGCTGCGCGAGCTGTTGCCGCTGCTGCTGGCGATCTCGGCCAACTCGCCCTTCCTCGACCGCCGCGACACCGGCCTGCACAGCGTCCGCAGCGAGATCTTCACCCGCACCTTCCCGCGCTGCGGGGTGCCCTCACCGTTCCGCGACTGGGCCACCTACGCCGACTTCGTCACCACCCTGCAGAAGGTCGGCTCGGTGGTCGAGTCGACGCAGCTGTGGTGGAGCGTGCGGCCGCATCACAGCTTCGGCACCGTCGAGGTGCGGATCTGCGACGCGCAGACGCGGGGTGAGGAGTCCTTCCAGCTGGCCGGGCTGATCGCCGCCTGCATCGCCCAGAGCGCGCTCGACTACGACGAGCATGGCTACGACGGGCGGGGCGCGCCGCTGGCCGACCGCGAGATCGAGGAGAACCTCTGGCGGGCGATCCGCTACGGCGCCGGCGGCCGCATGGTCGACTTCCGGCGCGGGGTGGAGCTGCCGACCCGCTCGGTGCTGGAGGAGGTCCTCGTCTGGACCGAGCCGGCGCGCTCGCAGCTGGGCCTGGACCTGGCGCTGCCGGAGCGGAACGGCGCCGAGCTGGCGCGCGAGGCGCTCGATTCGGGGCTCTCGATCGAGGACGTCTACCGCGACGCGGTGGCGGAGACGCGGCGCACCTATTCGGGGTCGCAGCAGGTCTTCCGGTCCTCTCTATAGACTCCCGCGCCGCTAAAACCACCGGAGGATTAAGAACTTGACCGACTTTCTGACCGATTACGGAGTGGTCGTCGCGCTGGTATGCGCGGGCGCCGCCGTCATCTACGGACTTCTCGTTACCCAGCGCCTGCTTGCGAAGCCTGCAGGCAACGACCGCATGCGCGAAATCTCGGGCGCCGTGCAGGAAGGCGCGCAGGCCTACCTCAGCCGGCAGTACACGATCATCGCCGCCGTCGCGGTGCCGATCGCGGTCTTCCTGCTGCTGCTGCAGAACTGGGAGACCGCCGTCGGCTTCGTGATCGGCGCGGTGCTCTCCGGCGCCACCGGCTTCATCGGGATGAACGTCTCG
>Ga0247776_10000135_pt1 | contig 16778 bp, 8 predicted proteins | sample UWRJL199509C5_FD_179912 | JGI IMG/M metagenome (GOLD analysis project Ga0247776, IMG submission 179912) | Plant litter microbial communities from Arlington Agricultural Research Station in Wisconsin, United States - UWRJ-L199-509C-5 | ecosystem: Environmental > Terrestrial > Plant litter >...
TTTCCTTGGGCCGCAGCCTTTGAGCTAGGTAGGTAACAGCGGCACGGCTCCCCGGTCTCAGCTGTCTGCATAATAAGCTAGGTACTTATGTGTCCCTCGTTTTCCCCTCGAGTGCCGAATCCAGCCAGATTGGTGGGGTTGGGGCGATGTCCATGCTCCCACAAATTGGCTTTCTTTCCTACATTCATCAAGACTTGGGATCGCGAATCAAAACAAAGGCTAGATGTGGCTGTCCACTTCGAAGCTCATCGTCCACGTATCGTCCTCGCAAACGCGCCAACCCCGCGGATTGCGCTGGTTTCGTCCAGCGCTTGCACTTAGACGCCTTTCCTCGTTCGACCTTTGATTTTGAAAGTTGCAATCCAATCCACCAGCAACCAACGCCCATTCGCAAAAATGGACGACATGAGGAGCATGGATCAAGTGCGCCAAAAAGCCATGCAATGTGTAGATGTTCTCACGAACCTCAAACCACTATTTGTGCAAAGTCACAATCCGGATGCGCTCAACATCACCGTCGCGACGACGCTCGAAAAGTGCGTCGGCAAGTGCAACGAGGAGCTCGAACGCTCCTCCGCGCTTACTTTGCAGTTGGCCAGAAGAAAAGGATACTAGTGCCAAATTCGCCGACGCTGCGAAGAAAGCCCACCAGCTCAGTGAGCTACAAAAGTGGCTCGACTCGTTGAAACGGGAGCTTGCGACGAAGGAAGAAGACTTTCGGGTCCTCGAGACAGAAACCCTTCAGAAAAAAACGTTCCTTGACGGCGAGATTGCCGCGTTTAAGACAAAGCAACATGCTGCCGACATCAAAACCAGCGAGCTAGATGCAAGGGAGCAGTGTGTCCAATCCGACGAGACAGAGACGGCGAGACTGACTCGCGAGGCAGTCGACGCAAGGTCCGAGGCAGTCAAGCTGAAAGCCCTTGTCGAAAAGGAGCTGAAGGATGTTCGGGCCGACAAAGAGAGACTCAAAGCGGTGGGTACTTCGCTTACGGAGAGCAAGACTGCCAGTGAGGCCGCTGAGCAAGTGCTCGAACGGCGCCAGAAGGAGACGGACCGCCGCGATGACGATCTGAATAACCGTGAGGCGAAAGTTTGCGAACAGGAGATAGCCCAGAACTCTCGCGGGGAAACTCAGGACGCTCGCGAGAAATCCCAGAACGCTCGCGAGGAAGCTCAGAGCGCTCGCGAGGAAGCTCAGAACGCTGACGAGGCCAAGGAGATCGCTCTCAAGGAAGCGCACGTGTTTCGTGAGGCGGACCTAGCCGAGCGAATTCAGAAGGCGACCGAGCGAGACGGGGTACAGCACGCCTGCGAGCAGACCCAGGACGATCGTGCCCAGGAGCTCGCTACTCTCGGGGAGCAGCTTGCGTAACGCAAAGAAGCAATGGACAAGCGCGACCAAGCCCAAGCCAATCGCGACAAGCTGCACGCTACGTATGAGACTAATCTGAAGCAGCGTGACGAAGCCCAAGATCACCGCGGGAAGGAACAAAATGCTCAGAAGGAGCAATTAGCTGAAACGAAGGCGAAGCTGGACGAGCGCGATAAGCACCAGGCAGCTTTCAATAAGCAGTTAATGGCACACCAGGCGAGGCTTGACGAACGCGAGAAGGCACAGGACGCTCGCGGGACCACTCAGGATGCCCGCGACGAAGCCCAGAATGCTCACGACATCGTGGCCGAACTGGCCTATGCCCGCGAAGGTCGCCTCTGCCGACGATACAGCGCGGGACTCTAAGCAGGTGGGAGCGTGAAGAAAATGCTAGCCTCCCAGGGGCCATAGCGGCCAAGCCTTCGTGATGTGGCGTCTCTAGATTGCCGAGAGGGACTTGAGGTCTCAGACATGGTTAGTGATGGTGGTGATCCATAGTGAGATCACGGTGGCACCGGGAGATTCGGAGAGTGGGAAGATGTGTATGCCTATGGACGGACCTGCCGGGTCGTCCAGCAGCGATAACTGGACCACACACGTCAGTTGGGGTTTTCTCCCCAAGTTCTCATCCCTCGTGCCAAACGTTTAGTCTCGAAAAGGCGCGCGCGCCGTCGACGTGCGGTGTTATAAGAGACGAATCTGGGCACACAGAATTTCCTTTTTGTACCTCGCCCACGTGAAACTGCTCACCCTGGCTCAGGGCCGGCTCAGGGCCGGCTTAGTGTTTGCTTAGGATTTGCTCACCTTTATTCAGGCTAAGTACCCATTTCGGCACGCTGCGACGCAGTATGCTGAACTGGTTTAACTCTAGCCGAGTGGGCCTAGAATTGGTCTTATATATAAAGATGGCTAAAATTGGTCCTTACGTTTTTCATAACATCTAGGAAGAAAAGACAGGATATTAAATATTTAGGCGATTAATACTAAAATTTTAATATTGGGCAAAAGGCTTAAACTTAGGGCAGCGGTTAGGAACTACTAAGGGCGCGTTCGTTTACTCGGACCAGATCACTTGGACCGCTGAAAAGATACATTAGATTTTTTAACGCTGCTGCAAACCTTATTTCTATCCGGGTCTCCTTTAGAACTAAAAGTAGTCCTGGCCACCTCTCAGATCAAAAATCCAGTTTTAATTAATCAAATTACACGCATTCCAAGTTTTTTAATCCAAGCCTTCACAACTCGTTAGTGTGGAAAAAGGTACTTTAAGGAAGTGATATCTGGCATTTGTACCTGATTTCCAAGCCTAGCTATCTAAGGCCCTGGTCCAAGCAAACGAACGCGCCTTAAAGCATAACATAATAGACCCAAATCCTGGACCACACAGTCTCAAATCTTGGCTTCAGAATATACCAGTACATGCTATAAGATAGTATAAAATATCTCAGCTCAATATTTAAGGTAATACATAATATCCCAGGCTAAAATTTAGGATAGTCATGATATCCCAGCTCGGAATTTAGGATAGTACATTTATTACGACCTACACCCGACACAGGCCTTAAGAGGACTAGCGCAGGTTAAGACAGAACGTATGGCAGGACGCTAACAGGTAAGGGGCGTTCCAAAGACGGCTTGTTAAGCTAGCACTCTTAGACGGGGGGGGTTTAATGTCACTGTAAGTTGCTGTCACTATAATGCACAGAGGTAAGTTCTAAACAGTAGGATATAAATGAATAATTAAATACTAACGTGAGGAACCAGAGTCCCTCACAGTGGTTATAGGCATAACCACGGCTACCTACACTAACTAACTATAAGGTATTTCGTACCTTATTTATGGTGTTGTAAGTGCTTGTTATATAAGCACTTTACACTACGCGAGCGTTCTGCTTATAAGGTTTCTCCTGCTCGCGATATAAGCACTCAGTATGCTGTAAGCAGCACCTTATTAGTTATAGGGGCTTCGGGTCTTTACACCCCTAGCCTAGTGCGCCCAGACGGTGTACACCGTCTTCTTACACTATTCCTTCTACAGGGGATTTATCAGGCCACCCCAGCCTAAATAACGGCTTACAGGGTCGTCACATAATTCCCCCTCTTTAACGTTCTTTTTCTATAAAGGACTTAAGAGGTAAGTTTCTCTTTCCACTACTTCACTATATAATAAGTGTCTGGCTCCTAGGTTTTAAAACGGGAATAAGGTAAAAGTATTAACTACTATTTAAACCTTACAGCTTACATATACGTATTTAGTGGCGAAATGTCCCCTTATTCTTTTTATAAGTCTACCATCCCCCTGTTTATTTACTAGGTCTTAAACAGGTCTAACAGCTGTAATTATTACCTAAAGAGGCACCACCCTTCCTAATGTAACGCTTTTAGCGTGGGTAAGGTGAAGCTAAAAGCCCTTTTAGTTAAGAAGCGAAACCTTAACTCGTAAGTTAAATCCACTACTTAACAGTTATATAAGGCCACTGTTAAACTTTAAAAGGTATTAGCACGTTTAACACGTCTTTATAAGTAATGGTTTTAACTTAAAGATTATGCTGTAAAGGCGTTTAATTATAAAGCGGAACTGTTAAAGTTCCAGGAAGGTGAAGAGGCTAGATTAGATACCCCTCTTAGAGACGTAAAGTCTTTTAACTAGGGGAACTTCCTGGTTAAGTCTCCACCATACACAGTCACCTTATAACTTAATTTATAACTTCCTTCTTTTAATAAATAAAACGGCCCTTTAGCACAGTAGTAGCACGCTTACTTCTTAAAGTAAGAGGTTATAAGTTTAAATCCCATAAGAGTCTTCTGTCGCTTTAGATCCTTACCCTTTAGGGCTGGAGGGTTTAGGGCGACTTTTTATTATTTGTTTTTCTTTTACTAACTTTCTTTCTTAACAGTGCTTGTTTTTTATAGGGTTTACTAGGAGCTCTAGAGGCCTAGCCTCCTTATTAAGTTTAAGGACCTTATAACCCACGGTTAAGGGTTTTAATAAATGTCCTTCCGTACCTATTAAGGAGTTTCCTACCACTTCTCAGGCTTTAAATCCTACAGTAATCTTACTCTTTAATAGGGTAATTTAAATGTCAGATCTTATCTTATTCTAAGTCTTTATTATTAGTTTTAATCAGTCTGGATTCTTCTAATAAAACTCCGTAATCAGGTCTAGGTATTTAAGATTTTTAACTAGTTCCTATAAGTTACTTTCAAGGCTGTAATCTAATTATTTAATAAGATACTTAAATGTATTCTTTCCCTTTTATAAATCTATAACTTCCTTAACGTTATACTTATCCTTATTAGCGTCGATCTTAATCTTCTTTTCTAGGGGAACTTCCTTTAAGGTAGGTTTTAGAAGTGAGATGTGAAAAACCTTAATCCACACCTTTATACTAGTAGGTAAGTCTAGTTTATAATTAAAGGTGGTAATCTTTTTCTTAATTTAAAACAGTCTGTACCTTTTAAAGTTAAACTTTTTACTAAGTTATTTTAAATGTAAGTTTTGTAAAAAAAGGTAAACATAATCCCCCTTTTAAAAAATCAGTCCCTTAACTTATTTACCATTATAATAAAGTCTTTTCTTAAATATTAGTTACTTAATTTAGTATTTATTAGTAAACTTCTTTATTTATTTACGTGTAAACTTAAATTTAGCTTATAAGTGGTTATATAATTCTTATATCCAGTTTATATAAACTGTAGTTTAAGGGGCACCAGTAAGCGGGCCTTAACAGAGCTTAGGCTCCTTATTATAATTAATAAAGAACGGTAATATACCTGTTAACTTAATTAGCGTTATGTTATAGGCTATTTATGCTATTAATAGCAGTTTAAACCAGTTATCTTATTTAAAGTTAACGTAAGCCTAGAGATACGTTATAAGTATCTAATTAACTTATTTTATTTAACTGTCCGTCTGTAAGTGGAATACTGTTAAAAGCTTACTCTTCACACCTATTCTTTACATTAGTCCTTACCAGAACTTTAACATAATTAGCTTATCTTAGTCTGTAATAATATTATTTAGCTAAAGGTGTTATAAAACTACCTTTTTTTTAAAGATATAAGCAAGTTACTTAACAGTTATATCCTTTAAGGTTAATAAGAAGTAGGCTTATTTTATTAATCTGTTAACCATTATAAGGACTTAATTATAAGTAACTCCTGTAATAGAGTCTTTAAACTTTAGGATCTTAGTAATAAAGTTAAGCGAGATAGAACTTTATAATACCTGTGGTATAAAAAGTGGTTTAAAAAGCTTATAAGGCTTATAACGTCAGTTCTACTTCTAGTAACAGACGTTATAATTATTAATTACTTCCTTAACCAGCTTTTTCATTCCTAGGAAAGCGTACATTTACTAAGCTTACGTAAGAGTTTTAGCCTAGCTTATATATCCTTTAAGTTAAGACTTGTAGACTTGCTAAACGTACTCCTTCCATTTATCTAAGTTATAAACGTATAGTTTCTCTTAATACTAAAGCCTTACTCTTAGTTTAAATGTGCTATTTACACTTTCTAATAACTGTTTTAGCTAATAATTAGTTTTATTATGGTTTAAATGTATTAAGCACTCCTTTTTATAATCTTACAAGTGCCTTAAAAAGTCTTCTAAAGGGCATTTATACTTATAAGTTCCTTTTACTAACCTTTTTACTTAAAAGTCCTATTATTATTAATAGATATTATACTTTATTTATAAGTTTATATAAATGTTAATAGTTTATTCTAATATCTAATCGTCTGACACTTAAGGCGTATGTTTTAACGTGCTGTTCTTTACCTTATTAAACATTATAACAGGGATTAGGATTAGATTAGCATCTTTATAGTCTTATCTCTAACTAAGAGTATTGGCTTACCCATTATCTTTTTCTTTAATATAGTGAATCTGGAAGTGGAATAAGGCCATTAACTTTACCTACTGTGTTTACCGTAAGCTAAGTTCCTTTATTAAGAAGTATTAAAGGTTATTATAGTCTAAAAAGACTTAAATTAGTTCTTCTATACTACTTAAGTACAGTACCTATTTAGTAAAACATTAAATAATTACTATTAATTCTTTATTATAAATTAAGTATTATAAGGTTAAGCTATAGATCCTTTTTAATAAGAAGGTAACTGGGTAGCGTTTTCCATCGTCCTAGACCTAGCTAAGTTCTTTATTAATTATGAACTCTAAGGAGTCCGTTTTAACTTAGAACAGTTTTAAGAAGTTAGGGAGAGTTAAGACTAGTGCTGTAACAAAGGTGTGTTTAAGGTCTTTAAACACCTTTTATTATCTATCAGTCCATTTAAACGGTTTACTTATCCTTGTAAGCTTATATAGTAATTTTACGATTTTCGTAAAATACTTAATAAAGTATCAGTAAAAGTTTATAAAGCTAATAAAGGCTTATAACTCTGTTTAATTCTTTAAAGTAAGCTAATCCCTAACTGCCTTTATCTTCTCCTTTTACATTTTAAGCTTTCTAAGAGTTACTTTAAACTTTAAATAGTTTAATTTTTAAATATAAAAGTGGCTTTTTTCCAGGTTTATTATCAGTTTTACTTTTTTAAAAGTTATTAAAACTTATCACATGTGTTTTTAATATTCTTTTAAAGTTTTTAAATAAATTAGAATATCGTTTAAGTATATAAAGATAAACTTATTAAAGAAGAGGTAAAGAACATTATTAATAAGGCCTTAAAAAGTTATTAAAGTATTTATTAATCTTATTAGTATAACATAGTATTAATAATATCTGTTATAAGTCTAAAAGGCCGTTTTATATTTATGCTCTTCCTTTACTCTAACATAGTTAAATCCCATAAGGAAATTAAGGTTAGAGAACTAATTTACTTTAACAATCCATTCTTACATTTCTGTAATAAGTGGTAATAAGTAACGATTTTTAATTATATCTTTATTTAACATTTAGTAATTTATAACTATATATAACTTACTATCTCCTTTCTTTAGGACGAATAACATTAAGTACCCTACTAGGGACTAGGACTTTATAATAAACCTGTTCTTTAAGTTCTTATTAATATACTCCCTTAAGGCTTTAGCCTGTTAAGAGTTTAAGTGGTAAGGTTAAAAGTTACAGAGCTTTACTTCTAGTTTTAACTTAATTTCGTAATCCTACAGTTTATAATCTAGTAATTATAATATCTTTTTTTAAAATCAAGTAAACTTCTTATACTTTATAAGTACTTTAAATAAGTTAACTTTTTCACTTATTTATAAATTAACTTCTTACTTCTTTCTACCTTTTAAATCATTATCTAAGTTATATAATAGACTCTTTAATCTTTTAACTGTCTTTATAAACCTAACCTAAACTGTACTTAGTTTTAAGGGTTTAACGTGCTTTTAAGTACTTTATATATCTCTAAAGCGGTTTAATACCTTATTAGCTTTCTTTAAATAGTAATCACTGTTAAGGGACTTATTAAAGGTAAGATAACCACTCCTTTAGTTAATTATAAGGTTATACTTTTCTAATTAAGGTAGACTTAAGATTATATTATACCTTATAATTAATGTAACGTTAAAGTCCACTTATTATTTATCCCCGTCCACTTTAATTAAAAGTAGCAAGTGGTGGGTAACTTTACTGTTATTATATTAATACAGGCCTCCTTCTCCATTTTAAATGGGAATAGCTTTTTTATACTTTTAATTAGGGAGTTTCCTTTAGTTAACTAATAAGGGGTGTATTAAGTTAAAAGTACTCCCGCTATTAATCACTACTTTTACCTTAAATAACCTCCCTCTTTTATTTATTAAGTTAACACTAATAAAATAATACTTATACTCCTTTAACATCTGGGTTATAGTAATTATCTGTCTTTAAGGTCTTATCTAGCCTAACCTTTAAGTGCCTCTCCTTCTTTTTAAGGTTTTTACTAATTAGCAAATTACTAGTTTCCAGCTCTTTTAAAGGGCTTGTAACCTTTTCCTAATTCCTTTTAGAAAAACAGGTAACTTTAATAAACCTACCGGTTAACCTTCCCTAAATTCTCACGCCTTAATGTCTAATTAACTTTAAATAGTTTAATGTTTCTAAAGTCCTTAATAAGTTAATAATACACTTTATAAAACTGGATTACAATAATATCCTTTTACTTTTAAACCTGTTAATAATCCTCCCGTTTCTGCCACTCTCTGGCCTTTCCTTTAAGGTATAGTAAACATATTACAACTAAGCAGTTATTAAGTACCCCTCTGCGCTAACATATAGTAAAGGCCTAGTTAACTATAGTAACCTTCTGTTTATTACTAAACTCCCTTATTAGGGAGTAGGAGACTTAGTAATAAGCTAGTTTTAACTTTATCCTTACGACAGTGTAGTCCTGTCTTTATATGCTAAGGAAGTGGTTATAAAGGGCCTTAAGTCTACTATATTAATTAAAAGTGTAGTTATCGTACATACAGTCAATTTATAATATATCCTTATAATTAAGGTAGTTAATGTTAATTATAAGTGTTATAGTTATAAAGTATAGGACAGGTAAAGTGGCGCTTTATTTCTTCTCTTCTTCCACTTGCCTTTAGGTTTATTATTTCTCTTAAACCTCTTCTTAAAACTTAAGTAATAACAGCCTAACTTATTCTTCTATAAAGTAGCCCTCTTTAATAAGTTAGTGTTTAAGTTAATTAGTAAAATAAACTCTATTATAAAGTTATAATCTAATTTTTACTACTCTGTTTTTAAACGTTATAATAAAGCCTTTAACTTACAGGTCCTCCACTTTATCTATTAACTCTTAGTATTTTTCCTTTAACTCTTAAACCCTCTATTAGTATACTTACTTAATACCTTCTCAAGGGACCCTTAAGGTACCAGTTTAAAGTACACTAACTTTAATACAAGGTATCTATCTAAGCTATCCTTCTTCTAGGGAGGTAAGGGTGCTAATCCACTTAATATACTTAAAGTGTTTAAGAGTTTTAAAAGGTATAGTTAAGAAGAATTTCCATTTTTCTAACTTAATTCTTTCTACTTACTCTCTTTCACTTTCTAAAACTTACTTTATTACTTATATAGTTTAAAAGGTTAATTCTTCAACTCCCTTAACCATCTTCATAAGGTTTAAGTTAAGGTCTTTCCTAAACTTCCTTAATTCCTAAGCTTACAAGGTAAGGTTTTTAAAACCTGTAACAGCTAATTAGAATATCTCTTCCTAAAGTCGGTCTTTTATAACTTACACCTTTAATAGTTTTAAGTTTCTACCTTAAAGTTAGTTTATTATAACTTACACCTTTATAACTAACTCTTTTAAAATACCTTTAAAGATTAGGTATACTATATCTTAAGTTTTTCCTTTTCTTCTTCCTTATCTCCTATATTACACTTATTTATTTAAATGTAATCTTCTTTATTACCTGTTATCTTAATATAAATATCTCTTAAGTTAAACTTAACGTGCTTCCCTTTTTCCAGAATAGGTTTTTAACTAACTTACTTTAATAACAGGTATTACTATACTATATATCTTTTCTTATTACAGTTAAAGTATTAAACCTGTAATAAGTCCTTAAATTACTTCTATTATTATTATTATTAAGGTTTATTACAGTTAGGTTAATTTTAGCAGTTTACTATATTAATATCTATTAGCTTAAGATAGTGACCTGTTACGGTTAATTAGTTCCCCTTTTTAAGTTTACTTAGCTAGTGAGGAGCTTATTCCTTTTAAAAGTTCTTTTAATAATAGTAATTATAATACTAATTATTAACCTTAATAGCCATTTTAACTAACTCTTAAAGACAGTCCAGTTAGTCTTCTTAGTAAAGGTCTCCAGTAACGTGCTCCTTTAAGCCACTTTAAAACAACATTACTAAGGCCTCTTAATTAAGCTTAATCTTTATTACTTTTAGTTTAAAGTAGGTAGAGAATTTAAAGATTAAGGATGTCTACTTTAAAGCTATAAGGCGTTACTTAACCTGTTTTAAGGCATTTAGTTCTTTAAACTTAGTCTAAAGTTAATTAATAAAAATGTTAAAATTGTTAAAAAAGGCCTAAGTTTTAAGGGCCTCCTTACACACTTTATCTACAGAAAGGTCGTTAATTATCTTCACATAAGGTTTATACTAGTAAACGGTTACTTTATTTAGTAAAGCTTTAGTAAACTTAACTTTTCCTTCTTCTTTAAAGAATTACTTATCGTAATAAGTAATATAACTCTAAAGCTAGGTTATTTAAGACTCTAGCTGTATAAAGTCTCCTTTAAAGCGCGACGGTAAGGGGAGCTTTACTTATTTCTTTTATAAGCCCTTAAGGTCGTTATTCTCTAGCTTAATAACGTTAAGTCAGGCTTAAAGTTTCTTAATAAGATTAATATAGCTCTTAATATCTTTAAGGAAAGTTTCATTAAATTCCTTAACTAGTCCTTACTAGTTAAGGTTTAACTCTTTAAAGCGTATAGCTAACTTATTAACAGTGGGGAGCTAAGGTTAAACTTACGCTTCTTCAAGCTCTTTACCTTTTTTAAAGGTTAATATATTAATGGTAGGAGGGAGGTAATGTCTAGGAATTTAATAAATAACGTTTAGAACTATAACGCTAATATCGTATTATAACCTGTACTTAACACAGGCTTTAAGAGGATTAGTGTAGGTTAAGACAGAACGTATAGCAGGACGTTAACAGGTAAGGGGCGTTCTAAAGACAGCTTATTAAGTTAACACTTCTAAACAGGGGGGGTTTAATATCACTGTAGGTCGCTGTCACTATAATACATAAAGGTGAGTTCTAAACAGTAAGATATAAATAAATAATTAAATATTAGCGTGAGGAATTAGAGTCCCTTACGGTGGTTATAGGCATAATTACGGCTACCTACACTAACTAACTACAAGGTACTTTGTACTTTGCTTATGGTGTCGTAAGTGCTTGTTATGTGAGCACTTTGCACCGCGCGAGCGTTCTGCTCGTGAGGTTTCTCCTGCTCGCGATGCGAGCACTCGGCATGCTGCGAGCAGCACCTCATTAGTCGTAGGGGCTTCGGGTCTTTGCACCCCTGGCCCAGTGCGCCCAGACGGTGTACACCGTCTTCTTGCACTGTTCCTTCTGCGGGGGATTCGTCGGGCCGCCCCGGCCCAAGTGACGGCCTGCAGGGTCGTCACAACATTCTATCCCCGCTTAAAATTTGGGATGTTACTTAATATACCAGCACCTATAGGATGTCCCACAGTATACTAGTACATAACTGTGACATGGGACAGCTATAGGTGGCTGTGGGTGTGGCGTGGAACAGAAATGTGGCCCTGTAGGCGCTGAACAAATCTATTCTGAATCGCAATAATTGACTATGGCCTCGAAGGTCCTTGCCCCTCGAGATGTATTCAGGCTCTGATGAACTGTCTATATACTGAGGTCCTCCCGGGACCGATGTTGAACCTAGGCAAGCCCCAAACGTCGTTCTTACAGCTTGGCAAGCCTTATGGAGTCATTGTGGGCCAGGGGTGTCAGGGGCGTTTAGCGTGTGATATTAAGTGTGAATGAATCGAATCTGTTAGTCTTTTGGCGTCTCCTAACCTTGGCTTTCAGTTCTGGCCGGCGTTAAATGAATCTTAACACCCAGTTATATCCTAGTTCCGGTTTAAGGTCTTGCTGTTTAGAAGTAGCTAGAACATAAGCGTGGATCTGACTGTGTGATAGAGCGTAACCTAAAGACTCTTGACGAAGAATCCAAGTAGATAATTTATCTTCTTGGCTCCTACTTAGAATGCTTTTAAGCTGTATCTGATCAGCTGCGACTGTTTAACCGTGAAGTCTATTAGAAAGAGTTACCTTAGGTATTCCCCATTTCTCACCTGCTTTACATATTGACATCCCATTTTCTGTGATCTCTAGGATTGCTTTAGCTACAGAATCCTCTGTATAATCCCAGTGAGGCTTTTACAAGGCATATCTGTGAGGTTGTGGGTAATAAGCGAAGGAAGAAAAAAGAAGAAAGTAAAGGAGATCCAAGGTCAAATTTCAAAATTTCACAACACCAGGGTAGCACGGAACAGTAGCTGAAAATCGCCAACACCTTGATAAAAGTAAAGTCTAGCTATTCTTTTATATAGAAGAGGCTACGATTTGTAAATCACTTTAAAACTGGTCGAAAGCCACGGGGTTGAAGAAGGTAGATTTTGTATAGGGCGCAGGCAGTTTTGCTGTCCGAAAGGGTGGGGTGTCCGAAAGGGTGATGGGGCATGTTATACTAAAGGAATAATTTCAAGGAAGCCCAGTTTCACGACCAGTTTCACGACCTTCTCTCGCATATATTCTTCCAGCTCTAATCCAACGCACTAACAATAGATACCGTTGCCTGTGGGTGGAAGCGGGGCATTGATAGCAGCGCCCGCGGTGGCAAGAAAAACTTGGCAATCGCGTCTCCTAGTTAGCCATCTGCTAATCGGATGCTTCCGCAAGCGCCACGTCGCCTATCGCTAATGGGCAATTTTCAACCTTTCTTCTCGCACGGCCGCGCTCCCTCCAACACCAATAATTTGTCTGCAACTGTTCGGATTTAGGGATTGCAGAACTGGTGAGGCGGTCAAGCGGTCAAGCGGCCGTATCGGGTGACGCTGATGCTAACGATAGCGAGCACCTAGCCCGGTTTTTTCTGCGATGACATTTGGGAGCTCTACTACATCTTAATTGATCCCGCAGAGCACTCATTTACCATTCGCTCCGCCTTTGCCGCGATTCAATCACCAGCGCTCAAACGTAATCGTCAAATATTCGCCCCCAGCCCCTGCGCACCGAGCGTACCGCAACTAACCCTCCCGCATGAAACCCCGCACCCAGCATTTCCTCAATAGCCTAGAAGCACCCCCCACTTTGGACGGGATTTCCCGATCACCCAGACTGTCGGATTCTCCCTCTTTTCGAAACAGGCCGCTCCCAGGGCCTTGGACCACTTCCCTTCCCCTGAGAGTCACGGCTTGCCGCCGCAACGGGCGTTGTGCGACCGAACAGCCATGGATATAGGTCTCCTCATTGCCGATACTGACAGCGACCGCGACTCGGCCCTTGACATGGTGAGCCAGCCCACGCCCGCGCCAATCTCTCGGTTCATGGAGGCAAGAAGCTCACGGTTTGGCCGCACAGGGCGATGTCGCCTCCCATATAACGGTGCAGTCTGCCGTCTTGAGGTACCGGCAAGAGAACGGAAGGACGTATCACGCCTACAAAGACGGGAAGTATCTCCTGCCGAATGATGAGGTTCGTTTTGGCTTTGGATTCGAACCGTGTCAAGATTGCTGACCGCGGAGCTCAAGTGGGAAAACGAGCGGCTGGAGCTTCAGCATTACATGTTCTTGCTCACCTTCAACGATCGGTTGCACCTTTCGCCTCTGCCGGCAGTGATGCATCACGTCCTTGATGCCGGGTGTGGGACCGGCGACTGGGCCATCGATTTTGGTAAGCCTGACAAGCTGTCGGGCCCGGTAACCCTTTGCTGAGTGTCTCTAAAGCTCATATGGACGTGCAGCCGACGTCCACCCCGAAGCTCGTATAACCGGCGTCGACTTGAGCCCGATCCAGCCTGTGTTGTAAGTCCGGCGGCAGCCTGTTGACCTCCAAAAAATAGCAACTGAAACCAAGCCCCCATAGCGTACCCCCAAACGTCACCTTCCTCGTCGAGGATATCGAGGATGCATGGGCGTTCCATGACCCATTCGACTTTGTCTTTTCCCGTTTCATGACGGGCAGCATCAGCAACTGGCCCAAGTTCTTTGAGCAAGGCTACGCGTGAGTCGCCACCGGCTGCTCCCCTTCCTTCATTCTCATAGCTCTACTTCTGTCTTGGGCGGAACGTAACCGCGCGGTGCTGTTGCAGATCCCTCCGTCCTGGCGGCATCATCGAGGTCCAGGACATAGCGTGGTTCATCGAGACCGACGACGACACAGTGCCGCCGGACAGCCAGCTCCTTAAGTGGGTCAAACTCATGCGCGAGACATGGTCGCGCCACGGGCCACCGATCGACTCGGCCATCCAATACGTAGCCCAGCTCCAAGCCGCAGGGTTTGTCGACATTGTGCAACGCAAATACAAGTGGCCGACCAACCGGTGGCCCAAGGACCGGAGGCACAAGCAACTAGGCACGTGGAACAACGAAAACTTCACGAACGGGATGAAGGGGTTCAGCCTTGCTTTATTTACAAGGCCGAGGGAGGAGAATGGGCTAGGATGGACGGTCGAAGAACTTGAGGAGCTCCTAAGTAAGGTGAAAGTGGAATTGGACAACTCGAAGATTCATGCGTATTTTCCGATGTAAGTTTTTCTGTCTCTTTGGCTCTGCTCTTCAATTTTTTGGTCACTGTTCGTTCTGTTTTTCTCTCTCTTCGCAGAAGAGTTTACTATGATGACATTCTAACTTTAACAGATATGTGGTGTATGCGAGGAAGCCACTCTAAGCGTTCGAATGGCATATCCTCAAAGGTTCTTCGGCAGGAGTCCACAAAACCATACCTCGTGTTTATTCTCAGAGACATGCGATCAAGAGTCAAAAACTATGCAACTACCCATTGACAGCGGCGGAACACAGGAAAGGACAGCGCATCGACCCTCCCGAACAAGTCAAATAGGCACAGTTTCCTCTCTCCCCCTCTCCCGTCCCTCAGCAGCCTTTTCTCCTCTTCCCGTGCGTTAAAAGTTTCCAGAAACGTTACACACTAGAAACCTAGAGAATTAGAGCGGTTGACTGACGGTAATTCAACTTGTTCGTGCCTTTCGGCGCAAGTGTCAATTGCGTCAGTTCCCCATGTTTGCGACCATTGGGTCACTGCACCGTTACACTTAGAGGGTAGAGGCTAATATAAGTCTCCAGTGGCCAGGTAAGCAACACGAGAAAGTAAAGGCGAAACTGTTCATTTTCAAGAATGGGGACCAACTTTAGGACCATTCGGCTAGAGTTGAAGCAATATGTCTATTTACACTATATATAGCCTTTGGCTTATTTGCACTATAACCCCACCCACCACCATATATAACCCTAACCTCGCACCCTCCTACTCCGGTCGCATCCACGCGCAATTGCGACTACGGTTCAGTTGATTGATCGATCGAATCCATCGCAATTAAGCCCAGATCTACCGATTCTCGAATAAAAAACCAATTGACTACGCAGGCAGTATAGCTCCGCAGAGAGTCTGTGGCTTGGAGGAGGGTGGGAGAAAGGCTCCACGTCAGGCTCAATGTCGCCGTTGTAGTCGGAATCGCGGTTATCGTCGCTGATATTTATCGCATCGGCACCCAGGATTGAGATCGTCTAGAGCACCACGCGCCGGGTCGTTTCAGGCCATCTGAACACCCAATTATCCCGGGCAATCGTGCGCGATTGATAAAATTACCTTTTTGATATAAAATTCGCAGTTGGAGCGATGCCGTGTGGTGTTTGAGGTCGTGGCAGAATTGGCGGGGTGGATGATGGCGGGTGGAATGACATGCGGGGGTTAGGGTTATGTATGGGAGTGGATGGGGTCATAGTGCAAATAAGCCAAAGTCTATAGTGCAAATAGACATTCTCTTTCTTTTTCCTCGAAGCCACAGTGGAAATGAAAGTGGGGATGCTACGCCGCATGTGGCCGGAAACCCTGTGGACTACGTTATAGGCCTGACGAGTAGCTATGTTTAATCGTAGCGTTCCAATAGTTCTTCTCCCCCACTCGCTATGCCCCTTCGAGAAGCGGCTGATGCGGACGCATCTTTTTCCCCCGTCTTGATAAACACTCAGTCTCATCTATGTGATGTTGCTGAGGTATCAATCCTTATTCTCGTAGTTCTCGAACACCAAAATGCAACACGAATACTCTTACCAGCCGCTACCGACAACCCCGTCGAGCAGACTGATGGAACTCGGGGCCCCAGATGCGGAAACGTCTGCTATCTCCTTTCTCTACAAACATTCAGTCTCGACAACGCCGCGCCGCCCTTCGACGCATTGTCCTATACGTGGGGCGACCCACTACCCCCCTCAAGACGATACGCGACTTGTCCTTCTCGCCCGTCGGCAAAGACAAGCAACGATACATCTAGATCGACGCCATCTGCATCGACCAATCGAGCGCCCAGGAGCGTGCAAGCCAGGTGAAGCTGATGGGCAGTCTCTACTCGCATGCCGAGTCAATCATCGCTTAGCTGGGCCCGGACGATGGCACTGCAACAGATGCCATCTTCATCGCTGAGCATCTCGCTACATTTGCCATCCTGCCCAAGACGGCCGAGGACTACGACCTGAAAAAACAGGTGTTGGGCCACATCGCCGCGCGCGACCTCTACGATCTCCCTTCCTATCGAGCCAAGCTGGGCATCGACCGCCCGCCCGCACACCAGTGGATCGCCTTTGTCGCCCTGCTCTCGCGCCCATATTTCCGACGCACCTGGATCGTACAGGAACTCACCCTGGCCAAGGCCGTC
>Ga0247776_10000136_pt1 | contig 16741 bp, 20 predicted proteins | sample UWRJL199509C5_FD_179912 | JGI IMG/M metagenome (GOLD analysis project Ga0247776, IMG submission 179912) | Plant litter microbial communities from Arlington Agricultural Research Station in Wisconsin, United States - UWRJ-L199-509C-5 | ecosystem: Environmental > Terrestrial > Plant litter >...
GGCATTGAACGCTCGCAGCATTTCGCCGGCCGAGCGGTTTCCGATCGTCTGTACGATCGGCGATCTGGAGTCGGCGGATCGCGTCATCGCACTCAAAGAGGCCGAGCATCGCTTCTTTCTCCAGCAGAGATTTCCAGGATGGGAGAACCGAACGTCATATTGGCATGTCGACGACATCGATGTGGCCGAGCCGGCCGACGCGATCGCAATGATCGATCGACTCGTTCACGAATTGATCAAGGATTGTCAAAACGACAACGGGTGAGGCCGCAAGCTGCGGACATACGCCAGTTGACTAGCCCCGACCTCGGCCGATGAGCGCGGTGACCGACCGCCACAGCCAGCGCGGACACGATCCACGTTTAGGCCGGAACCTATTTGCCCGCAAACTGTTCTCCGTAAATTCGCGCAAGGAGAACGCCACCATGCGTATCGTGACAACTGCGGCTTTGATAGGCCTGCTTTTAATCTCAAATGTCTCGGCCCAAACCTCGACGACGCCTCCGCCCGATCCGAAGGTTACCGCCGGTGGAATAGCTCCTGAACCCGGCACACCATTGAACCCGCAATCGGACGGGGGAGTGGCAAGGGAAGCCGCTGACGGTTCAACTAAAATGGTGCCAGCCGTCCCCTGTAGTACCGCAGCCCGCGAGACTGACGGAACGACCACATGCGTCGGCATCGCTGGTCCGGTCTATCGCAACCGACCGCCGGACACGCCGTCAGACACGACCGTCGGGCGGGCACGCTGAGTCCTGACGTTCAAGCTGTTGCAAGGCTCTTTACGCATCGGCTTCCATGATGGGAGGCTGCGTCAGCCTGCATATTGTTTGAGACTCAGTCTGCCTCGCGGTCAGCCGAATCGTCCTTTCGCAGGACGATCGCCGGCATCTGCCCGTAGCGGCCACAGTACGAGGGTGCGATCTGCTGCAGCGCGTATACCCCTTCTAGGAAAAGTTTCCCCGCCCAGCCATTGCTGACATAAGAGCGCATGAAGGGATTGCCGATCACCCGGAACGGCTCGATCTGATAGCGGAAGGGCCAGTCCTGCGTCTCGAACCATTCCAGCGAATGCGGAAAATGGCTCGGCGTGGAGACGACAGCCGATGACTTGTCACTTTCAACAGGTTGGCTTTGCCCAACGAACATTCGGGCCAGCCGCTCCAGCCGCCATTGCAGCGGCGTATCGCGCCACCAGTAGACGATCACGGCAACCCCGCCGGGTTTCAGCACGCGCCAGAGCTCCTTGAAGACGGCAGCCTGCTGGTCGGCGGGGATCTGGTAAATCACATGGTTGCAGGTGACGGCGTCGACGGATCCGGTCTGGATCGGCAGGCTGGTGAGGTCTGCCTGAAGGTAGACCCCGCGCTCACCCAGCTTGCCGCGCGCTACTTGCAGTGCCTCGGCGGAAAGATCGACGCAAACCCGCCGCTCGAAGTGGGCGCCGAATTCGAGATATTCTTCGTGCGCGATCGGGCCGCTGCCGGCGTCGAGGAGAAAGCGCCCGCCGTGCTGGAAGTGGGTGTTGAGCCTGCGGATACATTTGCGGGAGAAAGCGAGCGGCACCTCCCGCGTGTCCATGAACGCGCGGGTGTCGCCAAAGACGCCGTCGGAGGCGCGTTTCCAGCCTTCTTTCTCATAGAAGCTGCGCGTTTGGCTCGCGTCCAATTGGTCGTCCAGGAAATGTGCGATGTCGTCGATCACGGGATAGGACGAAGCCCCGTCAGTCGAAACGAGACGCGTGCCGTCGAATTTCAGGGCGGACTGGGTCCGAGGACAGCGCAGTATTTCTGTCGGAAAGTGCAATCGTTCCTCCGGTGCGCGCCGCCGCTTGAAAGGCGCGGTGGGCAAAGATATTTCCAGTCAAAGAGCGCGCATCAAATATCTGAAATCGTTACAGGTTCTGAGCTTCGAGTCAAACGCGAGGCGTGGAGATTTTTGTGCGTCTCGTGAGGCCTTAAGACGCATCTATCCCGTGTTAACGACGCTGCGGGTCCCCTTGTTCGGATTGGGCAACCAGCCACTTTCGCACGGGTTGTTCGAGCGTTCGCCACGAGGCGAGAGCCAGCACAATGGTCGCAGCCAGGTCGGCCAGGATGGTCAATGAGCGGCGAACGTGGATCGGGTAGCCAAGATAGTCTGCCAATTCGGACAGATTGATCAATGGATGAAACAAGTATGCGGCATAGCTGATAATGCCCAGTTGCCGGATGGGATACAGATCAAGAAGCTTCGTAATACGCCCATTCTGCAGTTGGTAGATTTGCACCAGCAACAGTCCGTTGAGCACGCAACTCAAACGCGCGAAATGAATCCAGGCCGCGGTCGAACTGAACAACACGGGCATCGCCAGGATAAGCGCCAGCGTGAGCACGAGAGGTCCGTCGCCTCGCAGATGCCGGGGCAGGGGGCGGTCGGCCCAGAGCCCGGCCAGGCCGCCGATGCCCATCAAGCCGAAATTGACGAGGGAGTCGGTGTCGAACCTCCCGTCCGATGCTCCCGTGAAAAACAGGTATGCATGCGCCATCACACTGGCGCCGATGATCGAAAGGCACGCAAGATGCAGTCGGCGCAGCGGGCAGGCCAGCGCGAGCGGAGCAAACAGAAGATAGAATTGCTCCTCGACGGCGAGACTCCACAAGTGCCCGAGCCGCGTCTCCCAGCCATTCAGACCGATATAGACATTCGACAGATAAAACCAGTTGGACAACTGGCGCGCAGGACTGCCAACTTCCACCAACCCCCACAGGCCCGCCACCGTTACAACGGCGAGGAAAACATAATATACCGGGAAAATTCGCGCGGTTCGCCTGACGTAAAACCGAGAAAGGCTGGAGTGGAAATTGCTTCGTCCGGCCTCGATGCCTGCGCGCGCCTCAGCCAATATCCGTGTGATCAGGAAGCCAGAGAGCACGAAGAAGAGCCAAACGCCGGCGGTTCCGTATCGATCGCTGACGGGCGAGGGGGCCTTGTGACTGATGAATACAAGCAAAAAAGCCAGAGCCCTGAGGCCATCAAAACCGCCAATGCGAGAGCTTTTCATCGCATACAGAGCTGCACTCTCACCAGGTCGAACCTGACAGCGGTCACAAAAAAGGGACGGCGGCACCGACAGTCCTTGGTGAGAACGCGTGCCCGGTTGCTTTATCAGACAACTGTTTAATTCCGCAATCGAGGATCTGCCAGGCGAAACTCCTTCTGCAGTTGCTCAACGATGCGGGGGAGAGTTTCGTCGACGATCCGCCGGTCGGCTTTTCCGAATTTTACTCCGCGGACACCCCAATTCGGATCGCGATATTGCTTCGGCTTCTTGTGATGAACGATCACGCCGATAAAGCTGCCGCATCCCGGTGCGTTTTTTCTTATCGCCTCGGCGATCGTCAATTCAAGTTCTGCAGGGGTAATCTGCGTTCGTTGGTCCCTGCGCCACCAGTTTTTTTTGGCAGGCTCTGTCGCCTGCGACTGGGTGGGCTCCAGACTGGTTTGAGCGGGAGCTTCTGGAGGGCTGGCCTTGGGAGAGGCGGCCGCTTTGAGCCGAAGCTTGCGCAGCCTCCGCCATCCCTTCGCGGCAGTCAAAATGGCATTTCGTGATGCAACGGAAACAGCACTGCGACCGGCGGCATCCTTGGTTACGTCATGCAAAATGAGCAAAAGCAGCCCGGCCCAACACGCTGCAATCAAAATCCAGACGAGCATTGCACCCACCGCAGGCGAAAAAAGCTAATACCAACGGCCGATGTTTCCGCAACCTTATCACGCGCGCAAGCAGTTTTTGCCATGTTCCAGATCGGTTTGCCTCTTCTGAATGAAGGTCGCCGTGGCGGGCATGGAACCGAGGCAGCAGGCCAAAGGCGCGACGTTAACCATTTCGCCTATCTCCGAAACCGAGCGGCGATTGGCGTCGGCTATCGGCCTATAGCTTCCCGTGCTTCTACGCCGTGCTCTGCATCGTGCGCCCGTCGGGAGCGGCTTGGGAACGTCCGCCTGACTGCCTGGTAGCAGTGACGGACAGTCCGTGTTGGCCATGTCCGGGTCGGAGGATGGCATGACTACCGACTTGGTAAACGTCTGATTTTGAGTTCCTGCTCTTCAAAAAGGCATTCCAGGGCGCAATGGCGCGGGCTGGCGGGCGTCATTTTAACTGCGTTCGGATACTCCCATTGCGCACAATCATTTGCCCGCTAGAACCGGCTGATTGGAAGTTCGCTAGATATTGTCAGTTGTATTTCGGCAGTGATCTTGCCGGGGAAAAATACGTGTGCAGGATTTCTGAAACGACCTCAACCCATCTGAACGTCAAGCAACGACTTCGAGCGATCTTGAAGGGCTTGCCTGCCAATCCATCAAGCCGGGGTTGCTGAGGTGTTTCGATCCAGCATCGAAGGTCAGGCTTTCATGATCCTGGTGTCAACGGTTGCCCTTTGCGCCTGCAGAGGAACGTGTGGGAGTTTCCATTGGTAGAAAAAAGCACGGGCGCGCGCGCGGCGTCGCTGTCGGGTTTGAGGGATGGATGGTATCTGGCCATAGGCCTCGTGCTGATTGCGGCCGGCATCATCATGATGGGCCGGAAAATCTATCTGGACCCAACCTGGCCGGCCGGGACCGATATCTCCGTGTACCTTTCGGCACTGAAGAATATCGCGGCCGGATTGAATCCATACGGTGATGTGCACGCGCATCCGTTCGCTTATCCACCGTTGTTTGCAGAGTTTCTTTCACTGTTGTTTCCGTTGTTCTCCGACGGAAAATGGTGGGCGGTGTGGTCATCACTCACGTTTGTTCAACTCATCGCAGCACTCATCATCATGATGCGGGGCTTCGGAGCAAAGCTGCCCTGGGGAGCGGTTGCGCTGATTTGTGGCGTGATCACGGTAAGTCATCTCACGCGAAGCGAGGTGTTTCATGGGCAGGCGGACTTCACGATCCTGCTTCTCCTCGTTCTGGGCCTGCGCTTTTCCACATTGCAGCGGCCATTCGCGACCGCTATCGCGTGGTCGATCATGATCAATATCAAGCCCTTCCTGGGGATCGTGGTCATGCACCAGCTAGTCACGCGCAGATACAAGGAAGCGGTCTATACCCTGTTCGCGAGCGGATTGATCTTCGCGCTCAGTTTCGCTGCGTTCGGCGCCGATGCGATAGATGCATTCCTTAAATGGCGCACGAGCGCTGCATGGTACACATCGGTTCCAGAGATCGCGCGGTTCGACAATCAGTCTTTCTATGCGTTTTTTTCGCGAATCTGTAACGCGACCGAGTACGGAGTTCCTCTCGCCGATTGTCGGGGCGCTGTGCCGTTCCTCATGCTGCCGGTTATTGCAGTGGCAGCGATCGCGCTCGCTCTCACGGCTCGATCAATGATGGTGCTGTCGCGTGAAGATCGGCTCAAGCCGATCCATGAGATGCTGGCAGCCGGCGTCGTTATCGCCGCGATGATGTCGTGCGGCCCGACGTACTACGGCAACTATATCTATCTACTTCTTCCCGGGGCTTTTGGAGCCTATCTCCTCGCGTCAGACGGGCAGGATCGAAACGGGTGGCTTGTTGTGACCGCGCTCTGGTGCGTGGCACTTTATTCGTTGGCTCTCCCGATCAGCATCCGTCTGACAGACACATACCACTGGTCACAGCTCCACGGCATTTTGCATTTGGCGGGCATTCAAAACGGAACGGTGGCCATGGTTTGCGCCATCGTTTCCAGTGCTTTCCTTTATTGGTCCGCGAGCCGGCAGACCCGGCAAGGCTCCGGGCGCGGCGTCGCACCGCGCGGGTTTCGGACGGGTAGTGGGTAAGCGGCCTCGGGTGATGTTTCTGCTAGCGCACCCTCTGTTGCCCCAATACCGCTAGAGCGGCGCGTGAACGTCGTGGATCCTTGCAATTGGGCAACGGGGAGCTGCCCCGCCCAAGGGATCACGAGGCCGCAATTTGCAACGCGAGGCGAAACGTTGGAGGTATAAAAATACCTCATCAGGGTTCTTCGGCGTTTGTCGCCAGCGTCGGGAGCTTTTGCCGGATGGGCCTCCGAGCGCCCCTGAACCTATGGCCTGATCGGTTCTGGACGCCTCAAGCGCCCTGGCAGGCAATGGAGGGGCGTCGTTGCTGTGCGGAGCGGATCCAAAGCATTCGGCACCGGTAAACAGCCTTAAGATTTAATCCTAAGCCGCGTGAGCGACCCCCGGTTCCTTGATCACGCCAATTGTGTGCGCTACGTTTTTGCTGATTTAATTACGGGTTCGCTTCGGAGAACGGTTGGTGTTTTTCGTATTTGTATGCGTCGAGGTCGTTGATGGCATCGCAGTCAGAAAATTCGGTTAGTCCGGAATTCGGAGAGTTGCTTGAATTGCTCAATGCGCTTGAGGCTCAAGACAGCCGTCCGCTTGAGAACTTCGCGACATTGGAACGTCTTCTCGCCGCAGGGAAGGTCGCTCCCGCCGAATCGTCTTTTGAAGATCATCAATCCGAAACAGGCGAGGGTATTCCGGAGGCACAGGACCTAACGTCAAGCGACGAGCGCATTGATGAGCACCGCCCGAACTGGCCCGAAGACGAACGGCCCGACGCTGAGATTGAAAACAGGTTTGCGGTGCATATTGTCCAAGGCATGCGTAAAAGCATAAAGGATTGGACCTCGTAACCGCGGCTATTTTTCCTTGCGTAGCAGGCATGTCACGCGTCCCATCGTCGCTACGCGTTGCTGTCCGGGAAACGGAACCTCGAATTCGGTCTTGATGGCGGCAGCTGCCTTTTTGCAAAGCTCCTCCGATGCGAACGAATCAATGAGCATCGTGTTGGGCGGGGTCGGACTTCCCGACACCACCCATTGCAACGAAACGAAAAGCACCCACTCCATTCAGGACTCCACATCTGGCGCAGAAAAGCGCGTCACACGGATTGAAAGTTCCGGCAGGAACTGGTCGCATCGCTCTCGCGATCCTGCTATTCCTTGTGAACCTGATCCTGAGGTTATCATGAAATCAACCATCACCATTGTGTTCCTGATGGCCGGCGCCGGTTCGGCGCTAGGCCAAACAGGCGTTTCCAATCAGCGAGACATGTACGGCAATCTGGTCCGGGACGGTAACAGCTATTCGGCACGCGGTGTCAACCAGGGGCCGCAAAACAATGGCGCGGTCAGAGGCATGCCGCCCCAGCCTACGACCGCGAACATCGGCAGAATCAGAACACAGAGCCGATAGCGTCCTCGCGGGTCTCTCAGTCCCTGCGACGACTCACCACCACCAGATCATCTCTCTTTCGGGCGCACCGCAGACGACGGCTTTGCGACGTTTCGGGCCGTGGGGAGTATCGACAACGACGGTTTTGATACAGCCGGGGTAGACGGCCAGGTTATAGCGAAACGGGGCATCGTCAAATTGACCACGCAAGGGGCACAGATAAGCGAGATCCGGGCCGCAACGTGTGAGCGGGTATTGCCGACCATGGGCCGAGGCGGGGCTGAATGCGCCCGCAACCATCATGACGATTCCGGCAAGCGCGATCTTCGTAGCGTGCGGCATACCCTTGTCCTTCTCCAAAAACGATGACTATCCTAGCGGCGAACACAATAGACCGTAACTGAAGTTCGCGCCAAGCGGTTGAGGCGGCGGAACGGAAAGCTCCCCAAGAGGACCTGGCCTCCCGCGTTATGCCGAAGTCAGTGACCGGCGAGCAATTTCCGGATGGCTTTGTTGTTCAAGTGATTGCATTTGTTGATCGTTTTGCGTCAAGGGGGGATTGATGCGGTTATGACGGGGGAGCTCCCGAAAATTGAACAGGACAAAACTCCGGCGCCATATGCGCAGGAGATCGAATACGCCCTGACGCTGCAGCGAATGATCAATGTGGTAAATCGAGATCCTGCCCAGATGCGGCTGGCGATTTACGGTCTCGCTCGCGCTCGCATGGAGACCGATACTGCGCAGCTCGCGGGGGCTGAACGGGAGCGCCTTCTAAATTCGCTTGAAACAGCCATACAGGGCGTCGAGAACTTCTCGCAGCGCCGTGACGACATCGAACGGCTTTCACCACCATCCGCCGAGTCTGGGATTGGGCCGCACGCTTCCACAGCCGTGACCCGCGTCGAAACTTTCGATCCCAAAGCGCGCGATATTCTCGTTCCGAACGAGGCATATCCAACCTCCGAGATTCAGGTTGTTGAGGTTCGCAGCGCCTCCCGGTTGCCGCTGATTTTGTCCACCGTCGCCCTCCTGTTTGCGGGGGGCATGCTTGGCCTGGCCTATTACCACGAGCGACTATCCCGGCTGTCCAATCAGGCCGGACTTTCCTCGAAGGCCGGCGGGATGCGGGATGTCGCGCCGCCGACGGCGAGCGAAGCGCCTGCCTCCGTGGCACCCAAGGATCCCGGCTTTCCGAAGCCAAGCAACTACGGTGTCTACGCACTCAATGGCGACACGTTAAGTGAGCTTTCGATCGTGTTGGAGCGAGCGCCGGATAAGCGGATTGCGATGTCGACGCCAATCAACGAACCGAGTCGCACCAATATCGCCGACGGAAAAGTCAGATTTCTTCTGTTCAGGCGTGACCTTGTCGGCAATGCACCTGAACGTATCGACGTCCGGGTCGTCGCTCGCGTGGTTCGCGCCTTGAAATTCGATTCGAAAGGCAAGCCGAACTTCACGCCTGTGTCGGACTCCTGGAACATTCGCAACGTCTCACACGAGTTGAGGGTGCGCCCCATTTCTGACAATCCTGAAATGCTGCTCGTGCAATCGGAGAAGCCGGATTTCGAACTTTCGCCGGGGCGCTACGTTCTCGTCTTGAAAGATCAACCCTATGATTTCACCGTGGCCGGGGAAATAACGGACGCCGCGCAATGTCTCGAGCGGACGGATGCGATGAACGGCTCGTTCTACTCGGAGTGCCAAAAGCCCTGATCTGTCACCGCGTCAGAGCGTGTACCGCAATCCATTTCCTGAAAAAAAGTGACGCGCCACCAGTCCGACAAAGTAGCTGCCCTGCAGGATGGCCTCTGCAGTGATTATGTTCAGGAACGTGCTGAAAAAGCCAAGGCCCGCATCGATCGAATAGACGATCGCAGCGATCAGGACCAAGCCCACGAATAACAGAAGCGTCCTCAGGCGGAGCGTGAGCCCAACCACAAATCCGACCACGCTGAGACCGACGGCGGTATATCCAATCATACCGGTGCCCTCTGCTTGATAATAAGCTATTCGGGGTCGCCGCGCGAAAAAAACTCCAATGCAATAATTCCGCGAAACGCTCTGCTCGCCTTTGCGCTTCAACGAAGACCAAAAAACAACAACAACGAATCAGCAGGTAGCAACAGATCATGCCACGTTTGCAAACTTAGTGGCCATGTTGCATCAGTGCGCGCCGAACTCTGCCGGAAACGACGTTCCGGCCCAGCAGTTTGAGCCGCTAACTTACCGACAGCGTCTCTTGCAGTGCGTCATTGCTCGGGGACGAAGTTGATTCGCCTTAATACGAAGTAAGTCAGCGGGCTGAGTATCGTTCCTCCGTCTCCACTGTGGCGCAATTGCAACGGGTGATGCAAAACGCCTGTTAGCAGGTCGTTGACCTCTTTGACGCTGGAGGGCCGCGCTATAGGGTCCGTGCAGATGGGCGTTGCGACTCTGTTTCCGGCCGATTGATGTTGGGAAAGCCGCCAACATTGGCTCGAAACTTGCGCAACAAAAGGCCGGACTTGAGCAGCATAATGACTCCCGCGTATTTTGTTGAAGCGCTTGTCCGGTTTACGGATCGTGGGCGGTCTCTTCCGGCCCCGCTATCCGAGCGCGCCTGCTTTGGCGGGCTACGATCTGGCTTTGCCATCGTGGTTGCCGGAGCATTCTTGTCGGCCTGCGCTGCGCTGCCGGCCACCGGGCCCAAAAGCGAGGCTATTCAAGCGTCAGCAACGGCGGGGTTGAGGTCGAATGCTGCGTTGCCTTATGCGCTGGTCGATGTCAGCGCGGATACGATCGGATTTTTGTCCCAGCCAAACCTGATCACCTTCCAGGGCCAGTTTCCCGACAAGCGGCCCAAGCCCGAGCAAGTCGCCGGCGTCGGCGATGTCTTGAATGTGTCGATCTTCGAAGCAGCGCCCGGTGGCCTCTTCACGCCGGCGACCGCCGCAGGTGCTCGCCCCGGCAACTTCGTGGATCTGCCCGCGCAGGCCATCGATCAAAAGGGCAACATATACGTTCCGTATGCCGGCGAGATTCCTTCCGCTGGTCGTACATTGCCGGATATTCAGCAGGCCGTTGTGGCCAGGCTGCGTAATCGCGCCATTGAGCCTCAGGTTGTCGTCAGTCTGAACCAGCAACACTCCAGCGTGGTCAGCGTCCTCGGCGATGTAAACACGCCGGGTGTGCTTGCTCTGAACAGCGTCGGCGAACGGTTGCTTGCGCTCATTGCGCGCGCCGGTGGACCAAAATACGAAGCGATCGAAAGCTACGTTACGTTGCAGCGCGATGGCAAAAAAGTGAAGGTGCTGCTGTCTCGCGTTGTGCACGATCCGCGAGAGAACATTTTCATCCGACCGAATGACGTCATTTTCCTCACCCGTGAATCGCCGTCATTCACGGCGCTCGGCGCACTGAATCAGAACGTCTTCGGCTTCAACTCCGAAATCCCGTTCGACGTGGAGACATTGACCCTGGCGCAGGCCATCGGAAAGGCAGGCGGACTCAACGACAACCAGTCCGATCCGGCCGAGGTGTTTGTCTATCGTTATCAGAGCAGGGAGCTTCTGCAGAAGATGGGTGTCGACACGACCAGGTTTGTGTACGACCGGATACCAACCATCTATCACATCAACCTGCGCGATCCCTCGGGCTACCTTCTGGCCGCCGGCTTCCAGATGCAGACCAAGGACGTCATGTTCGTGGCCAACGCCAAGGTGGTCGACTACTACAAGCTGCTGACGCTGATCAATAATACCGCGTCAACGGTCGGTAACACCGCAGCAACGGTCACCTCCGTGAACACCGCCGTCAAGACCAGGTGGTAGGCGTCGACCCTACCGCACAAGCGGCGCGATGATGCGCACCCTGCATTTTGCGGGGGCGGCTGCGATATTCCGTTCGGTGCAGCTGTGGGCAACGGCCTTCGCGCTGGTTATGGCGCCGCTGTTTTTTGGGTCCGTCGATCAATTCTGGATTGCCGCGTGGATCGTCGTCCTGTCGATCACGACGATTCTCGGCGTGTCGATTCCTCTCAACATGGCTCAGGCCCGGGTCGTTTGGGCCTTTTTGAGCGTTTGCTTGGCCTACGCAATCGTTGCTGTGGTCCAGGTCGTTCCGCAGTTGCTTACAAGTCTGGACGATTCAATCTGGCAGCAGGCAAATGGCGTCCTTGGTACGAAGGTCGAGCCCCGAATCTCCAGCATCGCTCAAATCCCGCCTCTGGCAATCGGGCACTTTCTGCTGATTGTAACGGCTTTCTTGAGTGGGTTCTTTGCCGGCACCTCCAAGCACGGCGCCGGCCGCATCATCTTTGCAGCCAGGACTGCCATACTGATTTACGCGCTCTACGGATTGGTGGCGCTGGCTGTCACGCCGAACCTGATATTGTGGGCCCCCAAAGCCGCGTATCGCGGCAGCCTCACGGCGACCTTTGTCAATAAGAACACCGCTGCAGCCTTCTTTGGCTGCGGGGCGATTCTTTGGTCGTGCTGGACATACTCTGCCGTGCAATCGCTCGAGAAGTCTTCGCTTCGGGTATTGCTGCTCAACTCGCTCAATGAGCGGGTCGCGATCAGCCTCGTACTCCGGGCGTCGGCCGCGCTTACCTGTTTCTTTGCCTTGCTGCTGACCAACTCGCGTGGAGGCCTGATCGCATCGTCAGTTGGTTTGCTCGTTGCTCTGGGCGTCCTGGAGATCGACCGATTCAAGCGCCGGATCGGCTACGCCATTGCTTTGAGCATATGCGCGCTGATTGCTCTTGCCGCCTGGCTCACGCAAATGGGGCGGATTGCAAGCGAAGGTGTCATCGATGACGGAAGGTGGCATGTTTACAATCTTGCGGTCGAAGCAATTGGGCGCCGACCCTTGCTTGGCGCCGGGGCCGGAAGCTTCGAAATCCTGTTTCCGTCGCTGCGGACACCGAATCTCAGCAACTGGGGGGTTTGGGACTACGCCCATTCCACGATTTTGGAGATCGCCTTCGAGATGGGCCTCCCGGTTGCCGGAATGGTTACGCTGGCCGCGCTCGCTTCAATTTTCATTCTGGTACGGCGCGCGCTCAAGGCCGATCAGCGCTATCGGGTATCACTTGCCGCGATCATTGGTATCGCCGTGATGACCTACCTTCATTCATTGATCGACTTTTCCCTACAGATACCGGGTTACGCTATTCCCTTTGGCATTCTCATTGGCTGTGGTTTGGCCGACGCCACAGCCGATCGGGCCAGCCGCAGGAGGAAGCCATCTGGAGAAACGCGCCACAATGGGTCAACATCCGCCGAGAAGGCAGGGGAGACCGGCTGAGCACGAACGCGTAAGCACGCTGGCGCGCCAAACCGTTATCGATCAGCCGATCCGATCTTTCGATCGACCTGCGACAGCAACAATCCGCGCGGCTTGACCTCAAACCAAAATCGGGCGTCGCTGGCCGACTGTATTTTCACCCAATGATATTTGGTGAGTTGCCAAGGCACAACCGTCTCGGAGAGATTGTCGAGCACCAGATCGCCCTTGTTCGTGGAAACGACCAGAACGAGGTGGCCGATACCTGATGTGGTCTTCACAACGGCTAACCGCACCGCTTTTGCCGGAAGCCCGCTCCGCACCAGTTCGTGACGCTTGGTAACTGCGTAATCATTACAGTCGCCGGAGGCAGGAGAAATTGTCCATCCTCCGTCGGCGATCGCGTTGCTCCTGCCTACGGGCATAATAGATGCGTTAACGTCGCGATTGACGCGATGTATTGTTTCGAGCGTCTCTGCGGTCAGTTCGACGGTCGTGGTTTCTGTCGGGTCGGATTTGCAGTCGGCTGGATAACGCAAACAGAAACGAACGTGCTGAAACGGAGAAAGCGTCGGTGATGCTTCCGAAATTGGCATCATGGCACTGGTCTCGATCAGCGAACGACCTTGCGCCGGAGCAAGCAAAATCAGCAGGATGATCGAGGAAAGCGAAATTGCAGAAACGCTTCGCGCCATAACACAGCCACCCAAAGGAATGATGGTGCTGCACGACGCTCCATCGACCGGTGAAGTGTGTCATCACGAGGTTAAGTCTTCATTCTCACTCGAAGTTAACGAGTGTTTACGTTCTTGCGTAAATAGACCACGGGTCAACAGGGAGGTGATCTCACGCCTGCCAGCCAATGGTACGCTTTTCAACGGATCGGGGATCGGAGCAGTTTGGTCGCGAACGGAGCGAAGCGGCGGCCAACGGACTGGCGTTGCGGCCGAGGCCGCTGCGAAGTACCCTGAACTATCGCTAAAGGTGTTGGACGAACCCGACCAGCGACCGCAAGAGTTCGATCAATCCCCAACCCAGGAAGCCGAACCATGCACCCATTGCGGACACGATCAATACGGTAACAAACGCAACAGACAGCCCGCGTCTTGCGTCAATGAGCGAGTAGCGCACCTTCGCCTGCTCGCGTGGCTTTGCTTGTTGATGACCGTTCATTGGCTCACCTGGTCGATAAGCTATGACTAGCTGCCATCAATTAGCCAGGCAATCTCAAGCCAAAATTAACGTAAAGGAGATCTGTCACTTTACAAACGATTCAGCGCTTGTTTGACGACGCACATTAGTCGCCGTTCATATTGTCGGGCCTGCTGGACCGAGCCCGTGGCATCGTCGCGAAGGCTAGAATGCCGTCTCGGACAACAACGAAGGGAACGTCACGATCAAGATCTTGACGTCGAGAGCGATCGACCAATTCTGCGCGTAAAAAGCATCGCAGGCCACGCGCTTGTCATAGGTCGTCGTGCTTCGCCCGCTGACCTGCCACAAGCCGGTGATTCCGGGCCGGCACGCAAGATAAGCACCGACGGAGGCCGTATACAGCCCTAGTTCGTCGTCGGTTATCGGCCGCGGTCCCACGATGCTCATGTCGCCCCTGAGGACATTGAACAGCTGCGGCAGTTCGTCGAGGCTGGACTTGCGAAGAATGGCACCAATGGAGGTTATGCGAGGGTCTCGCCGCAATTTCCGGGTCTCGGCCCACTCTCTTGCCGCCGCGGGATCGGACTCAAGCAGATGATGGAGGCGCTCTGGCGCATCGACCAGCATCGTGCGGAATTTCAAGCAATCGAAAGGCTTGTTGTTAAAGCCGACCCTGCGATGGCGAAACAGGGCGGGGCCCGACGACGTCGTAATTGTCAGAAGGTAACATATCACCAGCAAAGGCGCGAGGAGGATAATTCCGGACAGGGCCAACGTGATGTCGATGATCCGCTTAGGCAGGAATCCGATCGGCGCTGACAAATCACTTCGAGCAATTTCTACTTGGTTATTGAGGTTAGCCAAGCCGTCCATTTCGGCACTCCGAATACTAAACATTTAAAATATCGCGCGCTTTTTCTTATTTATTCCGGCGGGTTGTTTACTGTTCTTTAACCCCACTTTATGGAGGAGCCACGATCAAGGCAAGCGCAGTTTGCGGAAACCCCTTGTTAAGCTGAATTTCCAGCATCGAGAGTGCTATTTGTAATGTTTGAACCATCGGAGCGCCGTTAAGGTTGGCGCTGCCGGCGGCCGCCACGCGCCAGATCCGAAGCCAGAACTCCACTAATCCATTTAATATGTTCAAGTTTAAACGGGTAAGCCGGGCGCGAGCTGTGACGCAAAGCGCGCGGGATACGCGGCGTCCTATTTCGAGCCAGGTACCGGAACAAAATCGCCCGGCTGACGGCTTTCCGGGTTGCCTACAAACATTTCGAGGCCCCTGTCAGTTGCCACGATATCCCCTTGTCGCAAGGTCGGGTCGCGCGTGGCACGCTCGATCGCCTCCTTTTTCCGATCGCTCTCCGAAAAAGGGTCTCCCTTCCGATTGCGCGCATTGGCGACGAAGTCATCGCTGCGACGACGCGCCTCGTCTACCCGTTGGCGCCATTCTTCTTGCGACAGGTTCGCATCAGCAGAATCCGCGGATTCTTGCCCCAGGCAAAGGGCAGGCGCGGCGAGGAGGGAAATGAGAAGCAGAGCTGCGGCAGGAACATTCATCTTCCGCTACCATGACAGGTCAAGTCGCCCAGCTGGGCCAGCAATAGCTGCGCTGGATCGACGAGGCAAGATAGGGACAGTTAAGAGAGTTTCTTCAACGCGGCGGCGAAGGCTTCCTTGTCCTTGGCGCCAAGTTGATCGACGCTGGCCTGCAGCAAGGAACGCACGGCGGGCGGCGAATTGAGATAGACCCGCACCGGCATTTCAATAAAGCGCTTTTGTACCAGATATTTATATTCCGCCAGAATTCGCTGTCGAAGCGCCTCGGGGGCGGACAGGATGACCGGTACCGCGACAGTCACGCGGCGGACGGCAATCCACGCTTCGTGCGGCGAGGTCTCATAGGACATCCGCAGCAGATCGAATGAGTTCTCGTCGACCTGGCCACGACCTGCATGAAGACCAAACAGCACCAGCCAGACAAATGAATCGCGTGGACTGCAGCTCAGCGCCTGCCGCGCGCGTGCTTCGAGCGAGCGGCTGCGCCGGTCGAATTCCTGCACGGCACCCGATTGAAGGGCGGTATACGCGAGCGGAATTTCCAGCAGCAGGAGTGCGCGCTGGGCATGAGCGTCGCAGGCGTTCAGCTTCTGCGCCGCGGCACCGTCCAGCGTGGCGGCCGCGGTCGCGGGGCTGAACGTTTCGAACCTTAGGAGATGAGTCTCGATATCCAGAAAGACGTCGGAGGCGGCGCCGCGCTTCGCATTCAGTCCTCCCCACGCCAGGGCCGCGCAGCCGACGACAAGAATCAGACTGATGCGGCCGAGCCTGCCGATGAGCGGCTCGGGCTTCGAGATGGTTGCGACGCGAGGTTTCGAGTCCGGCATGGCAGACCGGATCAGACCGTTTCGCTGTGCGGCTTCTCATCGCTGTAGTAGCCGTAGCTTCGATCCGAATAACCCTCGAAACGTCGCATAACGGCTTCGTCTGCCTTGTTGAGAACCGCGCCCAACAAACGCTCCGTCACGATCGAGGAAGTGCCCACGGCCTTGATCACTTCGTCTGTGGACGTTGCTCCCCATTCGACAACCAGCAGGAATGCTTCGAAAAGGTGTGCGGTCGCCTTGACGTCCACGACCGGCAGAATAGGCGGCAGATCGACCAGAACATAGTCATAGTTGCTCTTTACCGACTTCAGCAGCTGCTTCATCGCCGGCGAACTCAGGATATCCGAGCTGTTGGATGGCTTGATCCGCGTTGCGGACGGCAGGAAATCGAACTTGTGTTTCGAGTCGGTGATGACGAGATCGTCAAAAGGCGTTTGATTGGCGACCACATCGAGAAGACCTGGCGCATCCGCGTAGCCGAGCATCTTGCTCAAGGACGGATTTCGCAAGTCCGCGTCGATCAACAGCGTGCGATTGCCGCTCCTTGCCAGAAAATCGGCCAGGCTCGCGGCAACGGTCGTCTTTCCTTCGCCGGGAAGAGCCGAGACCATTCCGACGATCTTGCCCCCCTTGGGATGCAAGTCGATGGCAACCTTCAAGTAGCGCAACGCTTCGGCGGTCGCTGAGAAGGGGGCCGCGCCCGCGATCTGCTTGAACGCTACAGCGTTGGCTGCAGATGCGCCCTTTCCGCCC
>Ga0247776_10000138_pt1 | contig 16613 bp, 15 predicted proteins | sample UWRJL199509C5_FD_179912 | JGI IMG/M metagenome (GOLD analysis project Ga0247776, IMG submission 179912) | Plant litter microbial communities from Arlington Agricultural Research Station in Wisconsin, United States - UWRJ-L199-509C-5 | ecosystem: Environmental > Terrestrial > Plant litter >...
AGGGCTCGGCCGAGCACTCGATCAGCGCCGTCAGCTCCGGCACCGCCGCCAGGTCGGCGGGCTCGCGCACGTCGCCCTTGACGAACTCGACCCCGGCCTCCTCGAGCCGCGGCAGGTTCAGCGCCGAGCCCTGGCGGTAGAGGTTGTCGAAGGCGACGACCTCCCAGTCGGGGTGCCGGCTCGCCAGGGAGACGGCGAGGTTGGAGCCGACGAAGCCGGCCCCACCGGTGATCAGCACGCGGCTCATCTCAGCCCTCCCTACCCCATCGCATCCGCGGCACGCGCCATGCCGCCTCGGCGACGATCGAGCGGCTCATCTTCGAGGCGCCGGCGCGGCGCTCGTGGAAGGTGATCGGGACCTCCTTGACGTCGAAGCCGAGCTGGATCGCCCGGTAGGTCATCTCGACCTGGAAGGCGTAGCCGCGCGAGCCGATCGCATCGAGGTCGATCGCCTCCAGGACCTCGCGGCGGAAGCACTTGAAGCCGCCGGTCAGGTCGCGGACCGGCAGGCTCAGCACGGCGCGGGCGTAGACGCTGCCGCCGCGGCTGATCGCCTGGCGCACCTTGCTCCAGTTCTCGACCCCACCGCCGCTGACGTACCGCGAGCCGAGCGCGACGTCGGCCTCCTCGGTGGCGGCCAACAGGCGGGGGAGATCGGCGGGGTCGTGGGAGAAGTCGGAGTCCATCTCCAGGATGCGGGCCGCCCCGGCCGCGAGAGCGTGCCGGAAGCCGGCCACGTAGGCGGGGCCGACGCCTTCCTTCCGCGCCCGGTGCAGAACCTCGATCCGCGGCTCGGCGACCGCGAGGCGGTCCGCCAGGTCTCCGGTCCCGTCCGGCGAGTTGTCGTCGACGACCAGGACGCGGGCGGATTGCGGCAGGTTCGCGAGCGCAGCGGCGATCACCGGCTCGAGGTTCTCGGCCTCGTTGTAGGTGGGCAGCACCAGCCAGGCCGGCCCCGCCCCTCGACTCTCAGGCATGGGCGGATGCTATGCCTAAGATCCGCCGGTTGGAGTTCATCCCAGCCCCCCAACGGCTCGACCCGGCCGAGGCCGAGGTGCACGTCTGGCGCGTGGATCTCGACACGGTCGGCTCGCGACAGGCGCTGCGCGAGATCCTCAGCCGCTACCTCGGCCTGCCCGCGGACGAGCTGCGCTTCGAGCGGGGCCGGCACGGCAAGCCGCGCCTGGCGACTCCCGGGGCCGAGCTCGAGTTCAACCTCAGCCACTCCGGCTCTCTCGCCCTCGTCGCGGTCGCCCGCCGCGAGGTCGGCGTCGACGTCGAGCGGATCCGGACCAAACGGCCGGTCGACTTCTACCGCCGCTGGGCAGACCGCGAGGCGCGGGCCAAGTGCCTCGGCACCGGCCTCACCGGGCAGGAGCCCGCAGAGGCGCCCCACCTCGCCCTCCAGCGCCTCGACCTGGGCCCCGACTACGCGGCCTCGCTCGCCGTCTCCGGCCCGCCGCCGGTGCTCCGCGGTTGGACGTTCGGCCCACCGCTCCGATAAGGCGTGGTCCGCGTTAGCTAACTTGATGAGCTTGAGACGGGCGGCTGGAATACTCGCGCTTGCCCTGGGCCTGCTGGTCGCGTTGGCGGGCGGCGGCGCCCAGGCCGCCGGCCTGCAATCGGTCGGGGCGAATTTCGAGGAACCGATCTTCGTCACCTCCGCCCCCGGCAACCCGGACCGCCTCTTCGTCGTCGAGCGCCAGGGCAGGGTGATCGAAGTCCTTCCCGGCGGCGCCCGCTCGGTCTTCGCCGACCTGCGCACCGCCGTCGGCTGCGAAGGCGAGTGCGGCGGCGAGCGGGGATTGCTCTCGATCGCCCTGGCGCAGGACTTCGCCTCCAGCGGCCGCTTCTTCGTCTACTACGGCGAAGACCGGGGAGAAGGCGACATCCACGTCGCCGAAATGAAGGCGAGCGGCAGCTTCGCCCCGCTGGGCACCCTCCGCAACCTGCTGACCATCAAACACCCCGAAGAGGGCAACCACTACGGCGGCCAGCTGCAGGTCGGGCCCGAAGGCAACCTCTTCGTCGCCACCGGCGACGGCGGCGGCAGCGACGACCAGCACCACAACGCCCAGGACCTCGGCAGCCTGCTCGGCAAGGTCCTCCGCATCGACCCCGACCCCGGCGGGCTCCTCCCCTACACGGTGCCGGCGGGCAACCCGGTCGCAGCGCCTGCACCCTTCAACACGATCTGGGCCTGGGGCCTGCGCAACCCCTTCCGCTTCTCCTTCGACCGCGGCGGCAGCGGCCTCTGGATCGGCGACGTCGGCCAGGATGCCCGCGAGGAGGTCGACTTCGCGCCCGCGCCGGGCCTCGGCGGCGGCTTCAACTTCGGCTGGAACTGCCGCGAGGGGCGGATCGAAGGGCCCGCCGACGATGAAGGCTGCGCAGGCGCGCCCGCTGACGCCTTCGTCGAACCGGTCTTCGACTACCCGCACCTCGACCCCGAAGACGGCCGCGCCTACGGCTGCGCGGTCATCGGCGGCTACGTCTCCCGCGATCCCGGCGTCCCCGGCCTCCTCGGCCGCTACGTCTACGGCGACCTCTGCGTCGGCGAGATCCGCTCCTTCGCCCCGGGCCAACCGTTCGCGACCGACCGCTCCGAGGGCATCGACGTCCTCGGCCTCAACTCCTTCGGCGAGGACTCCTGCGGTCGCCTCTACGCGGTCTCCGGCAGCGGCACGGTCTACCGGATCGTCGGCTCGGCGCCGACCGACTGCTCGAGCACCGTCGGGCCGGCGGCGCTCAACCCCTCGTTCGTCGGGATCCGCCCCCTCTCCCGTCGCGTGGTGCGCAACCGCCGCACCCTGATCACCGCTTGGGTCTCGCCCTGCAAAGGGCGCCAAGGCGACCCGGTGACCCTCTGGCGCGGGCGCTTTCGGCTCGGTACGAGGCACCTCGACAAAGTCTGCACCGCCCGCTTCCGGCCGCGGATCAGCCGCCGCTCCGGCTTCCGCGCGACCGTCAAAGCCGACGACACCTACGTAGCGGCGATCTCACGCAAGCTGACGATCAAGCCCAAGAAGCGCCACCGGCGCCACCGCTGAGGGGATCGGCGAACCGCGATGTTTCCCGCCCCTTAGGGTGAGGACGATGGCTCCCGGCACCCGTCACGAGATCGCCAACCTCCAAATCGGGCAGGGCGAGCTCAGCTTCGACGCGAGGATCGGGGGCGCGGAGAAGCGGATCTGGTTCCGCTCCGAGACGGCGGTCACGCCCTACCCCGAGGCCGCCCTCGCGACCTGCCTGCTGCCGGCGATGAGCGGCGGCGGCACGCTGACGATGAGCGAGCCGATCAGTCCCCGGCTGCTGCGCACCCAGCGCGAGTTCCAGGCGATCCAGCGCGCCTGGTCGCTGTCCTGGCCCTTCGGCGACCCACCGCTGGAGGAGGTCGAGGTGGTCGCCCCGGTTCGTCCGCCGGCCGTTCGCCCGCCGCTGGGGCGCGTCGCCGCCTTCTTCAGCGGCGGCGTCGACTCCTGGTCGACGGTGCTCGAGAACCCCGACCTGACCGACCTGATCTTCGTCCGCGGAATCGACATCCTGCCCCGCCTCGCCCACCAGGCGGGTCTCGCCGACCGGGTCGAGGCGCGGCTGCGGGAGGCGGCGGACGAGCTGGGCCTGCGCCTGCACTCGGTCGAGACCAACCTGCGCGAGATCTCCGAACCGGACGGCCCGGAGCACCCGCTCGCCCGCTGGGAGGCCTATTACGGCTGCGCGGTCACCGCGGTGGCGCTCTTCCTCGGCCCCCTCTTCGACCGGGTCCTGATCGCCGGCGATTCCGACTACGAGGTGATGGACACCCGCGGGGCGGCCTGGATGGTCGACCAGCTGTGGAGCACCGAGAACCTCGAGATCGTCGACGACGGCGGGCGCTTCAGCCGGGTCGAGCGGACGGTGCGGATCGCCTCCCACCCGGTCGTGCGGAAGAGCCTGCGGGTCTGCTGGGAGAACCCGGACGGCGCCTACAACTGCGGCCACTGCCGCAAGTGCCTGATGACGATGGCGACGCTGGAGACCGCCGACGCGCTGGAGCAGGTCGAGACCTTCCCCGACGTGGTCGACCTCGACGCGGTGGCGCAGCTGGTCCTTCCGGTGCCGGTCCTGCTGACCCTGTGGGAAGACGTGCTCGACGCCGCCCGGTCGGCGGGCAAGCCGGAGCTGGAGCGTGCGATCTCCTCCGCGGTCTCCCGCAGCCGGCGGCTGCTGGGATTGCCGCCCGGCTACCGGCGTCGCAACCTGCCGGGGCCGCCGCCGACGCGCCCGGACAGCAGCGATTCCACCGGCACGCTGAAGGCCTCGCCGGAGACCGCCGCCGCTATCGCCGGTGGCCGGCCGCTGGCGATCCTGGTCGGCAGCTACGACGGTTCCGGCAACTTCGGCGACATCGCCCAGGTCGACGCCGCGCTCGGCCTGCTCGACCGCTTCGGCGGCGACCTCCTCGTCCTGCCCGTGGTCGAGCAGCAGTTCGCCGCCTCGCACGAAGCGATGGCGTCGGACCTGATCCACCGGCCCCGGCACGCCCTCTACTTCGACGGCGGCGGCGACCTCGGCAGTGAGGAGCTGGTCCCGGTGCAACCTCCGAGCGGCGTCCCCCTCGCAATCTCCTATCTCTACGGCGGCGGCTTCCTCAACCCCTCCTGGGGCGCGCGCAAGCTGGCGATGCTGGATGCCGTCGAGGACCTCCTCTCCGGCGCCGGCCGGGTGGTCCGGCTCGCCTCCGGGCAGCAGGCGGACGCCGGCTGGATCGACGGCCTCGACCCCGTCGAGGCCGAGCTGCTGCGGCGGTTCGAGCTCTGGGGCGCGCGCGACGACGCCTCCGCCGCGACGCTGGCCGGACTGGAGGCGACGGGGCCGGCGTTCAACGGGGGCGACGACTCGGTCGGGATCCTGGCGGCGGGCGGGGACGGGCAGATGCCGGAGCCGCCGGCCTCGCCGCTCGTGGTCAACGTCCACTTCGCCGAGCACGAGTGGGTCACCGACCGCCCCGATCAGGTCCGCGAGTTCGACGCCCGGCTGCTGGCCGAGCTCTCCCGCCTCGCCGATCGGCCGCTGCGGGTGCAGCCGCTGTTGGCCTACCTCGACCCGCGGATCGACGAGCGTCGGGGCCTCGAGCGCTTCGCCTCGGCCTGCGCCGAGAACGGCATCGAGCTGGCCGAGCCGCGCGTCCTCCGCCCGACAGGCATCGCCGAGCTGGCCGCAGAGCTGGGCAGGGCGGCGCTGACCATCAGCTCCTCCTACCACGTCGCCCTCACCTCGCTGCAACTCGCGGTCCCGGCCGCGCTCCTCCGCGACAACGACTACTACGCCCAGAAGGCTCAGGGCCTGCTCTCCGACTTCGGGCTGCCGCCGGCGTTCTCGCCCCGCTCGTCCGACGACCCCGAGCGCGCGGCGGCGGCGATCGCCCCCCACCTGCTCGACCCCGGCGTCCGCGCGCGGACGCAGCGGCGGCTCGAGACGGCTTCGAGCCGGGTCAGGGAGCGGCGGGTCGAGACGGAAGCGAGACTGCTGGCGCAGATCGCCGACGCCGCCCTGGCCGCGTCGGGGCCGGCGCCGGACCCAGCCCCCGCTCCGGATGACACGCGCGCCTCGGCCGCAGAGAGGCGAGCCGCCGAGGCGGAGGCGAAACTCGGCGAGGTTCTCTCCTCCCGATCCTGGAGAATCACCGCTTCGCTGCGCCGCTTTGCAAATCGCACCAGGAGCTGATCGGACTTGGCTGAGACCCCCACCCAACGCATCGCCGACCTGCGATGCGAGCCCGGCGAGCTCTCATTCGAGGCCCGTCTCGGCGGTGGCGAGCCGCTGCGGATCTGGTTCCGCAGCGAGACCGAGGTCGTGCCGAGCGCCGACGCCGCGCTGGTCGCCTGCCTGATGCCGGCGATGCGAACCGGCGGCCGCCTCGAGGTGGAGGCGCCGATCAGCCCCCGGCTGCTCGACACCCAGCGCGAATACCAGGCGATCCAGCGCGCCTGGTCGTTCGCCTGGAAGTACGACGAGGACCCGCTGCGGGAGGTCGAGGTGGAGGCGCCGGCGCGCGCCATCGAGCCCGCCTCCCCCGGCGGCCGGGTCGCCGCCTTCTTCAGCGGCGGCGTCGACTCCTTCGCGACGATCCTCGCCAACCCGGACATCACCGACCTGGTCTTCATCCGCGGGGTCGACATCCTGCCCCGGCTCAGCCACCAGGACGGCCTCGCCGATGTTGTGGAGACCCGGCTGCGCGAGGCGGCGGCGGAGCTGGGCAAGCCGCTGCATGTGGTCGAGACCAACCTGCGCGACCTCACCGACCCGCTGATCCGCTGGGAGTCCTTCTTCGCCTGCCCGCTGGTCGCCGTCTCCCACTTCTTCGCCCCGCTCTTCGACCGGGTGCTGATCACCGGCGACACCGACCACGAGACGGCGCCGCTGATCGGCACCGCGCTCCAGGTCGACCACCATCTCGGCAGCGAGGGGCTGGAGGTCGTCGACTGGGGCGGCCGCTTCAACCGCGAGCAGCGGCTGCAGCTGATCGCCGAGCACCCGGTGGTGCGCCGCACCCTGCGCACCTGCTGGGAGAACCCCGGCGGCGCCTACAACTGCGGCCGCTGCCGCAAGTGCCTGCTGACGATGCTCTCGCTGGAGGCGATCGGCGCCCGCCGGGGAGTCGAGACCTTCCCGCCGGAGCTGGACCTCGACCGCCTCGACGAACTGGAGATCAACCAGGAGATCTCGCTGGCCCTCTGGGAAGACATGCTCGACACCGTGCGCGACCGCGGGCGGACCGACCTCGAGCCCGCCGCGGCGGCCTTCGCCGAACAGGGCAGGCGCAACCTCGGCCTGGCGCGCTCCCACCGCTCGCGGCCGAGCCGCCACGGTAAACCCGAGGCCCCGTCCGGGGTGGAGGTCGAAGCTCTCGAAGCCGAACTGGCCACCGTGCTGGAGTCCCGCTCCTGGCGGCTGACCGAACCGCTGCGCCGCTTCGGCGCCCGCCTACGGGCTCGCCGCGCCCGCTGAGCCGCGACAGACGAGGGCGCCCTGGTCGGCTTCGACCAGCAGCTGCCACGGCCGCCGCAGGCGATCGCGGGGGATGTAGAGGCGGGTCGTCGACCCGCCTTGGATCGCGCCGCTGTCGAGGGGGTACTCGCGCCCGGCGAAGCGCCGCAGCCGCACCCTGCCTTCGCCGCCTGGGCCGAGCTCGACCGTCGTCACCCCAGGCCGCAGAGCCGACGGAGCGGCGTCTGCGCCCCCGGCCACCCGGATGCAGTCGCCCCGCGGTGGCGGATCGCCGGACTCGGTTTCGATCGCCAGCGGCAGCGCGTTGGCGAGCACCAGGTCGGCGTGGACGCGGCCTTCTTCTGGCGCCGCCTCGAGCTCGGCCGGCGAGTAGGCCGGCGATCCGTATTCGCCCACAGCCTGGAGATATTCGCCGGCTTCGATTTCGTTCAGGTAGAGGGTCCCGGCGGCTTCGGGCGAGAGCCGGAAGGCCGGTTCGACGGTGCGGTCGGCGATCTCGATCGCCGCCAGGTCGGACCGGGTCAGCACCGTCTGTTCCGCGAAGAAGTCGCGGCCTTCGCGCAGCGGCACCAGGTTGAAGCCGGCGATCGCAACCGTGGCCGCGGCGGCGGCGAGCAGCCCCCAGCGGTTGAACTTCAGTCCCCGCAGCAGGTTGACCGCGATCAGCAGCGCGAAGAAGCCGCCGATGTAGATGTAGCGGCTGGAGTAGGGCTCGCGGCCGGGGCCCTGGTTGAAGGCCGCGAGGAACCAGAACGTCGCCGCGGCGGCGACCGCCGGCCAGAGGCCGGGGAAGAACCCGCGGCGGCGGAAACCGCGGTAGGCGGCCAGGGCCAGCAGCGCGATCAGCAGCGGCGCCCCCCACTTCGAGCGGCCGACGACTTCGTCGGAGATCGTCCCCAGGGCGAGCAGTGAGTCCAGCGAGGCGGTCAGCCCTTCCCAGACGTAGCGGGGTGAGACGAGGACGTTGTGGGCCGTGAGGCTGTTGTCGGCCTCGTGCCCCCAGCCTGCGTACCAACCCGCGTAGAGCAGCAGCGGCAGGGCGAAGACGTAGGCCCGCCGCAGGCCGCGTCGGCGCCTACGCTGGAGGACGTCGACCGCGCAGGCCACCGCGAAGGCGATCCCGAGGCTGGAGAAGGCGATCGAGGTCACGAGCAGGCCGCAGGCGACCCGGTCCCAGCGCTCGTCGTCGTTCTCCAGCGCCAGCAGCATCCCCAGCCCACACAGGGCCGAGCCGACGAAGCCGACCTGGAACGGCCAGAGCAGGTCCTGCCAGGCGGGGCCGAGGAAGAGCAGCAGGACCGCCGCGATGAGCGCCGGCCAGGGGCCGAGGCGGCGGCGGACGTAGACGAAGAGCAGCCCGGCGGTGGCCAGCAGCATCGCCACCAGGAGCACCAGTTCGGGCGTCTGCGAATCCATTCCGAAGAGCCGCAGGGAGCCCTGCGAGATCACCACCGGCAGCAGGACGATGTGCTCGTTGTGGGGATCGAGCAGGGTTGCGACCGAGGGGTCGCGCCGCTGCATCAGGAACTCCCAGGAGTCCTGGAAGAAGGTCAGTCCCGAGCCGTAGTCCAACAGCACCGCCGCCGCGGTGGCCATCGCGACGGCGAGCAGGACGAGAGCGGCGTACCTGCTCAGCCGCTCACGGTCTGGCGCGGCCACCGGTGAGGGCGACGAAGGCGTGCCAGGAGGGCTTGGCGTGGAACCTGGGGCCGGCGCGGAAGAGCCCGACCGAGTCGCAGAAGGTGCACGACCCCGGCAGGTCCTTCCAGGAGAACCAGTAGGCGCTCTTGAGGTTGAGTCGGCGCGCGTTTTCCAGCAGGTAGCCGTAGGAGGCCTTCAGCTGTTTGACCTGCCCCCTGATCCCCTGCTCGAAGGCGACCTGTTTGAAGTTATTCTGCGAGCCCCAGCCGAGCTCGGTCAGGTAGAGCGCCGGACGGTCGTGGTTTTCCCGCGCCACGGCGGTGTATTCCTCGATCATCCGCTCCAGTTCTTCGGCGTCGACCGCGTAGGGGTGGAGGTCGATCCCGTCGAAGCGGCTTTTGAAGCCGGGGATGCGGTAGAGCCGTTCGAGGTAGGTCGTCGCCGGCATCCCTTTCGCGCCCTTCGCGGTCGGTTCGGCGAACAGCCCTGCCAGCACGACTTTCGCCCTCGGGTCGACCGATTTGATCGCCTGGCTGGAGATCGTCACCAACTTCGCGTACTTCGAGGTCGAGACCGGGTAGGCGAAGTAGAAGAAGTTGGCCTCGTTCCAGATCTGCCACTCGCGGATCGGCATCGGGTTGCGGATCGCCGGTTCGTAGTTGGGGCCGACGCCGCCGGTCTGGCTCCAGAATTCGCCCCCCGGCCCGTAGCGGGCGACGGCGGCGGCGAGGAAGTCGGACCAGCCCTTGCGCAGCTTGGCCGAGGCCACCGGCATCGTCGTTTCCTTCCGCACCGCCCAGCGCGGCGGCGAGCCGATCGAGGGCAGCACGCGCAACCCGGCGCGGGTCGCCTGTTCGACCGCCGCGTCGAAGCCGCCCCATTCGTAGGGCCCGTTGCGCTTCGGCTGCACCCCGGCCCAGGGCAGGGTGATGCGGATGCTTTCGATCCCGCCGGCTTTCATGTAGCGGAAGTCTTCCGGCCCGAGCGGGGTCTGCGGGACGATCCCGAAGAAGCCCTTGGGCGGCTGCGGCAGCGGCCTGGCCGCGCCGGAGCCGGCCTGGGCGAGCACCAGGGCGAGAAGCACGCAGGCGAGTAGGGGAAGAGCGAGGAGGCGTCGTTTCATCGAGCGAGAAAGGTAGCGGTCGGGTCGGTTCGGAAAGTGAAGGTTCAGTAAGTGCCGCCGAGCTTGCGGTGATCCCAGGTTGCCGTGCGCAGGGCCGGGAAGCTGATCGCCACCCGCTTCGGCGCCTGCGCTTCGAGCGCCGCCCGGGCATCCCCCTCGACGGAGGAGATCCCCTCGGCATAGCGCACGGTCAACTCCTCCGCGAACCCGAGAACGGTCTCGAAGTCGCGGTGGATCACCGCCTCGGATTCGATCATCGCTCCGCGCAGCTCGCCGTACTCGTGGCCGGTCTCCAGCAGCACCGTCGCCCGCGGGTCGCGTTCGAGGTTGCGGACCTTCTGCGACTTGGCGTAGGTCCAGATCCAGACGACGCCGTCGCGGGGGACGAACCAGAGCGGCATCGAGTGCGGCCAGCCGCGCGGGCCGAGGCTGGAGACGATCGCCACCCGCTCACCGTCCATCAGCTCCAGCAGCTCGGCGTCGCTGAGCTTGATCTGGTCGCGGCGGCTCACGGCCCTCAGCCTACGGGCTGGAAGGAGCGGCGGTAGGCGGTCGGGGTGGTCGCGGTCGCGCGGCGGAAGTGGTCGCGCAGCGAGGCGGCGGTGCCGAAGCCGGTCTGCCAGGCGATCGTCTCGACCGGCAGGTCGGTCTCCTCGAGCCGGCGCCGCGCCTCCAGCACCCGCTGCGCCAGCAGCCACTGCAGCGGCGTCGTCCCGGTTTCCTCGCGGAAGCGACGGGCGAAGGTCCGCGGGCTGACGCCGGCGTGGCGCGACATCGCCGCCACGTCGAGCGGCTCGGCCAGGCGCTCGGCGGCCCAGCGGCGGGTCGGCTCCAGGGAGCCGCCGGCCGGCGGCGGCTCCGGCTTGAAGAACTGCGCCTGGCCACCCTCCCGGTGCGGCGGCGCGACCATGTGGCGGGCCACGCGCTCGCCGGCGGCGGCGCCGAAGTCGCGGCGGATCACGTGCAGGCTGAGGTCGATGCCGGCGCTGAGCCCGGCCGAGGTGAGGACGTCGCCTTGGTCGACGAAGAGCGCGTCGGGGTCGACATCGACTGCCGGGAACCGCTGCGCCAGCTCCCCCGCCCAGGCCCAGTGCGTCGTCGCCCGGCGCCCGTCAAGGGCGCCGGCGTGGGCGAGCGCGAAGGCGCCCGTGCAGACCGAGAGCAGCCGGGCGCCCCGCCGGTGGGCCGCGCGCAGCGCCCGCAGCGCCTCCTCCGGTGGCGGCGCCAAAATTCCGGCGTAGCCGGGGACGACAACCGTGTCCGCTCCGCGCAGCGCCCCCAGGCCGGCGGCCGGCGTGATTTCGAAGCCGCTGGTCGTCCGCACCGCCGCCCCGCCCGGCGAGCAGGTCGTGAACTCGTAGAGCGGGTCGCCCGAGGGACGAGCCGCGAGGCCGAAGGCCTGCGCCGGCGCGGTCAGGTCGAAGGCGACGAGACCGTCGAGGCAGAGGGCGACGACGCGATGGCGCACGGCCGACATGGCAGAAAGTTAGCGAACATTGTCTTTTCTGCCACTGGCGGGATCGGCCGGGCCGCGCCAGCATGTCGGCATGGACATCGCCCTGCTGCTCTACGACGACATGGCCCCGCTCGACGCCGTCGGGCCCTACGAAGTGCTGCGCAACGTCCCAGGCTGGGAGGTCCGCACGGTCGCCCCGCGCAAGGGGGAGGTGCGCAGCGAGAACCGCTCGCTCGGGCTCGTCGCCGACCACGCCCTGGCCGAGATCACGAATCCCGACATCGTCCTCCTCCCCGGCGGCTGGGGCAGCCGGACGCTGATGAAGGACGAGGAGATGCTCGATTGGGTGCGCGAGGTCGACCGCTCGACCAAATGGACCACCTCGGTCTGCACCGGGTCGCTGATCCTCGGCGGTGCCGGGCTGCTGGAGGGAAAGAAGGCGACCTCGAACTGGCTCGTGCTCGACACACTGGCCGACCTCGGCGCCGAACCGGTCGGCGGCCGCTTCGTCGAGGACGGCAAGATCGTCACCGCGGCCGGCGTCACCGCCGGGATCGACATGGCCCTGCACCTGGTCGCCCGCGAGGCCGGCCCCGAGGTCGCCCAGGCGATCCAGCTCGGCATCGAGTACGACCCCGACCCGCCCTTCGACTCCGGCTCACCCGAGAAGGCCGCCCCGGAGATCGTCGAGCTGGTCCGCGCCGCCGCGCGCGGCTGAGAACCGCTCTTCAGAGCGTTCCCGGCTCCGCCAGCCAGACGCTCTCGAAGCTGAGTCGGGTGTGCTCGAGGATCAGGTCGTAGTCGCGGTCGTAATGGAGGACGCCGCCGCCTGCCAGGTGGGCGCAGGCGGCGATGACCAGATCGTTCGGCGAGAGACGATGGTGGCCGACGACGGCGAGCTCGTACTGGGCGTCAAGAGCAACGCGTTCGACCGCATCGTCCACGAGCAGGCGGGGCATCTGCTCAAGGCGGCGCAGAAGTTTGCCGTGGTCAGCGGCCGACCGAGCCGAGAAGCCGGCCTCCAGTAGAAATGGCATGCACACCGCGAGCCGTTTTTCTTCCATCCACTCGGCAACGGTCTCGCGTCGCTCTTGCGGGATCGCGGCGCGGAGCAGTCGAGCCCAGGCAGAGTTGTCGAGGACGAGCAAACTACTCGTCGTAGTTGGCTTCGAGGCCGAGGTGCTTGACCTCTTCAGCGGCCTTGAGATCGATGTCCGGCCCGTTGCCGGCCCGAATCCACTCGGCGATTTCCCGGCCCGCCTGTCGCGCCGGCTCGCCGCTCTCCCTGAGCTCCCGAATCTTGTCTTCGGCACCACGGATGACCAAGTCGGGGAGCTCCACTTTCTCTCCCCCCTGCAACAGGCGCAATTCGTCCAGGACCTCCTTGACGGGCTCCGTCTCGGTGATCATGTGGCGAGGTCGCGTCGTCGGCATCGGCCGAGTGTAGCACCGTGCAACACCTTGGGTATCCGAAGACCGGGTACAAGGCTTTAATGCGGCCTGGGGTGCGAATCGGCTATTGGGGGATCGCGCTGGTGGCGGCGCTGGTGTTGGGTGGCTGCGCCGAAGGCACGGTCGTCGGGCACCGGGTCGGGCCAGCGCGGGTCGAGGCCGGCAGGCAGGCCCTGCCCGCGAGTCCCTGCCTGACCTTCGGCAGGAACGGGACGACGGAGGTTCACCTCTTCTCCGACGCCCCCCATTGCACCCGCGTGGGACCGGGCGAACGGCTCCTCTTCGTCAACGACACCGGGATCGGGCCGCAGCACGCCGGCGCTACCCCCGTCAGGGTCCGGGTCGGGAACTACGGGGTGCGGATCGAGCCGAACGGGAGGGGGCTGATCCCGGCCCCCGTCAAGACCTACCTCGGCCGCGGTTCACACCTGGTCCAGACCGCCGGCGCGCGGGGGGCGACGATCCTCGTCCTGCCGCCCGACTGCGCGATCCGCCCACCGGCGGCGCCCGGCGAAGAGCTCTGCTTCCGCTAGCTAGGCGGGCACGAGGTCCAGCTCAGACCACGGGCCCTCGCCGCGCATCGGCTGGGTGCGGCCGTCGAGCCAGTCGACCTGGAGGTCGTCGTAGTGCGGGCTGGCCGGGTGGCCGGACTGGCCGGTGAACATCTGCCAGCGGGAGCGGTCGGGGTCGGTCGGGTCGGCCAGCATCCGCCAGCTCGGCGCCCAGACCGCGTTGTAGGGGTCGTTCGGGTCGTAGGCGATCTGGCTGACCGTCTCCTGGGCGCCGCCGGCGCAGAGGCGGCGGTTGAGCAGGCGGTCGAAGAGCGGGTTGGCGTCGCCCAGCGGGTGCGGGAACTTCAGCTCGTGGACCTGCCCCCAGCGCCAGCCCTCGGGCTCGGGACCGAAGCGGTCGGTCAGGTCGTCGAGCGCCCCGGCCAGCGCTTCCAGGACGAGCCCGTCCCAGGGGCGGCCGATCAGCTCCTCGTCGCCTTCGGCCCAGAGCGCCATCAGGTGCGAGTGCCAGCGCCAGGGAGAGGTGACGTGGGGCAGGAAGCCGTTGTCGGCGCGGTCGAGCCAGCGCTCGCAGAGGTCGCGGTCACCGATCGCGCAGCGCGCCGTCTCGCGCGCCAGCCGCAGCAGGAAGGCCTGGTAGATCGTGCCGGCGATCGAGTCAGGGTCGAGGTTCCCGTCCCAGCTCCGCAGCCGCTCGAGGGCGCTGCGCTCGCGCTGGCCGCTGGGATGCAGGCGGCTGAGCCGCGCCACGGCCTCGACGCCGGGCAGCGAGTAGTTGTCGTTCTGGATCGCCTCGAAGCTCTCGAGGTCGTGCTTCTCCTCCGCCTTGATCATTTCCTCGATCCGCTTGGCGCGGAAGCCGTCGAGCCAGTCGCTGGTGATGTGGTGCGGGTAGGAGTCGCCGACGATCCGGTTGTTGGCGGTGATCAGGTAGCCGCACTCGGGGTCGACGACCTCCGGCAGCTCCTCGTAGGGCACCGTCCCCTCCCACTCGTGCTCGCCGCTCCAGCCCGGCTTCGGCAGGTCGGGGCAGCCGCCGCGGCGCACCGGCAGGCGGCCGATCAGCTTGTAGCCGATCGAGCCCTTGCTGTCGGCCCAGATCATGTTCGAGGCGGGCGAGGTGTGGCCCTCGAGCCGCGCCACCAGCTCCGGGCCGGAGGCGATGTCGAGCAGCTCGAAGGCGGCTTCGAAGGCGGTCGATTCGCGCAGGGTCTGGAAGGCCAGCGCCAGCGGCTCGCCGTCGTCGGCGCCGAGCGCCTCGTTGACGATCGGGCCGTGGTGGGTCGAGCGCACCTCCAGCACCACCGGCTCGGAGCGGCCCTTGACGACGATCTCCTCGCGGGCGACCTCGAGCGGCCGCCACTCGTCTTCGAACAGGTAGTTCTCACCCTCGATCCGCTCGACGAAGAGGTCCTGGACGTCGGCCATGACGTTGGTGATCGTCCAGCAGACGTCGTTGTTCTGGCCCATGTAGATGCCGGGCATGCCCGGCAGCGAGGCGCCGCGGACGAAGCGGCCGCCGTGGCGCAGCTCGACCTCGTACCAGATGCCCGGCATGCTCGGCGAAAGGTGCGGGTCGCCGGCGATCAGCGGCGTGCCGCTCTTCGAGCGCTCGGCGGTGACGGCCCAGTTGTTCGAGCCCGAAGCCTCGGCGGCGAGGCCCAGTGAGCCGCGCACGCGGTCGATCTGCTCCACCAGGGGCATCCCTTCGCCGGTCCACGCTTCCAGCGATTCGGCGACGACCGGGTTGTCGGCGGGATAGACGGGGTCGAGCCGGGCGGCCAACTCGGGGCCGAGCTCACGCACCATGTCGGCCCGCAGCAGCTCCCGCTCCCAGTTGGTCGAGAGGCCGAAGGCGAGCAGCTTGCCGATGCTGAGGATGTCGACCGGCCGCCAGGGCACCCACTCGTGGCGCAGGATCTGCATCTCGAAGGGCAGCGCCTTGGCGTCGCGGGCGGCGGCGTTGACGCCGGCGCAGAAGCGCTCCAGCTTGGCGCGCAGCTCGGGGTTCATCGCCGCTTCCTCGGCTTCGGCGATGCGCCGGATGCCTAGCGTCCGCATCAGCTTGTCGACCGCGAGCCCCTCCTCGCCGGCCATCTCGGAAATCCGGCCTTCGACGACGCGCCGGTAGAAGTTCAGCTGCCAGAGCCGGTCCTGGCCGTGGCAGTAACCCTGGGCGAAGAAGAGGTCCTCGCGGTCCTCGGCCTCGATGTGGGGCACGCCCCAGCGGTCGCGCCGCACCCGCACCCGGTCGCGCAGCTCGGGGACATCGATCGTCCCCTCGACCTGCGGCAACGGCCGCCGCGCGAGGCGGTGCCAGACGACGGCCGCGGCGGAAGCGAGCAGGCCGGTGCTGACCGCCCCCGCGAGTACGCCGACCCTTGCCGCCCGCTTCATTCGGTCAGGGTACTGGCTACTCAGCCAGTTTGTCCCTAAGCCGCGAGATCCCCTGGCAGCCGACCCTCGCCCTCGAGCTTTTCGAGGTGGGCCTCCATCGCCATCGCCGCCATCGGCAGCAGCTCCAGGGGGATGTCGTCCCAGACCGTGGCGAGCAGCTCGGCGCGGGAGCGCTCCCCCGCCTCCAGCGCCGCGACCAGCCGGTCCTCGCGCATCTGCCGGTGCTCGACGTACTCGGCCAGCTTGGCGGCGGGCTCGGTGATCCAGGGGCCGTGGCCGGGGGCGATCAGCTCGATCTCCTGCTCCTGCAGCAGCGCCAGCGAGTCCATGAAGGCGGCCAGCGAGTTGCCGCCCGGCGGGACGATCGTCGAGCCGAGGCCGAGGACGAGGTCGCCGCTGAAGCAGACCCCGGTCTCGGTCAGGAAGCAGACGTGGTCCTCGGCGTGGCCGGGGGTGGCGAGGGCGCGGAGGGCGAAGTGCTCCTCGCCGCCGGCGGGCAGCACGACCTCGGCTCCCAGCTGGTCGGCACCGGCGGTGTGGTCGCCGTGGGAGTGGGTGAGGAGGACGAGCCCGATGCCGCCGCGCTCGGCCGCCGCGGCGCGGATCGCCTCGAGGTGGCCGGGGTCCTCGGAGCCCGGGTCGATCACCACGCAGGGGTCGGAGCCGAAGAGGTAGGTGTTGGTCCCTTCCAGCGTCATCGGCCCGGGGTTGGGGGCGACGATCTTCAGGACCTCGGGATGACCGGGCGCCTCGTTCAGTTGTCGGTGACTTCCTTGGCGATCGCCTCGCGCGCGTCCGGCGGCTCGAGCACGACCAGGTCGCCGGCGCCGCGGAGGATCTCCCGCACCAGCCAGGGCTTGCCCGCGTAGGGCAGCTCGACGACGACGGCGCCGTCGGCCAGCTCCTCGACCACGGTCCGCTCCTCGCGCAGCCAGCGGGCGCGCTCGGGCGAGACCCAGACCCGAGCCACCTCGGCGGTCGGCACCTCGCCGTGGGTCATCCAGCCCTCGACCCCGGCGAACTCCTCGACTTCGGGGCGCGG
>Ga0247776_10000139_pt1 | contig 16605 bp, 11 predicted proteins | sample UWRJL199509C5_FD_179912 | JGI IMG/M metagenome (GOLD analysis project Ga0247776, IMG submission 179912) | Plant litter microbial communities from Arlington Agricultural Research Station in Wisconsin, United States - UWRJ-L199-509C-5 | ecosystem: Environmental > Terrestrial > Plant litter >...
GCCGCCGTCAGCGTCGTCTTGCCGTGATCCACGTGGCCGATCGTGCCCACGTTCACATGCGGCTTCTTGCGCTCGAATTTTTCCTTGGACATGACTTCAAACCTCAGAACAAAATGTGTTAATCAGTGCGGCCATGCGTGGCCACTTCTTGATTCCGGCGACCGGACATCGATCGCACCCATCAACCCTTCTTGATGACCGCCTCGGCGATGTTGTTCGGCGCCTCGGCGTAATGATCGAATTCCATCGTGTAGGTCGCGCGCCCCTGTGACATCGAACGCAGGGTCGTCGCATAACCGAACATCTCACCCAACGGGACCATCGCATCGATGACCTTGCCGGAGGGCGAATCTTCCGCTCCCTGCAGCACTCCGCGACGACGGCTGACATCGCCCATCACGTCGCCAAGATAATCTTCCGGCGTCACGATCTCGACTTTCATGATCGGTTCCAACAGGACCGGATTGGCCTTGTTGAACCCTTCCTTGAAACCCATCGAGCCGGCGATCTTGAACGCCATCTCGTTCGAGTCGACTTCGTGATAGGAGCCATCGACCAGCTTGACTTTGATGTCAACGACCGGATAGCCCGCCATCGGACCACTGGTCATCGCCTCGCGGATGCCTTTGTCGACCGCCGGCACGTATTCCTTCGGAACCGTACCGCCCACCGTCATGTTCTCGAACACATAACCCGCGCCGCGTTCCTGCGGCTCGATTTCCAGGACGACATGGCCATACTGGCCCTTGCCGCCCGACTGCCTGACGAACTTGCCTTCCTGCCTGACCGCCTTGCGAATCGTCTCGCGGTAGGCAACTTGCGGCTTGCCGACATTCGCCTCCACGTTGAACTCGCGCTTCATGCGATCGACGAGGATCTCCAGATGAAGCTCGCCCATGCCGGAGATGATCGTCTGGCCGGACTCCTCATCCGAACGCACGCGAAACGACGGGTCTTCCTGCGCGAGACGCGACAAGGCAATGCCCATCTTTTCCTGGTCGGCTTTCGTCTTCGGCTCGACCGCCATCGCAATGACGGGCTCCGGAAACGTCATCCGCTCCAGCGTGATCACATCGTTCGTCGCACACAGCGTATCGCCCGTGGTGACGTCCTTCAAACCCACCGCAGCCGCAATATCGCCGGCGTGCACTTCCTTGATCTCGCTGCGATCCGCCGCGTGCATCTGAAGAATGCGGCCGACACGCTCTTTCCTGCTCTTGACCGGGTTGTACACCGTATCGCCGGAGTTCAACGTGCCCGAATAGACACGGAAGAACGTCAGCGAACCGACGAAGGGGTCGGTCATTATCTTGAACGCCAGCGCGGAGAAAGGCTCTTCATCGCCCACGCCGCGGCTGTCTTCCTTTTCGTTTTCGTCGATGCCCTTGACGGGCGGACGATCCGACGGTGCCGGCAGGTAACGCACGACGGCGTCGAGCATCGCCTGCACGCCCTTGTTCTTGAACGCCGTGCCGCAAAACACCGGAATCAGCGTATTGCCCACGGTCCCGGCACGAATGCCGGAATGAATCTCTTCTTCGGACAAACGCCCCTCTTCGAGGTACTTGTCCATCAATGCCTCGGACGTCTCCGCGACCGATTCGACGAGATAGGCATGCGCCTTTTCGCAGATCCCTGCCAGATCCGCCGGTATCTCGCGAACCTCGAAGTTCATGCCCTGGGATTCCGTATCCCAGTAGATCGCCTTCATCTTGACCAGATCGACGACGCCTTCGAACTCTTCCTCGGCACCGATCGGAACCTGCATCGGTATCGGGTTCGCGCCGAGACGATCCTTCAGCTGCGCGACGACCTTGTCGAAATCAGCGCCGGTGCGATCCATCTTGTTGATGAAGGCGAGGCGCGGAACGCCATACTTGTTGGCCTGCCGCCACACCGTCTCCGACTGGGGCTGCACGCCGCCAACCGCGCAAAGCACGAATACGGCGCCGTCCAGTACTCGCAGGGACCGCTCGACTTCGACGGTGAAGTCGACATGACCCGGCGTATCGATGATGTTGAAGCGGTACTGCGGGAACGAGCGATCCATGCCGGTCCAGAAACAGGTCGTCGCGGCCGACGTGATCGTGATGCCGCGTTCCTGTTCTTGCTCCATCCAGTCCATCGTCGCAGCGCCTTCGTGCACTTCGCCAATCTTGTGATTGACGCCGGTATAGAAGAGGATGCGTTCGGTCGTCGTCGTCTTGCCGGCATCGATGTGGGCCATGATGCCGAAATTACGATAACGCTCGATCGGAGTGGTACGAGCCACGGTACGAAACCCTACCTATCCGTTGCTGCTGCAGGCCTGTCGTCCGGCCAGCAGAGCGGCCGTCCCGGCTGCATTTGAAGATCCACGCTTACGAGGTTCCCTCCTCGAATCAAGAGCGGTTGTCCTGGCTTGGTGTTTTATGAGGTTCCGTCCCCCGCGCCAGAAGCGGCCATCCTGGCCGCGCTTCACATCGGTGAGCACTTACCAGCGGTAGTGCGAGAACGCCTTGTTGGCTTCGGCCATGCGATGCGTCTCTTCGCGCTTCTTCACCGCACCGCCGCGATTCTCGGAAGCCTCGACCAGCTCGGCCGCCAGCTTGCGTGGCATCGTGTTCTCACCGCGTTTGCGCGCAGCGTCGATCAGCCAGCGCATCGCCAGCGCCGTGCGGCGCGACGAACGCACTTCGACCGGAACCTGATACGTGGCACCGCCGACGCGGCGCGACTTCACCTCGACCGCAGGCGCGACATTGTTCAGCGCCTTTTCGACCAGGCTGACCGGCTCGGCGTTCTTCTCGCCGATATGGTCGAGCGCGCCGTAGACGATCTTTTCCGCAACCGACTTCTTGCCGCTCTGCATCACCATGTTGATGAAGCGGGCGATCACCTGGCTCCCGTGCTTCGGGTCCGGCAACAGAGTACGGGTCGGGGTTTGACCTTTACGCGACATGATTCGATACCGTTATTTTCACGGGTTTCCTTCCCCGGGAAGAGCGGCCATCCTGGCCGCACGTTCAAGATTCAAACGTTGATCAGGCTTTCTTCGGGCGCTTAGCGCCGTACTTCGAACGACTCTGACGACGCTTGGTCACGCCAGCGGCATCGAGGCTGCCGCGCACCGTGTGATAGCGCACGCCCGGCAGATCCTTGACGCGACCGCCGCGGATCAGCACGACCGAGTGCTCCTGCAGATTGTGACCTTCGCCACCGATGTAGCTGATGACCTCGAAACCATTCGTCAGACGGACCTTCGCGACCTTGCGCAGTGCGGAGTTGGGCTTCTTCGGCGTCGTCGTGTAGACGCGCGTGCAGACGCCGCGACGCTGCGGGCAGTTGGCCAGGGCGGGTGAGGCGCTCTTGTAGGCCTTCGACTGCCGTGGCTTGCGAACCAGCTGATTGACTGTTGACATGCGTTGGGAACCGTTGCTCGCGTGATTTCTGGACGAAATCACTGGGTAAATTTCCGGAAAATCTCGGGGAAACAAAAGGCAGGCCGAAAAATCCGGCCTGCCGAGACAAAAAAGTATAACGTGCAGCTAACGAAACCGTCAACGTTTCGCGCCTGGCTCCCTGCACTCGAACACGAGGCGAATCCTTCGCCTCTTTTCGATGGTTGGCGCCCCCGAGAGGGCGCTCGGTCAATCCGGCTGCGCTTGCGACTGGATCAATGGTCGCCGTCTTCGGCGACCGCTTCGGCCACCGAACTCGTGGCTCCCAGCGTCTCGCGCTCCGACTCGGTCAACGTGCTGCCCTGCCTGCTGCGCCGTTGGGCGTGATAGGCAAGGCCGGTACCGGCCGGAATCAAGCGGCCGACTATAACGTTTTCCTTCAGGCCCCGCAAGGTATCGCGGGTTCCACGCACCGCAGCTTCGGTCAACACGCGCGTCGTTTCCTGGAACGAAGCCGCCGAGATGAACGATTCGGTGGCCAGCGACGCCTTGGTGATGCCGAGCAGGACCGGGATCATTTCCGCCGGGCGTTCCTTGCGCGACTCCGCCCGCGAGTTCTCCTCGACCAGACGCATGCGGTCGACCTGCTCGCCGCGCAGGTAGCGCGTGTCGCCCGACTCGGCGATCTCGACCTTGCGCAACATCTGACGAATGATCGCTTCGATGTGCTTGTCGTTGATCTTCACGCCTTGCAAGCGGTAGACGTCCTGGATTTCCTTGGTCAGGTACTGCGCCAGCGGCTCGACCCCGAGCAGACGCAGGATGTCGTGCGGATTCGGCTCGCCGTCGACGACGGTTTCGCCCTTCTCCACGTGCTCGCCTTCGAACACGATGACGTGGCGCCACTTCGGAATCAGCTCCTCGTGCTCGTTGCCGTCCTGGTCCTTGATGATCAGGCGCTGCTTGCCCTTGGTGTCCTTGCCGAAGCTGATGATGCCGGAGCGCTCGGCCAGGATCGCCGGCTCCTTCGGCTTGCGTGCTTCGAACAGGTCGGCGACACGCGGCAGACCGCCGGTGATGTCGCGCGTCTTCGAAGTTTCCTGCGGAATACGCGCGACGACGTCGCCGATGCCGACTTCTGCACCGTTCTGCAGCGACACGATCGCACCGGCCGGCAGGAAGTACTGCGCCGGAATGTCGGTACCCGGCAGACGCAGCTCGCCGCCTTTCTTGTCGACGATGCGCACCATCGGACGCAGATCCTTGGCCGCGCTGCCGCGACGCTTCGGATCGGTGACCACCGCACTGGCCAGACCGGTCAATTCGTCGATCTGCTCCTGCACGGTGATGCCGTCGGTGAAGTCGATGAACCGGACCACGCCGGCCACTTCCGAAACGATCGGATGGGTATGCGGATCCCACTTCGCGACCAGCTGGCCTGCCTTGACAGCCGCGCCGTCCTTCGCATCGATGACCGCGCCGTACGGCACGCGATAGCGCTCGCGTTCACGGCCGTGCTGATCCATGACCGACAGTTCGCCGGAGCGCGAAACCGCGACCAAGTGACCTGCCGCATGCGCCACGGTCTTCAAGTTGGTGAACTTCAGCGCGCCGGTCGTCTTGACCTGCACGTTGTCGACCGCCGCAGCTCGCGACGCCGCGCCGCCAATGTGGAACGTACGCATGGTCAGCTGGGTGCCGGGCTCGCCGATCGACTGCGCGGCGATGACGCCGACCGCTTCGCCGATGTTGACCAGGTGACCGCGCGCGAGGTCGCGTCCGTAGCACACGGCGCAGACGCCGAAACGCGCCTGGCAGGTGATCGGCGAACGCACCAGGATCGACTGCACGCCAGCCACTTCGATCTTGTCGACCAGGGCTTCGTCGAGCACGGTGTTCCGCACGGCGATCGGATCTTCGTCGTTGCCCGGTGCGAACACGTCTTCGGCGACCGCGCGGCCGAGCACGCGCTCGCGCAACGGCTCGACGACATCGCCGCCTTCGACGATCGGCGTCATCGTCAATCCGTTCGACGTACCGCAGTCGACCAGGGTGACGACCACGTCCTGCGCTACGTCGACCAGACGACGCGTCAGGTAGCCGGAGTTCGCGGTCTTCAACGCGGTGTCCGCCAGGCCCTTACGGGCACCGTGGGTGGAGTTGAAGTACTGCAGCACGTTCAGGCCTTCGCGGAAGTTCGCCTTGATCGGTGTCTCGATGATCGAGCCGTCCGGACGCGCCATCAGACCGCGCATACCGGCGAGCTGACGGATCTGCGCCGCGCTGCCGCGCGCGCCGGAGTCGGCCATGATGAACAGCGAGTTCATCGACTTCTGCTCGATCGTTTCGCCCTTGGCATTCTTCACCTTGTCGGCGCCGATGCCTTTCATCATCGCCGCGGCGACCTGCTCGTTTGTACGCGACCAGATGTCGACGACCTTGTTGTAGCGCTCGCCGGCGGTGACCAGGCCCGACTGGAACTGCTGCTGGATCTCGGTGACGTCCTTCTCGGCAATCTCGAGGATGCCCTTCTTCTCGGCCGGGATCTTCATGTCGTCGATGCCGATCGACATGCCCGCACGCGTGGCGTAATGGAAGCCGGTGTACATCAGCTGGTCGGCGAACACGACGGTGTCCTTCAGACCGAGGCGGCGGTAGCACTGGTTGATCAGGCGCGAGATCGACTTCTTGGTCAGCTCGGTATTGGCCAGCGCGAACGGCAGACCCTCCGGCAGGATTTCGGCCAGCAACGCACGCCCGACCGTGGTGTCGACCAGCGCCGTCTTCTCCGTGCGCTCGCCGTTCTCGCCGATGTCGACCTGGCGCAGACGCACCTTGACCTTCGCATGCAGCTCGACCGCACGGTTGTCGTAGGCACGATGCACTTCGGCGACATTGGCGAACGCCATGCCCTCGCCCTTCGCGTTCTCCAGCGCGCGCGTCATGTAGTACAGGCCGAGGACCACGTCCTGGGTCGGCACGATGATCGGCTCGCCGTTGGCGGGCGACAGAATGTTGTTCGACGACATCATCAGCGCGCGCGCTTCCAGCTGCGCCTCGAGCGACAGCGGCACGTGCACGGCCATCTGGTCACCGTCGAAGTCCGCGTTGAACGCGGTACACACGAGCGGATGGAGCTGGATCGCCTTGCCCTCGATCAGCACCGGCTCGAATGCCTGGATGCCGAGACGATGCAGCGTCGGCGCGCGGTTCAGCAGCACCGGATGCTCGCGGATCACCTCTTCGAGGATGTCCCACACCTCGGCGCTCTCGCGCTCGACCAGCTTCTTCGCCGCCTTGATCGTCGTTGCGAGGCCACGCCGCTGCAGCTTGGAGAAGATGAACGGCTTGAACAGCTCCAGCGCCATCTTCTTCGGCAGGCCGCACTGGTGCAGCTTCAGCGTCGGGCCGACCACGATGACCGAACGGCCGGAGTAGTCGACGCGCTTGCCGAGCAGGTTCTGGCGGAAACGGCCCTGCTTGCCCTTGATCATGTCGGCGAGCGACTTCAGCGGACGCTTGTTGGTGCCGGTGATCGCGCGGCCGCGACGGCCGTTGTCCATCAGCGCATCGACCGCTTCCTGCAGCATGCGCTTCTCGTTGCGCACGATGATGTCGGGCGCATTGAGTTCGAGCAGCCGCTTCAGGCGGTTGTTGCGGTTGATCACGCGGCGGTACAGGTCGTTCAGATCCGACGTCGCGAAGCGGCCGCCATCGAGCGGCACCAGCGGGCGCAGGTCCGGCGGCAGCACCGGCAGCACGGTCATGACCATGTATTCCGGGCGATTGCCCGATTCGAGGAACGCCTCGACCAGCTTGATGCGCTTGCTGAGGCGCTTCAGCTTCGTCTCGGAGTTCGTCGAAGCGATCTCCTCGCGCAGCTTGATCAGCTCCTGGTTGAGGTCGATCGTCTTCAACAGCTCGTAGACGGCCTCGGCGCCCATGCGCGCGTCGAACTCGTCACCGTGCTCCTCGACCGACTGCAGGTACTGCTCTTCGTTGAGCAGCTGCCCGCGCTCGAGCGCAGTCAGGCCTGGATCGACGACGACATAGGCTTCGAAGTAGAGGATGCGCTCGATGTCGCGCAGGGTCATGTCGAGCATCAGGCCGATGCGCGAGGGCAGCGACTTCAGGAACCAGATGTGCGCGGTCGGCGAGGCGAGCTCGATGTGACCCATGCGCTCGCGGCGCACCTTGGCCAGCGTCACTTCGGTGCCGCACTTTTCGCATACGACGCCACGATGCTTCATGCGCTTGTACTTGCCGCACAGGCACTCGTAGTCCTTGATCGGTCCGAAGATCGCCGCGCAGAACAGGCCGTCACGCTCGGGCTTGAACGTGCGGTAGTTGATCGTCTCCGGCTTCTTCACTTCGCCGAACGACCACGAGCGGATCAGATCCGGCGAGGCGAGCGCGATCTTGATCGAGTCGAAGTCGAGCGACTGGCGCTGCTGGTTGAACAGATTGAGCAAATCTTTCATTTGGTTTCTCCGGGAATCGAGAATCGGCAATCGGGAATGGCGAAAAGCGGGATTCAGGCGAGGGAACCGTCGATGTCTTGCGGCGACGATTCCCTATTCCCTATTCCCTATTCCCTTCTCATTTCGACTCTTCGAGTTCCATGTTGATCGCGAGCGAGCGGATTTCCTTGACCAGCACGTTGAACGACTCGGGCATGCCCGCGACCATCTCGTGGTCGCCATCGACGATGTTCTTGTACATCTGGTTGCGGCCGGAGACGTCGTCGGATTTCACCGTCAACATTTCCTGCAGCGTGTACGCCGCACCGTAGGCCTCGAGCGCCCAGACTTCCATCTCGCCGAAACGCTGACCGCCGAACTGCGCCTTGCCACCCAGCGGCTGCTGCGTGACCAGCGAGTACGGACCGGTCGAGCGCGCATGCATCTTGTCGTCGACCAGGTGGTTGAGCTTCAGCACGTGCATGTAGCCGACCGTGACCGGACGATCGAACGGCTCGCCGGTGCGGCCGTCGATCAAGGTCGTCTGACCCGACTCCGGCAGATCCGCAAGCTTCAGCATCGCCTTGATCTCTTCCTCGAACGCACCGTCGAACACCGGCGTCGCCATCGGCACACCTTCCTGCAGGTTGCGCGCGAGCGTCAGCAGCTCGTCGTCGGTCAGCGATTTCAGGTTGACCTTGTGACCGAGGCCGTCCTTGCCCGAGTTGTAGATCTCGTCGAGGAACTTGCGCAGCTCGGCCACCTTGGCCTGCGCCTGCAGCATGCGTTCGATCTTCTCACCGAGTCCCTTGGCGGCCCAGCCGAGATGCACTTCGAGAATCTGACCGATGTTCATGCGCGACGGCACGCCGAGCGGGTTCAGCACGATGTCGACCGGGCGTCCCTTCTCGTCGTACGGCATGTCCTCGACCGGCACGATCATCGACACGACACCCTTGTTGCCGTGGCGGCCGGCCATCTTGTCGCCCGGCTGGATGCGGCGCTTCACGGCCAGGTAGACCTTGACCATCTTCAGCACGCCGGGCGCGAGATCGTCGCCGGCGGTGATCTTGGCCTGCTTCGCCTTGAAGCGCTGGTCGAACTCTTCCTTGTGTCCCTTGATCTGCTCCTGCGCGCGCTCGAGGAATTCCGCCATATCCTCGTCCTTCATGCGGATCGCGAACCACTCGTCCTTCTTCAGGCCGTCGAGATACTCGTTGGTGATCTCGGCACCCTTCTTGAACGCCTGCGGGCCGCCGTTGGCGACCTTGCCGACGATCGCGACGCGCAGACGATTGAAGATCGCGCCTTCGAGAATGCGGAACTGATCGTCGAAGTCCTTCTTGATGCGCTTGATCTCCATCTCTTCGATCTGGCGCGCACGCTTGTCCTTCTCGATGCCATCACGCGTGAACACGGTCACGTCGATGACGGTGCCGTCCATGCCCGGCGGAACGCGCAGCGAGCTGTCCTTCACGTCGGACGCCTTCTCGCCGAAGATCGCACGCAGCAGCTTCTCTTCCGGCGTCAGCTGGCTCTCGCCCTTCGGCGTGACCTTGCCGACCAGGATGTCGCCCGCCTTCACTTCCGCACCGATGTAGACGACGCCGGACTCGTCCAGACGCGCGAGCGCCTGTTCGCCGACGTTCGGGATATCGGCCGAGATTTCTTCCGGACCGAGCTTGGTGTCGCGCGCGATGCAGGTCAGTTCCTCGATGTGGATCGTCGTGTAGCGATCCTCTTCGACGACGCGCTCGGAGAGCAGGATCGAGTCTTCGAAGTTGTAGCCGTTCCACGGCATGAACGCGACCAGCATGTTCTGGCCGAGCGCGAGCTCGCCGAGGTCGGTCGACGAACCGTCGGCCAGCACGTCGCCGCGCTCGACGCGATCACCGACGTTGACCAGCGGACGCTGGTTCAAGTTGGTGTTCTGGTTCGAGCGGGTGTACTTGGTCAAGGTGTAGATGTCGACGCCCGCATCGTTGTCGCCGATTTCGTTCTCGTTGACGCGCACGACGATACGTCCCGCATCGACCTGGTCGATGAGGCCCGCACGGCGTGCCGCCACGGTGACGCCGGAGTCGCGCGCGACGGCGCGCTCGATGCCGGTGCCGACCAGCGGCGTCTGCGAGCGCAGCGTCGGCACGGCCTGGCGCTGCATGTTCGCGCCCATCAGTGCGCGGTTCGCATCGTCATGCTCGAGGAACGGAACCAGCGCCGCGGCGACCGACACGGTCTGCATCGGCGACACGTCCATGAAATTGACTTCGCTCGGCGGACGCAGCTCGGACTCGCCGTGCACGCGGCAGGAAACGAAGTCCTCGGTGAACGTACCGTCCTTGTTGAGCGGCGAGTTCGCCTGCGCGATGACGTATTCGCCCTCGTCGATCGCCGAGAGGAATTTCACCTCGTTGGTGATCTTGCCGGCGGTGACCTTGCGGTACGGCGTTTCCAGGAAGCCATAGTCGTTCGTTCGCGCATACACCGCGAGCGAGTTGATCAGGCCGATGTTCGGACCTTCCGGCGTTTCGATCGTGCAGACGCGTCCGTAATGGGTCGGATGCACGTCGCGCACTTCGAAGCCGGCTCGCTCACGCGTCAGGCCGCCCGGACCGAGCGCGGACACGCGACGCTTGTGCGTGACTTCGCTGAGCGGATTGTTCTGATCCATGAACTGGCTGAGCTGCGAGGAGCCGAAGAATTCCTTCACCGCGGCCGCGACGGGCTTGGCGTTGATCAGGTCCTGCGGGGTCAGGCCGTCGGCTTCGGCGAGCGACAGGCGCTCCTTCACCGCACGCTCGACGCGCACCAGGCCGATGCGGAACACGTTCTCCGCCATCTCGCCGACCGAACGCACACGGCGGTTGCCGAGGTGATCGATGTCGTCGACGATGCCGCGGCCGTTGCGGATCTCGATCAGCACCTTCATGACATCGAGGATGTCCGAACCCGTGCCGAATTCCTTCACCAGCGACTTCGAGTTTTCGTCGTTGCGCTCGCCGAAGTACTTGCCGTCGAACAGGATGCCGGGGCCCTTGTCGTCCTTGCGGCCGACGCGGCGGTTGAACTTCATGCGGCCGACGCGATCGAGATCGTAGCGTTCGGTCGAGAAGAACAGGTTCTGGAACAGGTTCTGCGCGGCGTCCTTGGTCGGCGGCTCGCCCGGGCGCATCATGCGATAGATCTCGACCAGCGCCTCCAGCGGCGTCTTCGACGGATCGATGCGCAAGGTCTTGGAGATGTAGTCGCCGCGATCGAGGTCGTTGACCCACAGGGTCGACAGCTTGTCGACGCCGGCTTTGCGGAACGCCTCCAGGTGCGCTTCGTTCAATTCGTCATTGGCCGACGCGAGCAGCTCGCCGGTCTTGGTGTCGACGACGTCGTGCGCGAGGATGCGGCCGGCGAGATATTCGTCCGGCACGTCGAGCGACTTGATCTTGGCGGTGTCGAGCTGGCGCACGTGACGCGCAGTGATGCGCTTGCCGGCCTCGACGATGACGTCGTCGCCGACGCGCAGGTCGAAGTTCAGCGTCTCGCCGCGCAGGCGTTCGGCGACCAGGTCGAGCGTGGCGCCGTCCTTCTTGCCGAGATGGAACACGTTCTTCTCGAAGAAGATGTCGAGCATCTCCTCGTTGGTGTAGCCGAGCGCGCGCAGCAGCACCGTCACCGGCAGCTTGCGGCGGCGATCGATACGCGTGAACAGCGCATCCTTCGGGTCGAACTCGAAGTCGAGCCACGAGCCACGATAGGGAATCACGCGCGCGCTGTAGAGCAGCTTGCCCGAGCTGTGCGTCTTGCCGCGGTCGTGATCGAAGAACACGCCCGGCGACCGGTGCAGCTGCGAGACGATGACGCGCTCGGTGCCGTTGACGATGAAGGTGCCGGTATCGGTCATGAGCGGCAGTTCGCCCATGTAGACCTCCTGCTCCTTCACGTACTTGATCGCCTTGTTCGACGATTCCTTGTCGTAGATGACCAGACGCACGGTCACGCGCAGCGGCGCGCCGTAGCTCATTCCGCGCGAACGGCACTCGCGCTCGTCGAACGGCGGTTCGCCGAGGCGGTAATTGACGTATTCCAGCGCAGCACTGCCGGAATAGCTCGAAATCGGAAACACCGAGCGCAGCGCGGCATGCAGGCCCTTGTCCTCGCGCGCATTGGGCTCGACATCGGCCTGCAGGAACTCGCGATACGAGTCGACCTGGATGGCCAGCAGGAAGGGAACGTCCAGCACCGGCGGACGCTTGCCGAAATCCTTGCGGATTCGCTTCTTTTCGGTGAAGGAATAGGTAGTCTGGGTCGTCATGAGGAGCACACCTCGTACAGCGTGCGACGGCGGCGCGTCGCCAGGGAGAAAACCGGAAGGGGAAAGCGGACATCGGAAATCGCAGGAACCTCCAGATGGAGACTGGACCCGCGATTTCCCATGCCCGTTTCCTCTGTTTCTGCAACGGGCAAAGCCCGGGAGCTTGCGCCCCCAGGCTTGGCCTTTACAACGATCGAACCGGGAACCCAGCGATGGTCACTGGATCCCGGCTCCTCGCACATCCCTGTGCTGGCCGGGATGAGCGCATCCTGCGCTCACTTCACCTCGACGGTGGCGCCGGCAGCTTCCAGATCTTTCTTGAACTTCGCAGCGTCGTCCTTACTGATCGCGTCCTTGACGGTCGCGGGGGCGGACTCGACGAGGTCCTTGGCTTCCTTGAGGCCGAGGCCGGTGATCGCGCGGACCACCTTGATGACTTCGACCTTCTTCTCGCCGGCAGCCTTCAGCGTGACCGTGAACTCGGTCTGCTCTTCGGCCGGAGCCGCGGCAGCCGCGGCGGGACCGGCGGCCATGGCGACCGGAGCGGCCGCGGACACGCCGAACTTCTCTTCCATCGCCTTGACCAGCTCCATCACCTCGACGAGGGACTTGGACGAGATCGCTTCGATGATCTGCTCGTTGCTAAGGGACATGATTCAAACTCCTGGATACGTCTTGAATGGGACTAATGGGTGTGACCGAGTAGCGAATGACTTCAGGCCGCCTGCTGCTTTTGCTGGGCCACCGCGTTCGTCGCACGCGCCAGTTGGGCGGCGGGCTCGGAAAGGACGCGGACCAGCATCGTCGCAGGCTGCACCAGCACGCTGAGCAGCATGCTGAGGGCCTGGTCACGCGTCGGCAGCGAGGCAAGGACGTCGACATGCGACGCCGGGTATGCCTTGCCGCCGATGGCGACCAGTCTGGCCTTCAGTTTCTCGTTGGCCTTGGCGAAATCCTTGATCAACCGACCGGCAGCACCGGGATCTTCCTTCGAGAAGGCGTACAGCAGCGGACCGGTCAATGCGTCCTGGACGCATGCGTAATCCGTGCCTTCGACAGCGCGGGATACCAAGGTGTTTTTCGCGACCTTGAGATAAACCCCGCCCTGACGGGCCTTCTTGCGCAGCTCGGTGAGCTGCTCGACGGTGAGACCGGCGTATTCGGCGGCGACCAGTGAATGCGCCTTGGCGGCCACGTTCGCCAGTTCGGCAACGACCTCTTTCTTTTGCGCAAGATTGAGCGCCATTGCTTGCTCCGAACTTGGGTTCCGCTACGCTCCTGCGCGGCAGTTCCCTCAAGTGTTCACGAATCCGATTCCTTCAGGATTCGCCGACGTCTCGCGACGTCATCTTGGTGGCCGTTCCAGGGTGTCCTGTCGGGCTGCACCATCTGCGCAGGCTTGCCGGGCTGGCTTTGACAGCCCAACGCTTTTAAGGTTTCGACGAGGCGATGCGGGAGCGTCCTTCGCTGTGCAAGGGCATCCATGCTTCCCGTCTCGCGCCGCGTGCCACCACCTGCGGTCTTTGACGGCCCCTGCCGAAGCAGGCGCCCTCAAAATTTCTTCGCGATGCGCATCTCGCGCATCGATGCATTCGTTTGGCGTCTTGCCCGCGAAGCGGACATCCAGCGAAAGCCTCATTGGATTCCCGCTTGCGCGGGAACGACGTCTCGTTCGGTTGCCGCTATCAGGCCGATACGGTCGACGGATCGACCGGCACGCCGACACCCATCGTGCTCGACAGCGATACCTTCTGCAGGAAAATGCCCTTCGCGGACGCCGGCTTGGCCTTGACCAGGTCGGTCAGCAGCGCGTTGAGATTGTCCTTCAGCGCGGCGACTTCGAAATTCGCCTTGCCGATCGAGCAATGGATGATGCCGGCCTTGTCGTTGCGAAACTTGACCTGGCCTGCCTTCGCGTTCTTGACGGCGGTGACCACGTCGGCCGCGACCGAGCCGTCCTTCGGATTCGGCATCAGGCCGCGCGGCCCGAGCAGCTGGCCGAGCCTGCCGACCACGCGCATCGCATCCGGCGTCGCAATGACGCGGCCGTAGTCGAGGTCACCCGCCTGCATCTTCTCGGCCAGATCTTCCATGCCGACCGCGTCGGCGCCGGCGGCCTTGGCCGCTTCCGCCTTCTCGCCGGCCGGCACGAACACCGCCACGCGGACGGTCTTGCCGGTGCCATGCGGCAGCATGGTCGAACCACGCACGCCCTGGTCGGACTTCTTTGCGTCGATGCCGAGACGGATCGAGACGTCAACCGATTCCGGGAACTTCGCCTTGGCGCCGTCCTTGACGATCTTCAGTGCTTCTTCGATCGCGTAGGTCTTGCCCGGCACGACCTTGTCGGCGAGGGCCTTGTAACGCTTGCTGATCTTCGTGGTCATATCAGATCTCCGACACCAGGCCCATGCTGCGGGCGCTGCCCGCGATCGTGCGAACGGCGGCTTCGAGGTCCGCTGCGGTCAGATCGGGTTCCTTCGCCTTGGCGATCTCCTCGAGCTGCTTGCGCGTGACCTTGCCGACCTTCTCCGTGTTCGGACGCTTCGAGCCGGACGTGATGCCGGCCGCCTTCTTCAGCAGGATCGACGCCGGCGGCGTCTTCGTGATGAAGGTGAAGGTACGATCCGAATACGCGGTGATCACGACCGGAATCGGCAGACCCGGCTCGAGCTTCTGCGTGGCGGCATTGAACGCCTTGCAGAACTCCATGATGTTGAGACCGCGCTGACCGAGCGCCGGACCGACCGGCGGCGACGGGTTGGCTTGACCTGCCTTGACCTGTAGCTTGATGTAACCGACGACTTTCTTTGCCATTGTCTTGCTCCTGGAGTTCTAACGTCTGCACGTCTCGACGACTGCGTGACTCCTCCTCTTGGGTGAGATCGGGAATCGGGAATCGGGAATCGGGAATCGGGAATGGGCGAAGCTGCGCGCTCTATCCATTCTCGATTCGCGAATCCCTACTCCCAGCCGTCAGGCCTTCTCCACCTGGCCGAATTCCAACTCGACCGGCGTCGAACGCCCGAAAATCAGCACCGCCACACGCAGGCGACTCTTCTCGTAATTGACTTCCTCGACCACGCCGTTGAAATCGTTGAACGGGCCTTCGGTGACACGCACCATCTCGCCCGGCTCGAACAACACCTTCGGCCGCGGCTTGTCGACACCCTCCTGCACACGCTGCAGGATGCTGTCGGCTTCCGAATCCTTGATCGGCAGCGGACGATCCGCCGTGCCGCCGATGAAACCCATGACCTTCGGCGTCTCCTTGACCAGATGCCAGGATTCGTCGTCGATCTTGATCGCCTTGCCTTCGTCGTGCGTCTCGATCTGCACCAGCACGTAGCCGGGGAAGAACTTGCGCTCGCTGCGCCGTTTCTGGCCGCCGCGCATTTCGATGACTTCCTCGGTCGGCACCAGCACTTCGCCGAACTTCTCCTCCATGCCGGCGCGCGCGATCCGCTCTTTCAACGAGCGCGTCACCGCATGCTCGAAGCCGGAGTACGCGTGCACCACATACCAACGTTTGCTCATGCCGTCATCCTCAACGTCCGATCTTCAGCAGGTTGTCGAGAACCAGCCATTTCAACGTGAGGTCGATCAGGCCGAGCAGCAGGCTGAGGATGATCACGACGACGATGATGACCAGGGTCGTGCGCAGCGTTTCATCGCGCGTCGGCCACACCACCTTGCGCAGCTCGAACTGCGACTCGGTCAGGTATTCGCGTACCGCACGTCCGAACGCCGTGAAAGCGGCCACCGCGAACGCGGCGATCACACCCACCAGCAGCACGCCGACGCGCGCCCAGCCATTCCACTGATCGGCGTAGTAGTAGTAGGCGACGATGCCCGCGACCAGCAGCGCACCCGCCAGCACCAGCTTGACGATATCGAGTCCGTTGTTCGCGGCGCCCGCTTTTTCAACCTTGGCATTCATAGGTTCTGGTCGTCGTTCGATGTTGCGCATCGCCTTGCGGCTTGCTTCAACGGTCGGCGGCGACTCGTTATCCTCGTTCCGAATGGCACGCCAGGAGGGACTCGAACCCCCAACCTGCGGTTTTGGAGACCGCTGCTCTGCCAATTGAGCTACTGGCGTACTCGGTCAAACCGTTGAAACGGCAAAGGCGCATCGTTGTGCGATGCGCCTTGCCGCGTTTTTTCGAGCCGCGTAAGTCGCTCGCTGCGCCTTGCTGGAAGTCGCGCCTGCGGCGCTGTCAACGGTCAAGGGGAAAGCCGTAGCTCGTAACCCTTGACCCTTGACTTCTTTCCAGGCCGCGCAGCGGCCGACCCACCCACTCTTACTGAACGATCTTCGCCACCACGCCCGCGCCGACCGTTCGGCCGCCTTCGCGAATCGCGAAGCGCAGACCTTCGTCCATCGCGATCGGGGCGATCAGCGTCACCACCATCTTCACGTTGTCGCCCGGCATCACCATCTCGACGCCTTCCGGCAACT
>Ga0247776_10000141_pt1 | contig 16435 bp, 13 predicted proteins | sample UWRJL199509C5_FD_179912 | JGI IMG/M metagenome (GOLD analysis project Ga0247776, IMG submission 179912) | Plant litter microbial communities from Arlington Agricultural Research Station in Wisconsin, United States - UWRJ-L199-509C-5 | ecosystem: Environmental > Terrestrial > Plant litter >...
AGGGCCTGGTGGAGCCCACGCTCGGTGCTGATCGAAAGCCCGTGTTCGCGCATTCGGGGCCGTCGTCCACGGTCACCGACCCCGCAGAGTTCGACAATTGGTACCGCACGGTGGACGGCGTCAACAAGGCGTACAAGCTCGAGCTCTGGTTCGGCCCGAACGCTGGCGTGAGCAGCTTTCAGAGCACCGACTTCTTTCCGCTCGATGGCATGGGCTGGAACGACATGGACCCGGAGTTTCAGCACAACTTCTACTTCACTACCGAAATTCACACCCAGTTCAGGTACGAAGGCGGTGAGACTTTCAAGTTCGTCGGCGACGACGACGTGTGGGTGTTCATCAACAGCAGGCTCGCGATCGATCTCGGTGGTGTGCACCCGGCGGCCGAAGCGACGATCGACATCGATGCACGCGCGACCGAGCTCGGCCTGGAAAAAGGCAAAGTTTATCCGTTCGACATGTTCCAAACCGAGCGCCACAAATTCCAGTCGAATTTTCGGGCTGACACCGATCTGAATTTCGTCGACTGCGGCACGATCGTCCCCGAAACCATTCCCAAATAGAGGGATTTTGGCCGGCCACGCCGCCTCCTCGCCCAGCGCTCTCTTGTTCGTGTACGGCTCGCTCAAACGGGGGCGAGCCAATCACCACGAGCTCGTGGCGGCAGAATACCTATCGCTCGCGCGGACGGCGCCGCGCTTCGCCTTGCGAGTCGTCCACGGTTATCCGGCGCTCGTGCCCGGCTCACGCGCGATCCTCGGCGAGCTGTATCGTATCGCCGCGAGCGCCTTGCCCGCCCTGGATGATTTCGAGGGTGCCGCCTACGTTCGTCGAGAGATCGAGCTCGATGACGGCGAACGCGCGCTCGCCTACCTGTCCAATCTGCCCGAAGCTGGCGCCCCCTACCCGGGCGACGAATGGCCCGTGCGTTGATCCGCCTTCGTTAGCTCGTTATGCTGCGCGCGGATGGTGCAGGAGGATCCGCCCCGGCGTTGCTCGACCTGTCAGTGTGGGCTGCCCAGTCATGCGCGCTTCTGTCCCAGCTGTGGACGCGATAGCCAGGCGAGCCTTGCCCAGCAGCGTCCAGTCAGCGGCGAAAAAGTGCGGGAGGCGCTCACGCCGAGCGCACCGCTGCCGCCCATGCGCATCGCGCCGGGCACGCGCATCTCGGTCTATCGCATCGAGGGTGTGATCGGCGAGGGCGGTATGGGCGTCGTTTATCGCGCGCACGACGAAGCGCTCGATCGGGTGGTGGCGCTCAAATGCCTGCATTCGAACTTGGCCGGTGATCGCGACATTCGCATGCGCTTCGCGCGGGAAGCGCGGATCTTGAGCGGCTACGGGCACCCGAACGTCGTGCGCGTGTTCGACTTCGTGGAGCAGGATTACTTCTTGGCAATGGTGATGGAGCTCGTGGAGGGCCCGAGCTTGGTCGAGCACCTCGCCAAGTGGCGCGGGCACATGCCCTTCGACGAGATTCGTCACGTCTTTCAGGGCGTGCTGTCCGCGGTCGAAGCCGGGCATCGCCAAGGGGTCATTCACCGCGATCTGAAGCCCGAAAATATTCTGATCACCGGTACGGGTGAGGCGATGCGCCCAAAGATCGTGGACTTTGGCATCGCCCGGATTTTGGAAGGCACCACGTACACCATGACGGGCGCGTTCCTCGGCACCTGTTGCTACATGTCTCCGGAGCAAGTGGAGACGCCGCATGCTGCTGACCCGCGATCGGACATTTATTCGCTGGGCGTGACGCTCTATCAGCTGTGCACGGGTAGGCTGCCTTTCGAAGGCAATCACTTCGCGGTCATGATGGCACACGTGAACCGAAAGCCAGTGTCTCCGTCGAGCTTGCGAGCGGACCTGCCAAGTGAGCTCGAACGCCTGATTGTGGACGCGCTAGCCAAGGACCCCGCGCAGCGACCGCCGTCCTGCGCCGTGTTCAGCGAGCGCTTGGCGGCGGCCTTGCCAAGCCATGCTTCGCCGAGCACGGTCTCGGATTTCCCCAAATTGGTCGCAGGCGCCGGCGCGGGCAGCGAGATGGTGCTGATCGCCGAGGGCTCGTTCGGCATGGGGCAGAAGCGCCGCACGGTGCACCTGGACGCTTTCTACCTGGATCGCGCTCCGGTCACCAATCGCGAGTTTGCGCAATTTTTGGAGATCACGGGCTATCGCCCGACCGACGAAGATGCTGCCCGTTTCGTGCCGCACTTATTGGGCGGAAAGTTGAGCAAACGCGAACAGAATCACCCGGTCGCCTACGTGTCCTGGCTCGACGCGCGCGCGTTCGCGGCCTGGGCTGGCAAGCGCTTGCCGTCCGAGGCCGAGTGGGAAAAGGCCGCGCGGGGCACGGATGGCCGGAAATATCCTTGGGGGCGAGCGCAGCCCTCGCCGCTGCGCGCCAACTATGGCAACAACGCGGGCGGCACGGTACCGATTGGCTCTTACCCCGAAGGGGCCTCGCCCTACGGCATCTTGGATCTGGCCGGCAATGTCTGGGAGTGGTGCGAAGACTTCGACGATGCTGCGTTTTACGAGGACGGACCGCCCAACAATCCGCTCAATCAGTGCGCGGGGCAGCGCCTGGTGATGCGTGGCGGCTCGTACCTGTTCGGCCCGGATGCGCTCCGCACCTACGCGCGGACCAGCTTCGAGCCTCATTACCGCTTCGCTGGCGGCGGGTTTCGCTGCGCGCGCTCTGCCTGACGCGACGCTGTGCGTTTTGCTCCCACGTGTGCGTCGCGCTCCCGGCCCATACCTGCTCTGAATTTGGGCGGATTTCGGCCGTTTCCCAGTTACCGCCGGTATGGTCACTTTCTCGGACGCAGCCAAAGCCACGGTCGATGCCTTCGTTACCCCGGTTTGGGTGGTCGACGTCGAGCGCGCCGATCTGATTTGGGCAAATCGTTCGGCACTGACGCTGTTTGCGGCGCTCACGCTCGAGGAGCTACTCACGCGCGAGCGGATGAGCGGTGCCAATGCATTTCTGGTGGGAGAGCTTGCGCGGCTCGTGCCCGGCGCGCGGCTCGAGAGTGAATTTCGCGTTCTACAGGCGGGCTTCGAACAGCTGGTGACCTGTACCTTTACGGGCGTCGAGAGCGACTCGGGTCAAAAGTTGGCGCTGGTCGAGGCTCATGCCGATCGCAACGCGCCCACCTCGCTGCGCGCGCCCGAGTTCGAGCAACGCCTGCAGAGTCGGGATCGCATGGCGTCGATCGGGACGCTGACTGCCGGCGTGGTGCACGGCATCAACAACCCGCTGTCGTACGTGATCGCGAACCTGGAGTACGTGAAGCGCCTGCTCTCACCGGGAGCCGAGCGCCTCGAGGCGAAGGCCCTGTCGGAGCTCGGTGACGTGCTCGACGACAGCCTGGATGGTGCCGAGCGCGTTCGCAGCATCGTCTCGGACTTGGGTAGCTTTTCTCGTCCCATCGACGCGCGCGTGGTGGCCGTCGATCTGGAACGCGCCGCCGAGCGAGCGCTCAGCGTCGCGGCCAACGAGATCCGTCACCGCGCGCGCGTAGTCCGGGAGTTTACGCCCGTGCCGGCTGCGCTGGGCACCGAGGCAAAGCTTGCCCAAGTGATCCTGAACGTGCTGATCAACGCAGCGCATTCGATCGAAGCGGGGGCAGTCGATCGCAATGCGATCACGGTCCGGACGAGGCTCGATCCGCAAGGCCGCCCGACGCTGGAAATCGAAGACACCGGCTGCGGCATCGCCCGAGAGAACCTGAGCCGGGTCTTCGACCCGTTCTTCACGACCAAGCCCGTTGGAGTCGGCACCGGGCTCGGCTTGTCAATCGCGCATCGCATCGTGCGCGAGCTGGAAGGCGAGATCCACCTGGACAGTGTGCACGGTCGCGGGACGCGCGTGCTGATCACGCTGCCTACGGCGCCGTTCTCGGCCGCGGCGTTACCCCTACTCGAAAGTGTGCCGCCCTTTTCGACCGATCGCTTTCGGGCGCGGATTCTGGTGATCGACGACGAACCGGCGATTTTGCGCGCATTCCGCCGCGTGCTTTACGCGCACGACGTGGTGCTGGCGACCTCCGGACCCGAAGCGATGTCCAAGTTCGCCGACAGCCGACGCTTCGACGTAATCTTCTGTGACGTGATGATGCCCGAGATGTCCGGCGTCGAGGTGTATCAGCGCATCAGTGAGCAGTACCCGGGTCAGGAACGAAAATTGGTGTTCATGACCGGCGGTGCCTTCGCTGAACCCGCCGCGCATTTCATCGAAGCGGTCGAAAATCCGAAGCTGAAAAAGCCGTTCACCGGCAGCTCGCTGCGAGCGCTGGTCGCAGCGATCACCAGGCTTACGCGTTAATCGCGCGATTCGTACACGTTCATTGCGGGCAGCTCGAAGGCGGTCAAGAAGCCGCCGTTGCCACAGCCGGTGTCGATACCGACCACGTTTTCGCCAGCCCAAAGGTCGGTCGGGTCTTCCGGCGTGTAGCCCGACAGCTCGGGCGGTAGATACTCGGTCCGGGTGTGGCCGAAGACGACCAGCTTGCCCCGGTAGTTGCGAAAGAAATAGTCGTCACGTAGCCACAGCAGCACGATCGGATCGGGCGCCGCGCTCGGGTGGATGAAGCCTTCTGCGCTGCGTGGCAAGCCGGCGTGCACGTAGATCGCGTGCTCGTCCTCGTACCAATAGGGAAGGCTGCGGAACCAATCCACCACCTCTTTGGGGAAGAACTCTCCGGAGGTGAAGAGCTCGGCCTCATTCTGTTTCGGCAGCTCGTCTTCACGAGGGACGGGGCCACCTACGAACGAGCGGTAGGCTGCTAGGCAACCGTTTCCGGGTGGGGTCACGAACTCGTCCCAGCCACGATCGAGCACGCGCAGCCAGGCGTCCTCGTGGTTGCCACGCAAAGCCACGACTTTAGCCGGCGTTTTCTGGTGCAGCGTGCGCACGAACTCCACCACCTCCGCAGAGGCTGGCCCGCGATCGATGTAGTCACCGAGGAAAACCAGCGAATCTTCCGCGTCCAGCTTCGGCAGGCAAGACATCAGCTTGTACAGGTGCTTGGTCTCGCCGTGGATATCGCCGATTGCGAACGTGCGCTGTGCCATTTGTCACACTCACGCTATCACCAGCGCGTGCCGAGCGTCACGCGGCAACGCGCCGTTATCGTTCCGCTCGCAGCCGAGCGTCTGCTAGCTTGGGGGCGTGACAGCGCACAGCGTGTCGACCCTCCTCGCGGGTATGGTCGTAGTGTGCGTAGCTGTATGCTGCGAGAAGCCAGAGACACGGCGCTCGGGCAACGCGCAGGCGCAGGCGCAGGCGCCGAGCGTTGCCGCGCTGAGTGCGCTGCCAGCGGTTGCCCTGTCAGCGAGCACCGCCTCGCCCCGGTCGCCCTCGTCCGTACCAGCCGAGCCGGCGCAGTTGGACCCCGATGGTGATGACGACGAAACGAGCGATCAGCTCGGGACGCCGCTCGGTCCCGGCCAATTCGAGCGGGTGGGTCGTGCTCCGCTTGCGCTCCAGCGTATTTGTGATTTGACCGCGCTTGGCGGCGCCCTGTACGCGGCCCACGCCACTCGCCCACTCGGCTTGGATGGCGCGACCATCAGTCGTTTTCGGCCCGCAGATTCGCGACCCTGGTCGCTCGCCTTCGATTGGAATCGATCCGGTGAGCCCAGCAAAGGTGGCGGAGCTGGCCAGGGTTTCCTGCGCGTGCACGCGATCTCCGGGCGATTGTTCGTGCCCGACGCCGATCCTCCGTACAACGGCTTTGGTCTATCCGAGCCAGGGACGGAGGGCTTCGTGTTCGTGTCGACAGCCGAAGGTGAGTTCGCCAAAGCGCGTATGCCAGGCCATCTCCCGCCCCGAGCGCCAGACGCCGCGGGTAAAGCCGGCGCCGTCGTGTTACCGCGCGCGTACCACGTGATCGACGTGATTCGGTTCCGAGGTAACTGGTATGCCGCGACCGGCGCTGTTCCGCCTGGCCAGCGAGCATGGCACGGCGCCTCGCCTGGAGCCCTGTTGATCGAAACGGAGCTCGGTGCTCGCTTTGCTTATGCGGCCGACTATCCGCATCCCTATCGAGATGGCGTTTGGCGGCTGACCTTTTTGGTGCGCTTTCGCGACCGACTGTACGCCGGGCTACAAGATTACGAGCAGCGCGAGCCGAACGACTACGTCTACTTCGCACCGGCCCGCGACCGCGCCGTGATCAGCCAAGACGATCTGCACGCCGTGCGCGTCACTGACGCCGGAACCGCGCAGACCCTACGCTGGTACGCGGACGGCGGTAGGTTGTATTGGATCGCCTGGAATAGCGAGGGCGTGGCTCTGCGCGTGAGCGATGACGGCGACAGCTGGCGGGTCGTAGCGCTGCCGGGCGATCTGGGCGTGCCCACGGACATCGTTCGCTTCCGTGGCGCGCTGCACGTGCTCACGTCGCGCGCCCTGGTACGCCTGGACCAGGCAGGCCCGACAGTGCTTGCGCGCTTTCTAGGCAGGCGCTCGCCGTTCGAACTAGACGACAGTTTCTGTGCGGCGCCGTTGGCCGTTTTTCAAGGGGAGCTGTACGCCGGTGGTCAGCGTGACGGCGCGTTGTATCGGTTCAAGCCAGATATTTAGCGTGATTTGTACCACGTGACCCGAGCACGGTGTAGGCTCCGCGCCCTTCATCGTGTCTATCGTCACCGCACAAAGCGTTCACCGAGCATTTGGTACCCACACCGTCTTGCGAGCAGCAGACATGTCGATCGCGCCCGGTGAGCGTGTGGGCGTCGTCGGCCTGAACGGCGCGGGCAAGAGCACGCTGTCGCGCATCTTGGCCGGGACCGAACTGGCTGATTCCGGGACCGTCGCACGCAGGCGTGGCGCGTCGATCGCATACCTCGAGCAGGTACCGCATTTCGAAGGCGATCCGACGGCGTTCGAAGCCGTGACCAGCGGCCTGGTCGGCTGGTCCGACGCCGTGGCGCGCCACGAGGCCGCCAGCTCGTCGCTCTCGCGCGGCGAAGGCAATCTAGAGCTCTTGCTCGAGCAGCAGCACGCCGCTCAGAGCGACGTCGAGCGTTTGGGCGGCTGGGATCGGCAGCACAAGGTGGAAGCCTTCTTGGACCATCTGGGCATTCGGCGTACCGACGCGAAAGTTTCGAGCATGAGCGGCGGCGAGCAGCGGCGCGTGGCGTTGGCCCGCGTGCTCATCTCCAGCCCAGACTTGGCGATCCTCGACGAGCCGACCAATCACTTGGACGCCGAGACCATCGAGTGGCTGGAACAATATTTGATCGAAGAGTACGACAACGCGATCTTGCTGATCACGCACGATCGCTACCTGCTCGATCGCGTTGCGGAGCGCACGGTCGAGGTGGCCAACGGTGAGGTGTACAGTTACGACGGCGGTTACCAGCTGTACCTCGAGCAAAAGGCCGAACGCCTGGCTCACATGGAGCGCACCGAATCGAACCGTCAGAACTTCCTGCGCAAGGAGCTGGAATGGCTGAGCCGCCAGCCCAAGGCGCGCAGCACCAAGCAGAAAGCGCGCATCGATCGCGCGGAGTCCGCCAAAGCCGTGACCGGTCCGCGTATCGATCGCACGGCCGCGCTCGAGCTGGATATCGTGCGCAGCGGCAAGACCATTCTGGAACTGCGCGATCTGCGGGTCGAGATCGCGGGCCGGGTACTGATCGACAATCTGACCATGTTCCTCACCGAAGGTGAGCGCGTCGGCATCGTCGGTCCGAACGGCAGCGGCAAGACCACGCTGCTCAAGACCATGTTGGGCGAGCTTCCGCCGGCGGGCGGCACGGTGGTGCTCGGGCAGAACACCAAGGTTGCCTACTTCGATCAACGGCGCTCCGGCTTGGACGACAGCAAATCGATTTGGGACAACGTGGTCGGTGATCAATCCAAGATCGAGCTGGGCGGTGAAATCATCGAGCCCCGCTCTTACCTCGAACGTTTTGCGTTCGATCCGCACAAGCAGCGGCAGCAGGTCGGCTCGCTGTCGGGCGGTGAACGTGCGCGCGTGGCCCTGGCGCGGCTGCTCCGGCAGAGCGCCAATTTGGTGATTTTGGACGAACCCACCAATGACTTGGATACGGCCACGCTGGGCGCGTTGGAGAGCATGTTGGTGGATTTCGGCGTGACCGCGCTGGTCGTCACCCACGATCGCTGGTTTTTGGATCGCGTCGCGACCAGCGTGCTCGCGTTCGAGGAAGGCGGGCGTGCCATTCGCTACCCGGGCAACTACCAGACCTACCGGCGGTTGAAGGCAGAGCAGCAGGCCGATCGCGCGTCGCGGCCGCCGGTTGCCGCGGCGCCCGTCGCGGCGGCCGCGGTGCCCGCGCCGCAAGCCGCGCGCGGCGCCAAAAAGAAGGGCCTGAGCAACAACGAGCAGCGTGAGCTCGGCGGCTTACCGGACGCGATCGAGAAAGCCGAACTGCGCGTGGCGGAGCTCGGTCAAACGCTGGCCGATCCGAAGACTTACGCGGCCGGCGGCAAGGAGATCGCGCGCGTTACCGCTGAGCTCGAGCAAGCCAAAACCGCGGTGGAAAAGCTCACCCTTCGCTGGGAAGAGCTCGAGCTCAAGCGGGCAGAGTGAACGCCGAGCTGTACGCGCTCACTCACCGCGGCAACCCGGGTGATATCGCGTTCTACGGCGACGTGTGCCGCGGCGCAAAGAGCGTGCTCGAGCTCGGCTCCGGTTCCGGAAGACTGCTGCTCGCGCTTTCGAGCCCCAAGCGTCAGCTCGTGGGGCTCGAGCTCGAGCCGCAGCTGCTCGGCTTGGCCCAGCGCAACGTGCGAGCACTGCCCGCCGCGAAGCGCAAATCAGTGCGCGTGCTGCGCGCCGATATGCGCTCTTTCACGCTGCCTCAGCGCTTCGAGCGCGTGTTACTGCCGTACAATGCGCTCTACTGTTTGCTCGGCAAACGAGCCGCGTTGGCCTGTTTTCGCGCGGCGCGGCGCGCCCTCGTGCCAGGCGGAGTGCTCGCCCTCGACGTCTGGAACGCCGAACCGTTTCACCGTAGTCCGGCGCGAAGCGGCGCGGACGACTCCGAGCCAGTCGTGTCATTCCGTCATGCGGGACGCACGTGGGACGTGTTCGAGCGCTCGCGGGTTCGTCGGGCCCAGCAACGCCTGGACGTGAGCTACGAGTATGTTCCGCGCGAGGGCGGCACGACGTATCAAATTCCGATCGCCCAGCGCTACTTCTTGGCCGACGAAATCTCGCAGCTGCTCGAGCGGGCGGGCTTCGCCGTCGAAGCACGCTATGGGGACTTCTTGCGCCGCCGCTTCAGCGCACGCTCCGCGCAGTTGATCGTGCTGGCCCGTGCGATCTGAGTCGCGTTCGGGCCGAGGAGTTGGCTCAAGCTCTTGGCACACTCCAGAATTTAGCGGCATATCTGGCATTGGCTCGTTGGCGCGCCGTTTGCTTGACTGAGATGGATGCGCTCAGGCTGCTTCCCCATCGTTGGTCTCCTGGTTGCCCTTGCCGGTTGCGGCGGACAGTCGCGCGCGGACGGACAGCTCGGTAGCCAGGCTGGAAGCGGCAATGCTGGGGGAGCGGGCAGCGCGGGCGCGCTTGGAGCAGGTGGGGCGGGGGCAGGTGGAGTCGGAGCGGGTGGGATTGGAACCGGTGGCCAGCCCGCGGAGTGCAAGGGTTTCGTCGACGAAAAGCCGCTCTCGGTCCCGGTGTTGATCCGGAACGATCTGAATTTTCCCATTCACCTCGGCGCCCGCATGGAGACCTGCGCGGAGCTGTCGCTGTTTTCGGTTCAGGATGCTTCGGGTGCAGCGGTGCGTGAGCCGAATCCGTGCCGCACGCCGTGCGAAACCCTCTTGGCGGGTAACCCGGTCGGTGGCTGTCTTGCCATTTGCCCCGTCCAGAAGGCAGTCACGCTCGCGCCTGGCGAGACCATCACCACTTCCTGGGCGGGGTTGTTCGGGGTGGAAGACGACGTCCCGCGCGCATGCGTGCCCAAGCGCTCCGACGGCCTCGACTTCGGAACTCGATGTAACCATGCGCTGTCGATCGCGAGCGGGGCATACACGTTCGAGGCACAAGCCGGCACGACGCTCGAATGCTCGCTCTCGCCGGGCGGTTGCAGCGCGTGTGAGCCCGATGCAGGCGGCCTGTGCACGGTTTCCAACGCATTGGTCGGCGGCAAGGCGCTGGGCGCGCGAGCCGTCGTCGAGCTCGACGCTGATCGACAGAATGCCGCAATCACGCTCGTTTTCGAAGGGTGAACGTTCTCAGCCCGCTGGCAATTGCGCCAAAATCGAGCCCAGGCCGAGGCTCGGCCGGAGGATGCCGCATTTGACGCCGGCCATCGTGCGCAGCATCTCTCCACGCATGATCGGCAATTGGCAGGCCAGGTTCATGACCAGGTTGCGCAGCGGGCCGAGCGCCTGCAAATCCGACTGAAATAGCGGCGTGAGCCAACGTGAGGCGAACTGGTAAAAATCGATCTGCCTTTGGCGTGCTCGAGAATAACGTTCGAGGGCGATCGCCAGCGGGACATCTTCAGTCAGTGCCGCACACAATGCACTGGCGTCCATCAAAGCCAAGTTCGTGCCCTGGCCGAGTTGCGGGCTCATGGCGTGCGCGGCATCACCGATGAAGACTTGGCGCTGGGTATGCCAGGGCGACATCACCACGTCGTGGTAGCCGGCAGTCAGTACTTGCTCCACGCTCTCGATCTGGTCGAGCACGAACGCGGAATCCGGCTCGTAGCGGAGAATTTGCGCTTTCCATTGCTCGAGGCCCGCGCGTCGAAAGTCATCGACGCGGTCCATCCGGATACTCCAAAACAAGCTGACGCGATGCTCGTCCGCGTTGTCGCCGACCGGGCCCAGACCGGTGGGCAGCAGGCCCAACATATGGCGTGTGCCGTTCGTGATTTGACGCAGGCGGTGTCGGTAAAAATGCGTCGGATCGCGGGCTACGAACCACAGGGCGCCCCACGGGTAGGGGCGTTCCCGGCGCAATAGCCCGCTGGCTCGCCGCAAATCCGAGCGCGCGCCGTTGGCGATCACGACCAAATCGTGCTCGGCGATGGCTTGCCCCGCGTGGTCTTGGAGCTCAGCCTTGCCGGCCCGTTCGAGCACGCGACAGACGCTGGTTGCGCGGCGCAAGCAGCTGCCGGCTCCCAGGGCTAGTTCGTGCAAGATCTGAAACAACGCGCCACGGTGCATACCCAAGCCGAACAAACCGGGGTGGAGCTGCGAGTAGTCCAGTCGGAACACGTCCTCGCTCTCGGCAGTGACGCAATGTAGGGTTTCGAGGCGCGCGCCGCGCTCGATCACTTGTCCGAGCACGCCCAACTCGCCGAGTACGGACATGCCAGTGGGTTGCAGCACGATGCCCGCCCCTACCGCCGAGGGCTCGGCGAATTCTTCATACACCGTGACACGATGGCCAGCGCGTCCCAAGAACGCAGCGGTGGCTGCCCCCGCGAAACCGCAGCCGACGATGCCGACGTCCAAAGCTCGCATTCAGTTCGGCCTCAACGCATCGTGACCAACTCTTCGGACGCGGTCGGGTGAATCGCCACGGTGCGGTCGAAATCCGCTTTTGTCGCGCGCATTTTCACGGCTACGGCGAAACCCTGAATCATCTCGTCCGCGCCCTTGCCGATCACGTGCACGCCGACCACTCGCTCATCCGCCCCGACACACACGAGCTTCATGTGCGTCAGTGCCTTGTGTTCAGTCACGGCGTAAAACATGTTGGTGAAGCGCGTGCTGTAAACCCTCACCGCGTCTCCGTGCAAGGCGCGCGCGGACGTCTCGCTCAGCCCGACGCTGCCAATCGGTGGGTGGCTGAAGACCACGCTCGGGATGTCGCTATAATCCAGTTTTGCCTGTGGTTTCCCGCCGAATAGCCGATCCGAAAGACGACGCCCTGCTGCGATCGCCACGGGCGTCAGGGTGGCACGACCGGTGACGTCACCCAGCGCATACACTCCGGCTGTGCTGGTGTTCTGCCACTCGTCTACCAGCACGTGCCCGGCAGAGTCCGTGCCTACGGACGCCGCAGCCAGGCCGAGGCCAGCGGTGTTGGCGTGCCGCCCGATGGTCCAAAACAGTGCTTCTACCGGCTGAAGACGCTGTCCACCCTCGAGAGTGACGACTCGTTGCCCATCTGCGGCCTTGGCGACGCTGCTCACTGTCGCGCTCAGGCGCACGACAACGCCGCTGTTTTCCAGCGCTTCGCGTAGCGCATCGCCGAGCATGGAATCGAAACCGCGCAAGGGCCGCTCGTGGCGCATGGCCAACGTCACTTCGCAGCCCAGGCCGCGCAGCACGGAAGCGAGCTCCACCGCGATGTAGCCGGCGCCCACGATCAACGCGCTGCGCGGCAGAGCGGTGAGGGCAAAGAAGCCATCCGAGCTCACGCCCAGCTCCGCGCCGGGGATGTCCGGAATGGTGGGCGCGCCGCCAGTGGCGATCAGCACGTGCTTGGCTTCGAATACGCGCTCGCCGACCTGCACCTGATGCGCAGAAAGCAGCGCGCCGCGTCCGCGGATCAGCTCCACGCGATCCTTGGCCAGGTTCCGTTCGTAGTTGCCGCGCATGCGCTCGATGTAGGCTTCGCGGCGCTTCCGCAGGCCGGCGAAATCATGACCGTTGACGCTGACGTCGAAGCCGTAGCCCGCGGCGCTGTGCAGCGCGTCGGCGATTTCAGCCGCGTTCCACATGACCTTCTTCGGGACGCAGCCCACGTTCACGCAGGTGCCGCCGAGCTCCCCGGACTCGACCAGGGCAACGCGGGCGCCGTATTCAGCCGCGCGGCGCGCCGAAGCGAGGCCACCACTGCCGCCGCCGATCACGAGATAGTCGAAGCTGTCCATGGGTTCCTGGTCATCGGGCTTCGCGCCCGGTTTTGCAAGTGTAGATGCTCAAAGCAATGTTCCCCGAGGAGCGATGGTAGTAAAGGCGAGCGTGCCTCGCGTCACCCGAAAAGGCCGTACATCTCCGGGGTTTTTCTGGCTGTTGTCAGGCGCGCTGCTGTTTGGCTGCGGGTTTCATCGGGACGTCGCCAAGGTCGAGCGGCTGCGCGCCCGAATTCTGGCCGAAGTGGGCAGTGAAGCCAGCGTGAACGTGCGCTCCGCGAGCGGCTCGACGACCGTAACGATCCGGCTCGAGCGCATGCCCGAAACGGACTCCAAACTGCTGCAAGTGCAAGTGGAGGCCTTGGCCAAGGCCGAGTTCCCCGAGACCAACTACGTCGTGCTGCTGGGAAAGCCATGAGCCTGCTGCGCGTTGCCGTCGTGGGCGTAGGTCACGTGGGTGCCTCACACGCTCGCGAGCTTTCGCTCGGCAAGGTGCGCGGCGCAACCCTAGCCGCCGTTTGCGATACCAACCCCGAGGCGCTGGCCGGCTTTGCCAGTGTGCCCGGCTTCGCAAACCAACCTGCACTGCTTGCTGCAGGGCTTGCCGACGCCGTCCTGATCGCGACACCACATTACGATCACACCCCGCTCGCGATCGAGGCTTTGGCGGCTGGCTTGCACGTCTTGGTCGAGAAGCCGCTGGCCGTGCACAAGGCGGATGCCTTGAAGATGCTCGCGGCTTATCAGCGGCGGCCGAAGCATAGCCAGCTATTCGCGGAAATGCTGGTGCTGCGGACCGATCCGCGCTTCCTGCGCTTGCGCGCGCTGATCGAAGACGGCGAGCTCGGCCAGCTGCGGCGCATGCACTGGGTGATCACCGACTGCCTGCGCACGGACGCTTACTATCGCAGCAGCAGTTGGCGCGCGACTTGGCGAGGCGAAGGCGGCGGTGTGCTGCTCAATCAGTGCCCGCACAGCTTGGATCTCTGGCAGTGGTTGTTCGGGATGCCTGCGCGCGTGCACGCCTTCTGCGGCTTCGGGCGCATGCACGAGATTGCGGTCGAGGACCAAGTCACCGCCTACTTGGAGTACGACTCGGGGACGAACGGCGTATTCGTGGCATCCACGGGCGAGGCGCCTGGCACCAACTGTCTGGAGGTGGTGGGAGACCTAGGCAAAGTGGTGGTCGAGCGCCACGGGCTGAAAGTGACCCGAAACGGGACGTCGACCTTGGAGCTTCTGCGAACCGGCGCCGCGCGCCTAGAGCGAGCCAGCGCAAAGACCGAGGACATCCCGCTTGCCCACGGTCCGAGCCCGCTCACGGGGATGATCCAGAATTTCGTCAACGCAATCCTCGAGGGTGAAGCGTTGGTGGCTCCGGCAAGTGAGGGCTTGGCCAGTGTCGAGCTCGCGAATGCCATGATTTACTCGGGAATTACCGGGCAAACCGTCGTGCTCCCACTCGACCCTGCACTGTACGTGGCGGAACTCGCGCGCCAGATCCAGCGCGAGCACACTTAAAACAGCTGGCCCGCGAGCCGTACATGAGCGTGACGCCGAGCCACGACATGAATAGCCCGCTGCAAGTGACGAACTCGCGCTCGCGCCCACCTCAGGCGTTGCGCGACGCGCAACTGGACCTGGTCGCCGACGAAACCGACAGCGGTGTTTTCGAGCTGTTCGAGTCCGCGATCCTGGTGGTGGCCAGCTCGCCTGACGAGTTCCGCCCGACCTTCCTCGAGCTTTCGCGCGCTGGGTTTTCGGTGATCTTCCTGGCGGACCCAAAGAGCGTGGAGGAACTGGCCTTCCTGCCGCGCTTTGCGCTGATCGAAACCGCCCTGCCGGGTGCATTGGATCTACTCCGCCGCATCAACGCCCCCGAGCCGGTGATGCAAGTGCTGGCGTTGCTCGGACCCACGGAAACAGAAGGACCCGCGCTGAGCGCCGGCGCCGCGCTGACGCTGCGCGGTCCACTCGACATCGCAAGCATCCTTTTGTGTGTGCGACGCTTCCGCGCCCAAGACGAAATCTTGCGCCAGCCTCGGCATGTCTTCGACCGAGATCGCAGTAGCGTTCCAGCCACCGTGCTCGAGTCCGTGCTCGCGACCATCGGGCACGAGATCCAAAACCCCTTGGCCGCCGCGCTGGCCAGCGTCGAGTGCTTGCGTGAGCCAGAGCTGAGGCATCGCTTGGCGGAGGACGAGCGCATGGCTGCGGTCGACGACGCGGCCATCGCCTTGCGTCGGATCCGCGATGTAATGAGCGTAGTTACCTCGTTGGTGCGGGGTACCGCCCCGGAAGTTTCGCGGATCGCCTTGTTGGAATGCGCGGAACGGGCCGCGGATGCCTTGCGCTCGCCGAGCGTGCGCATCGAAATCGCGGGCGACGAACAAGTGCGCGGCTTTGCCAACGGCGCCCTGCTCGAACAGGTGCTGGTGAACCTGCTGCAAAACGCGATTGATGCCACGCAATCGACGCCGAATCCTCAGATTCTAGTGCGCGTCTACCGCGCAGCGCTCGAAGCACGCATCTCCATTCGCGACAACGGGCCAGGCGTGCCGGCCGAGCTTCGTCAGCGCATCTTCGAGCCCTTCTTCACCACCAAGGGTGAGCGCGGCACCGGACTCGGCTTGGTCCTGGTGCATCACGCGGTCGGGCGGATGGGCGGAGCCGTGACGCTCGGCCCCACCCCCGTGGGCGCCGTGTTCCGCGTGCGCCTGCGCGGCGCGTGACAGCCCGTTCTAGGCGTTCTGCGGCTTTGGGACGTTTAGCAAGCCGAGCCGCGCTACAGCGCGGAGTGTGACGATACTACTCCACGAGCGCCTTCAAGAAGCGTTCACCATAGTGCTCGAGCTTGGTCGGCCCGACGCCGGAGATGCCCAACATTTGCTCGTTGGTTTTCGGACGCGCGCTGGCCATCTCCAGGAGCGTCGCGTCCGAGAACACCACGTACGGTGGGACACCGCGCTCGCGGGCGATTTCTTTGCGCAGCGCGCGCAGGCGGTCGAACAGTGACAAATCCGGATCGAGCATGGCAGGCGGCGACGAATCCAGCCGATCGCGCTTGCGGGCGGCGCGCGCTTGGGCGCGCTCCTCCAGCGTGGCGCGCGCGGACTTCTTCGAGAGCAGCCCGAAATTCTGGCAGACATCGCAAGAGGAGCCGCAGTCGGCCAGATCTTCGCCGAAATAGCGGGCCAATTGCGCGTGCCGGCAGGCGCGGGCTTCGGCCATGCGAAACACTTCGCGAGCTTGCGCGCGAGTGCGCTCGGCCTGTGCGTCGTCGTCGCTGGCGTCGGCGAAGCGATCGTAGGCTTTGACCTCGGACCACGAGTAGAGCAGCACGCAATCACTCTCCAAGCCGTCGCGGCCTGCGCGGCCGAGCTCTTGGTAGTAGCCTTCGACCGAGCGCGGCATGTCGTGATGCACCACGAAGCGCACGTTGGATTTGTCGATACCCATACCGAAGGCGATGGTCGCGACCACCACGTCGATTTCGTCGTTCTGGAAGGCATCTTGCACCTTCGAGCGCATGTCGGCGTCGAGGCCGGCATGGTAGTGACCCGCACGCACGCCGTGCTTCTTCAAGAACTCGGCCGTGGCTTCGACCGTCTTGCGCGACAAGCAGTAGACGATGCCG
>Ga0247776_10000142_pt1 | contig 16398 bp, 9 predicted proteins | sample UWRJL199509C5_FD_179912 | JGI IMG/M metagenome (GOLD analysis project Ga0247776, IMG submission 179912) | Plant litter microbial communities from Arlington Agricultural Research Station in Wisconsin, United States - UWRJ-L199-509C-5 | ecosystem: Environmental > Terrestrial > Plant litter >...
GCCGTAGTTGCCGTGCGGGATGTCGCCCTCGAACGTCGCATAGGAAACCGGGTGATCCTCCACTTCCATCGCCAGCCGCTTGACCGAGGGGTCGAAACTCGGCCCTTTGGGAACCGCCCAACTCTTCAAAACGCCATCGAGTTCGAGGCGAAAGTCGAAATGCCGGTGCGAGGCGTGATGCAGTTGGACGACGAAGATGCGCCGTCGGTTCCGTGCAGCCTTGTCCTCGCCACCGGACGGCTCGGGCGTCGCACCAAAGTTCCGCTTCTGCTGGTACTGCTTCAGGCCCATGGCTCACCCTGATGGATAACGCTTTCGAATCACGTGCGGTAATCGGTTTGCAGGAGAGGCGTCATGATCGAACTTCTGCCAGAGGGCGCTCATGTAGCTCCTTTTTGGCTGAACACAATCATTCATAAGCGGACATCCGCTCGTCGAGGTGCAGGTTGGCGAACCGCGGAAGCACTATCGAAGGCCTCACCCGTCAGATCGGTGCGGACCGGAACGCCATACCGGAACGCCATAAGGCTGCCCTCACATCTGCATTTATCGCTTTGTGTAAAGCGCGCCTCGAGCAAAATAGCGCCTGGTACTGAACGCGAGCCATCGACCGCCGCAGCAGTTCAGGGCCGAGGGGGGAGCCGGCCCGCCTACTCGAACACCTTCTCGCGGCCCATCCCCATGAAAGCATTGACCTACCACGGCGCAAAAGATGTTCGCGTCGAGACCGTTCCCGACCCGCGTATTCAAGCGTCGGACGACATCGTGCTGCGCGTGACGGCCACCGCCATCTGCGGATCGGATCTGCATCTTTTCCGCGGCAAGATTCCACAGATGAAGGACGGCGACATCCTCGGACACGAGTTCATGGGCGTGGTCGAAGACGCCGGTCCCGACGTGACGGGCGTACGCATCGGCGATCGTGTCGTGATCCCCTTCGTCATCGCGTGCGGCCATTGTTTCTTCTGCGAGCTCACGGAATTCGCCTGCTGTGAAAACACCAACAGCGGCGAGGGTACGGTGATCAACAAGAAGGGTGGCACGCCCCCGCCCGCGCTGTTCGGCTACAGCCACCTGTACGGCGGCGTTCCGGGCGGACAGGCCGAACTCGTGCGCGTGCCGCATGCGAATGTCGGACCGTTCGTGGTACCCGGCAGCCTGGCGGACGAACAGGTGCTGTTCCTGAGCGACATCCTGCCGACCGGCTTCCAGGCGGTCGAGAACGCCCAGGTCCATGAAGGCTCGACCGTGGCCATCTTCGGCGCAGGTCCGGTCGGCCTGATGGCGGCCGCCAGTGCGCGCATGCTCGGCGCCGAGAAAATCTTCATGGTCGACCACCATGCCTACCGCCTGGCATTCGCCGCGCAAACCTACGGCATCATTCCGATCAACTTCGATGAGGTCGACGACCCGGCGCAGGCCATCGTCGATCAGACTGGTCACCGCGGTGTGGATGCAAGCATCGATGCGGTGGGTTTCGAAGCAAAGGGCAGCACGACGGAAACGGTGCTGGCGACCCTGAAGATTGAAGCCGGCAGCGGTTTCGTGCTGCGCCAGTGCATCGCCGCAACGCGGCGCGGCGGCGTGGTCAGCGTTCCGGGCGTCTATGCCGGCTACCTGCACGCCTTCATGTTCGGTGACGCGTTCGACAAGGGTCTGACCTTCAAGATGGGTCAGACGCACGTGCAGCGCCTGCTGCCGAAGCTGCTCGATCACATCGAAAACGGCGACCTCAATCCGGAAGCGATCATCACGCATCGCCTGCCGCTGACTGAGGCGGCGCGTGGCTACGAGATCTTCAACGAGAAGTCCGAGGATTGTCGAAAGGTGGTGTTGACCCCTTAGCAGACCATCCCGGCCGACCGATTGTCGCGCGGCGACTCGCGCGACCGTCGTCATCGACCAAGAAAGAAAATTCCGAGCCTTCGTGTCGACCGCTTCAAGCCGGCGCGCAGCGCCTCGGCCGACTTCAAATCCTCCCGGCTGAAAGTACATCGTTGCCGCGACGTGCTCTCGAATTCTGCGCGCCGCGCACGGTTACGGCTGCCTACTGGACGACCAAGACCATGACTGCTGCATCGATCGCACGGTCGCCTTTCGCCAGTTTCTGGCAGGCCGGTTTCGAGGGCGCGGACCACATCAACGGATCCGGTGCTTCCTTGTCGCTGTGCACGTCGAGCGGACATCTCGATCGCGTGCACGAAGACTATGCGTCACTGGACACGTTCGGTATCAGAACCGTGCGCGAGAGCGCCGGCTGGCGCAGCTGCTTCCGCGACGACGGTTTCGATTTCGCCGACGTCGAGCGCCGCGCGGCCGCCGCCACTGAACTCGGCTTGCAGGTGCTGTGGACATGCTGTCACTACGGCATCCCGCACGAGGTGCAGGATTTCGGCGCGACCTTCGTCAGCGCGTTCGCGCGCTACTGCGAAGCCTTGGCGCGCGTGCTGAAGCGCCACGCCGCCAACAGCGACCACGCGGCCGTCTACACGCCGATGAACGAAATCTCGTTCCTCGCCTGGGCGATTTGCGAGACAGGCCTCATCCATCCATTCCATCAGAAACGCTCGGGCGAGGAAGCCCATCGATTGAAGATGCGTCTGGTCGAGGCCGCGATCGCCGGAAGCGACGCGATCAAGAACGTCCATCCGGACGCCGTGCTCATGCATGTCGACCCGCTCGTGCACATGGTCGCGGATTCGATCGAGAACGGCGCCGTGGCCGAGCGCCTGAACGCATTGCAGTTCGATGCATGGGACATGCTGTACGGACGCAGCGAGCCGCAGCTCGGCGGACACGTGCGCTATGTCGACGTCATCGGCGTGAACTACTACCACGCCAATCAGTGGGTGGTCGAAACGCGCGACCGTCTGCACTGGCACCTGAAGGACGACCGGCGCCGCCCGCTGTCGGCGCTGCTGGCGGATGTGTCGCGCCGTTACCAAAGACCCCTCACGATCGCAGAAACTAGCCACGTGGGTTCCGGCCGCGGACGCTGGATCGAAGACGTCGCCTCCGAAATCGCGCTCGCACACCGCGCCGGCATCCGCATCGAAGGGCTCTGCCTCTACCCCGTCATATCCCGACCCGATTGGGAACGGCCCGATGTCTGGCACGAGAGCGGCGTCTGGGACGTCGACACGCTCGATCCCTCGTTGCCTCGACATCTCAATCTGGCGTACGCGTACTCGCTGCGCGCGGCGCAATACCAGCTCGACGAGCTGTTCACTTCATCTCGAACACCAAGGACTCCGCCCATGCCCACGCTGATCGTCTTCTCGCACCTTCGCTGGGACTTCGTGTTCCAGCGCCCGCAGCACCTGCTTTCGCGCCTCGCCTCGCGTTGGAACATCCTGTTCGTCGAAGAGCCCATGCATGCGGCGGCGAACACCGCCGAGCTGCTGACGCCGGCACCGGGCGTACGCGTGCTGCGCCCGCACACCACCTCCGATGCGCGTGGGTTTCATGACGAGCAGATGATCCTGATCGGCGAACTGCTGGCCCGTCAACTGCAGATCGACGCGATCGACGACTACGCCGTCTGGTTCTACACGCCGATGGCCTTGCCGCTGCTGCACGCGCTCGATCCAAAGGCGGTCATCTACGACTGCATGGACGAGCTCGGCTCGTTTGCGCTGGCCCCGCCGCAGCTGGTTTCGCGGGAAGGCAATCTCCTGCGCGCGGCGAACGTGGTGTTCACCGGCGGCCCGAGCCTGTACGAATCCAAGCGCTATCGGCATCCGCGCGTGCACTGCTTTCCGAGCAGCGTCGACGTGGCCCACTTCGGCCGCGCGCGGGACGCGGCGATCGCGCACCCCGCCATGGCCCGGATGCCGCAGCCGCGGCTGGGATTCTTCGGCGTGATCGACGAGCGCTTCGATGGCCCCTTGGTCGCCGAGATCGCGCGACGTCATCCGGATTGGCAGATCTGCCTCGTCGGTCCCGTCGTCAAGATCGATCCGGCAATGCTGCCGGTGGCGGACAATATCCACTATTTCGGCCAGCAGCCGTACGGGGCGCTGCCGGCGTTCGTGGCGGGTTGGGACGTGTGCCTGCTGCCGTTCGCACGCAACGAAGCGACGCGCTTCATCAGTCCGACCAAGACGCTCGAATACCTCGCCGCCGGTAAACCGGTCGTGAGCACGGACATCGTCGATGTGCGTTCGCTCTACGGCGCAGCCGTGCACATCGCGATCGACGCCGACGATTTCATCGCCGGCTGCGAGCGCGCACTGCAAGGCACGACGCACGCGCATGCGGTATCTGCCGAGGCCCTGCTCGCCGCCACCTCGTGGGACAGCACAGCTGCGCAGATGGCGGACATCATCGCGGCGGCTTGCGCCGAGGGCATCAATGCGGAAGCGCGCGACTATGCCAGAAGCGGTCACGTCGTGCCGCTGTCGGCCGCTCATCGCAAACCGGCGCAACCCGCGCTCGTCGACTGCCTGATCCTCGGAGCGGGTCCGACCGGACTCTCGGCGGCGTATCACTACGGCGCGGGCAGCCTGCTGGTGGAGCGCAACGAGCAGGTCGGCGGCCACTGCCGATCGATCGAGGATCGCGGCTTCCAGTTCGACTACGCCGGTCACATCATGTTCTCGAATGATCCCTACGTGCTCTCGCTGTACGAGGTGCTGCTCGGCGACAACCTGCATTGGCAGAACCGCGAGGCATGGATCTACAGCAAGAATGTGTATACGCGCTATCCGTTCCAGGGTGCGCTGTACGGACTGCCGCCGGAGGTGCTGAAGGAGTGCATCGTCGGCGCGATCGAGGCGCGCTACGGCGCGCTCGACGGCAAGGCGCGCGCACCGCGCGAACCCGCGCGCGCGGAAACCGTGTCGCGCGATTGCTGCGCCGACGGCGTCGTCGACGACGTGCCAGCGAAAGAGCATTCCGACGCGCCAGCGCCGAGCGCGGCGAACGGCAGCGCGAAGGTCGCGGCAAACTTCGAGGAGTTCATTCACACCGTCTGGGGCGCCGGCGTCGCCAAGCACTTTGCGATTCCGTACAACCGCAAACTCTGGACCGTGCCGCTGGCCGAAATGGAAACCTCCTGGCTCGGCGGCCGCGTGCCGCTGCCGAACCTCGAGGAAATGATCGACGGCGCGCTGCAACCGCTGGCAAAGCCCGTTGGACCCAATGCGCGCTTCGGCTATCCCCTGCACGGCGGCTTCCAGGCGTTGATGGACGGATTTCTGCCGCATCTCGAGGGCGACCTGCTGCTCGATGCCGATGTCGTCGAAGTGCGGCCGTCGAGCCGTACCGTCGTGCTGCGCGATGGTCGCCGCATCGGCTACCGGCATCTGGTCAGCACGTTGCCGCTGCCGAAGCTCGTGCAGTCGATGACGGAGGTCCCTGCCGACGTGGCGCTGGCGGCCTCCCGCCTGCGCCACGTGTCGGTACGCTGCGTGAACATCGGCGTCGGCCGCGAGCATGTGACCGACAAGCACTGGATCTACTACCCCGAGGAAACGGTATTCCACCGCATCTTCGTGCAGGGCAACGCAAGTCCGCATGCCAACGCGCCAGGAGGCTTCGGACTGACCTGCGAGATCACCTACTCGCCGACCAAGCCGCTGCCGGTCAGCGGCGAAGCGCTGATCCGGCGCTGCATCGACGAATGCATCGGCGTCGGGCTGATCAAGGCCGACGATCCGATCTGGGTCAGCAATGAAGTCGACATGCCCTACGCCTACGTGGTGTACGACCACGAGCGCGCGCACAACGTCGCCGTCGTGCGCGACTGGCTGCGCGCGCAGGACATCTTCCTCGCGGGCCGCTACAGCGAATGGGAGTACTACAACTCCGACCATGCCTTCATCGCGGGCAAGCGCGTGGCCGAAGCCGTGCGCGAAGCACAGAAGGCGCGCGAGGTGCGCATCGCATGATCGCGGGCGCGCACATCCGTGGCCAGCAGCAGCGCACGATCCTGGTGACCGGCGGCACCGGCTACATCGGCTCGCACACCTGCGTCGCGCTGCTCGATGCGGGGATGCGCGTGCACATCGTCGACAACCTGAGCAACAGTCGCCGCGACGTGGTGGAACGCATCGAGCGCGTCGCGCAGCAGGCGGTCGAATTCCATCACCTCGATCTGCGCTCCACTGCGGAGTTGGGCACGTTGTTGCAACGCCATGCCTACGACGCGGTGCTCCATTTCGCCGGGCTGAAGGCGGTCGGGGATTCGAATCGCGATCCGCTGACCTACTACGACGTCAACGTGGCAGGCACCCTGTCGCTGCTCGCCGCGATGGAGGCCGCCCGCGTGTACACGCTCGTGTTCAGTTCTTCAGCCACCGTGTACGGCGAACCGCACACCGATCCGATCCGCGAAGACCATGCGCTGGCGCCGATCAATCCCTACGGCCGCAGCAAGCGCATGATCGAGACGATCCTCGAGGATCTTTGCGCAGCGAAGCCGGCTTGGCGCATCGCCGCGCTTCGCTACTTCAATCCGGCGGGCGCCCACCCGACCGGGTTGCTCGGCGAGGAACCCATCGGCACGCCGAACAATCTGATGCCGTACGTCGGCAAGGTGTTGACCGGCGAGCTGCCGCGCCTGCGGATTTTCGGTGACGACTACGACACGCCGGACGGCACGGCGATACGCGACTACGTGCACGTCATGGATCTTGCGCAAGCGCACGTGTGCGCACTCGGACGACTGCACGAACCAGGCTGCACCTTCGTCAACATCGGTACGGGCCGCGGTTACTCGGTGCACGAAGTGATCGATGCGTACCAGCGCGTGTCCGGGCGACCCGTTGCATACAGCGTCGCCGATCGCCGAGCCGGCGACGCCGAGCGTTGCCGCGCCGACCCGGCGATGGCCGAGCGCTGGATGGATTGGCGCGCGACGCGCGACCTCCTGCAGATGTGCGAGGACGCATGGCGCTTCCAGCTCGCAATGCCGCGTACCGTTCCTGCCATCGTCGCCTAGGATGCTCCATCACCGGCGAACCGGCTCATGCCCGGCGCGCGCCTTTGGCGCGAACTGCGCCGCCTGCGGCGCGCAGCGTCGTTCGAACGGCAGACTTCGCTTTCATCGCGGCATCGCGTAGAACGATCCACGCCGGCGCATGGTCGCTGGCGCCCTCCTCCGCGCGCACCCAGGTGTCGACACCGGCACTTTCAAGTCTCGGCGCAACGGTTTCGTTGAGCAGCAGGTGATCGATGCGCAAGCCGGAGTTGGTTTCCCAGTGCTTGCGGAAATAATCCCAGAACGTATAGATCGGCACATCCGGATGCGTCACGCGCAAGGCGTCGATCCACCCCTGCTGCAGCAATCTCGCATAGCACGCCCGCGCTTCGGGCTGCAGCAAGGCATTCTTCAGCCATGATCGCGTGTTGTAGATGTCGAAGTCGGTCGGCACCACGTTGAAGTCGCCGGCCAGCACGAACGGATGTCCGCACGAGCAGAGCAAGTCCGCGTGCGCGATCAGCCGTTCGAACCAGGCCAGCTTGTACTGGAACTTCGGACCCGGTTGTGGATTGCCGTTGGGCAGGTAGAGGCAGCCGATCATGACGCCGTGTGCGGCGGCCTCGAGATAGCGGCTTTGCGTGTCCGTCGGGTCGCCCGGAAGCGAGCGGCGACTCTGCACCGGCTGGGCGTCCCTGGCGAGAATCGCCACGCCGTTCCAGGAAGTCTGCCCCAGCCACAGCGCGCCGTATCCGGCGCGATGGATCGCCTCGATCGGGAACGCCGAGTCGGCCGCCTTCAGTTCCTGCAGACACACCACGTCGGGCTGCTCGTGCTGGAGCCATGCGAGCAGATTCTGCAGTCGCGCGCGGATGCCGTTGATATTGAAGGTGGCGATCTTCACCGCGCGCACGCAGCAGACGACACCGGCGCGAACGGGCTCTGCATGATCAAGCCCGCTTTTTTGCTGCGGTCTTCTTCGCCGGAACTTTTTTGGCCGGCGCTTTCTTCACGGCCGTTTTGGCGGGCGGACCCTTGGGCGCATCTTCGACGACGTCGGCGACGGCCTTCTTCGCGGGCGTGCGTTTGTCGGTCGCGATGCTTTTCTGCAGCAGGGACATGAAGTCGACGACGTTGGTCGCCGCGTCGGCAGGCAGCTTGTCATCCGTATCGATCGCCTTCACGACGCCCTTGGTCTTCAGACGTTTTTCGATCACTTGCGACAGTTTCGCGCGGAACTCGTCCTTGTAGTCACCCGGTTTCCACTCGCCGGTCATCGATTCGATCAGTTTCTCGGCCATGTCGAGTTCCGCTTTCGAAATGCGATACGCAGCGGCGTCCGAACTCGGGAATGCGTAGTCGTCCGCGCTGACCAGTTCGCTCGGATAACGCAGCAGATTCATCACGAGCGCGTCGCCCTGCGGCATCACGGCGCACAGGTACTCGCGTGTGCGGATGACGACCCGGGCAATACCGATCCGATGCGTCTTGCGCAGCGTTTCACGCAGCAGCACGTAGCCCTTCTCGGCTTTCTTGCCGGGGACGAGGAAGTACGGCTTTTCGTAGAACGAGGGCGTGATGGCGTCGGCATCGACGAACGCTTCGACGTCGATCGACTCGTGACTCAACGGCGCTGCCGATTTGATGTCCTCCGGCTCCAGCACGACATAGCTTCCCTTGTCGTACTCGAACGCCTTGACGATGTCCTTCCACGGTACCTCGTCGCCGGTCTCGGCATTGACGCGCTCGTAGCGGATGGGCTTGTTGTTGCGTGCATCGAGCATGCGGAAGTGCAGGTCGACGCGCCGTTCGCCGGTCATCAGCGAGACAGGTACGTTCAGCAGTCCGAACGACAGGGTGCCGCTCCAGATCGCACGTGCCATGGGTCTTCTCCGGTTGGGCCGCTCGGCGCATTTCGCCGAGTACGCGCCAGACTGCGACAGTGGGAAAGCATCGGCTCAATACGGCGAGACGCCGCCTCAACGGAGGCGGCGTCATGCTTCTGGAGTGCCGTTAGCGCATGAACAAGGCAATCAGGATGATCACCGGGATCGGCACGCCGAGAAAGAACAGAAGTAGGGATCGCATGCTGGACTCCTTCGAATTAGCGGACGGACGGGTTGCTGGCGTGAACGAACTGGTCGCGGCGACGGCCGCCAAACGTCGCGGTCAGGCTCGCGGCGAACGCACCGCAAAGCAGAGAGATGAACATCCACAGCGCGATGCCGGCGGTCGCCTTGCGCGCCTGGTCCGCAGCTTCTTTGGCCTTGGTCTTGGCCGCGTCCGCGGTCTGCTTCATCGTGGTGAAGGCCGCGTCGACGCGCTGCTCCGCTTCCGGCTGCGACAAGCCCGTGCGCTTGGCGACCAGTTGTGCCAGGTACTGCTTGTCCTGCGCCGAGAGAGTCCCGCTGGCGAGATCGGTGGCGAAGATGCGTCCGGCTTCCATGTGCACATTGGCATCGTTTGCGTCGGGCGCCGCCGGATTGACCGACGGGTCCGCGCGAAACAGCGAATCGACGAAGTATCCGGTGGAATCCGTCGCGGAATCGCCCGCCTTCGAAACCGCCGCACCCGCCGCCGCACCCGCGCCACCGATGGCGGCACCGGCAATCGACGCGCCGCTGCTCAGCACGCCGCCGATCGCGCTGGCCAGAAAAGCCGCGACGACGAGCGAAGCGACGGCCCAGCTGAGGAACCCGTGCGCGGTATCACGAAAATACACCTCGTCGGTATGCACGCTCGCCCACTTCACGCGCAAGCGCCCCGCGAGGTAACCGCCCATGCCGGCCGCCACCACCTGGGTGAAGGTCAGCCACAGGATGGTCGCCAGACCGATCGCGACGGCGCCCGCGCCCACGTTGCTCCATGGGGATACCGACGACAGGCCGAGACCGAAACCGAGGATCACCAGAATGTAGGAGAGCGCCGCCGCCGCTGCCGCGCCGGCGAAGACCGCACTCCAACTGACGCCGGAAAGGCCGGAATCGTCCGTTGCGAGCGAGGATTCGGAGGATGCAAAGGAAGGTGTGGCCATGAAGGATGCTCCGGGGATTGAAGGATGGACAGGTTGCCGATCGGCCGCGCTGCGCGCGCGGCCGAAGGAAGCAGCTCAGATCGCGGGCGGATCGGTCTCGCGCGCGGGATGACGATGACGACCGAGCGCACTGATGAAGGCGGATGCAGCGCGTGGGCTGGACTTGCCGATCACCAGCAGCCCGGGATCGTTCTCGCCCGAATCGGCGATGCCGCAAGCATCGAGAATGGCGCTCGCCTCGCCGATGAACATCAGTGTTTTTCCGTGCCGGTACTGATCCTTGACGTGCTCGAGCAGGCGGCCGTCGGTTGCCAGCACGGTCGCGCTCGCTTTGCCGCCGGGAACGACCAGGCCGTCGAACAACACACCCGGTTCGTTTTCCAGCGACGCGTCGGCGTCCATTGCCTCTCCGGTCGCGGTAGTGAACGGGCCGATGCGCGGCGCGACCAAACGCCCGATTGCGCCTGCCGCGAGCAAGGCCTGCTGCAACGCGGCAATCTGCACGCCGTCGGACCCATCGGCGACCATGATGGCGACCTTGCGCGTACGCACGCCGCCGTCGCCGGGCCGCGCCGTCAACGACAACGCGCGCGATTCGGTGACCTCGGGTGTCGGCGGCTCATCCAGCGCTCTCGGCATCGCTTCGGGAACCGGCATGCCGAGGCCGTTGGCGACACCGGCGACCAATTCTTCCGACACGTTAGCCAACAACGACAGCACGCGCGTGCGAATCGCCGGCACGGTCAGCTTGCTCAGCTCGAAGCGAAACGCGGCGATGATGTGCGCCTGTTCCGGCGCCGTCTGGCTCTCGAAGAACAAGGTCGCTTGGTTGAAATGTTCGGCGAACTTCGCCGGCTTGCCGCGCAGCTCGTCCTGCGCCACCGGTTCCGGGAACGACACGAAGCCGGCGCTGCCGGCCTGGAACGGACATCCGCCACCGAGCGAGTTCGGCTCGTAGGACACCTTGCCGCGCGCGATCGCCTGACGGTGCATGCCGTCACGCTGGTTGTTGTGCACAGGCGCCAGCGGCGCGTTGATCGGCAGCTCGTGGAAATTGGGGCCGCCGAGGCGCGAAATCTGTGTATCCACGTACGAATGGATGCGTCCGGCCAGCAGCGGATCGTTGGTGAAATCGATGCCGGGGATCACGTGCGCGGTACAGAAGGCGACCTGCTCGGTCTCGGCAAAGAAGTTGTCCGGATTACGGTTCAGCACCATGCGACCGATCGGCTTCAGCGGAACCAGTTCTTCCGGAATCAGCTTGGTCGAGTCGAGCACATCGAAGCTGAATTCGTCGGCTTGCTCCTCGCTGAACATCTGCACGGCCAGTTCCCATTCCGGGTACTCGCCGGCTTCGATGGCCTCCCACAGGTCGCGTCGATGAAAATCGGGGTCCGCGCCGGAAATCTTCACCGCCTCATCCCATACCAGCGAGTGCGTGCCGAGTACCGGCGACCAGTGGAACTTCACCAGCATCGAGGCACCGTCCGCGTTGACGAAGCGGAAGGTATGCACGCCGAATCCCTGCATCATCCGGTAGCTGCGCGGAATGGCGCGGTCCGACATCTGCCACAGCAGCATGTGCGTCGACTCGGGCATCAGGGAAACGAAATCCCAGAACGTGTCGTGCGCCGACGCGGCCTGCGGCATCGCATGATGAGGCTCGGGTTTCACGGCGTGGATCAGATCCGGAAACTTCATCGCGTCCTGGATGAAGAACACCGGGATGTTGTTGCCGACCAGGTCCCAGTTGCCCTCGTCGGTGTAGAACTTCACGGCGAAACCGCGTACGTCGCGGGCGGTGTCTTTCGAGCCGCGTTCGCCGGCCACCGTCGAAAAGCGCACGAACACCGGCGTTTGCTTGCCCTTCTGCTGAAACGGCGCCGCGCGCGTCACGTCGGTCAGCGCTTCGTAGGCTTCGAAAAAGCCATGCGCGCCGCTGCCGCGTGCGTGCACGATGCGCTCGGGAATGCGCTCGTGGTCGAAGTGCGTGATCTTCTCGCGCAGGACGAAGTCCTTCAGCAGCGCAGGGCCACGAAGGCCGGCCTTCAGGGAATTCTGATTGTCGCTGACCGGCACGCCCTGGTTGGTCGTCAACCGTTGCCCGTCGGAACTGACACGAACGCGCGTCAGCGGACCACGGGCAGGATTGTCGCCGGGCGCAGGTGCCTTGCCCGTCTTGTTCGATGCATTGGCCTCCGACAGTGTGCTGCCCGTGACCTCCACCGGGACCTCGACATGCTGGCCTTCGGCAGCCGCGACGGCGTTGTCGCCTTCCGCATATTCCGCAGCCTTGTTCGCATTGAGCGGCAGCGCCGCCACCGCGGCGTTCGATGCCGCAGCGCGCAACGCGGCCGGGTCGTCTTTCGCGCGCGAGGGCGCAGCGCTCGGTGCACTGTCCGTATTTCGGGAGGCGACACGCTCGGCCGTGCTCTTTCCTGGGCTCTTGGCCCCCGTCTTCTTGGTGCTCATATCGCTCTCCCTCGTTGGTGCGCTTCGACGATCACGACGGCCGCGATTGGAAGTGCAGCTGCGCATAAGGCGCCATTTGGACTGAACCTCACGGGCGAAGAACCGTCAGGCATGACGCGCCGGTTCAGTTACGCGGGCGACGCCTTCGACGTTGCGTGGCGCGCGACCCCACGTTTCGCCGCTCGCCGCACCCGATCAGCGGTGTGCTGCAGCCGACAAAAAGAGAGCAGATCGAGCGACGACGTGAGATCGGCACGGCGCTCTGCAGCGAGGCGGTCGCTCGACGCAGACCGCCGCGGCATCGCCGAGCGTCGCGGCCGCCGGCCTCGCCGGCTCTCCACGACCAGGGCCGCAAGGAATTGCGCGAGCGCCGACCAAGATGTATGGATCGCTTCAATGATCCAAGCGCAGGAGAGAGCGGGGTGCAATCGTGCAACGGGTGTCAGTCCCGGTGTCATGTGCCGGTCGCTTTGTTTTTCATGGACGAGTGCTTCGGAGCCGGCGATTGATCGCGGACTGCGCACGAACTTCGTCGCGCTGCACCGATCGTGCGTTTCCACCTGACCGGGCACATGACATGAAACCATCGTCACCGGCGGCGCCCCTGCAGCAAGGCTTGACGCTCGTTCCAGCCGCGGCGCTGATCGTCACCAACGTCATCGGCACGGGCGTGTTCTTGAAGGCGCGGGTCATGACCTGCAATGTGGGCTCGCCATCGCTGGTCCTGCTCGCCTGGGCGACCGCAGGGCTGCTGACGCTGTGCGGTGCACTGTGCTTCGCGGAACTGAGCGCGATGATGCCGCGCTCGGGGGGTCAGTACAATTTCATCGACGCGGCATTCGGCAAGGTCTGGGCTTTTCTTTATGGCTGGATGGAAACCCTGCTGGATGGCGCGGCCAGCGTCGCTGCCATCGCGACGGTGTTCGTGATCTTCGCCGGCGATCTTTTTGCGGGCGTCCTCGCACCGTTCCAGCTAGTCGACGCGCTCATTGCAACGCCATGGCGGGCGCTCGCAGGCGTGACGATCGTCGCGTCCGGTCTTCCGGTCTACGCCTGGTATGCGCGGCGCGCGCCGGAAACGCGTTGAGCGCGGCGGCTGATCCGGCATACCCGCAGCACCACGTGCATCGCGACGGCGACACCCGTCGGCACGTGACCCACGACGCCGTCGCCTGAGGGCTCAGTAGTCGCGCAGATCCTCCGGCGCGACGACGGCATTCGTGCCGCAGACCCGCCGAAGGGCATCGGTAATCGTTGCGATGTCGTTGTCGAATCCGCCGTGGGAGGATTTGATCGTGACATCGTTGCGCGACGAGCTCCCCTTCGGATGCACCACGACCATCGTGTCGTCGTCGACCACCGTGATCCGCTGCGGCAGCCCCGATCGTTTGGCGGCGTCCTGCCAGCTCTTGATGGCAGCGCCCGTGCTCGAAGTACCGTCCCATCCGGTGTAATCGGGCTCGTAGACGTTCTCGAGGCCGAGGATCGGCGTGCGCAAGTCGCTCTCGAGCGCGTTCGACACCAGATACAGCAGCGACTTGCGGTAGATGCGCGCGACATTGTCGTTGCGCTCGACGCGATCGGACAGCAGATGGATCGACAAGCGCTTCATCAGCTCGACCTGCGGGGCATAGAACCGGTTGGCGAACTGCACCGTGCAGGCCGGCGCGAACAGGTCGACGCCGCTCACCGCGTCGATGGCGTCGCGCGCCGCCAGGGCGTCGATCAGGTGACCGAGGAAGATCGCGCCGGCCGAATGGCCGATCAGGTGAATCTCGAGATTTTCGCCCCAGGAACTCATGAGCGCTTTCAGCGCCGAGATGAGCAGGTCGCCGCCGCGGCCGGATTCGAACGCGAGGCCGGCGTTTTCCTTCATTTCGCTCCAGATCGGTTTCGCCAGCGGACGCGCGATCGTCTTCTCGATGAGCAGGTCCGTGCGATCGGTGATCCACTCGCCCAAGCCGGCGCCGGCGCGCGGATCCCGCTCGAACTTGTCGGCCAGGATGTCGCCGATGGATTCGAGCAGCCCGGTTTTCCAGACGATGAACAGTGGATAGCAGTCGTTGCCCATGAAGACGTGACCGAGCGCGCGGGCACGCTGTATCGCGTCCTCCTCCGCATTGAGACCGCCGTGGACATAGATCAGCAACCGCTTGCGCGTGCCCTTGGACTCGCTGCGAAACCACTGATCCGGCAGAACGGTGACCTGGTGGAGCAGATTGCGATTGATCTCGTCCTCGGTCAGATAGCGCTCGACTCTGCCGTCGTTGCCGAGCACGACGCTGTGCCGATACGCGAGCTCTTCACTCCACCACGGAGCATTGGCCGCTCCCGCGGCAAGGCCGCTGCGCACGGAGGTCATCGGGGTTCGCATGCGACTGAGCAGTACGCCCGGCACGCCAAGCGCGACGACCCAGGCGTCCATCGCGTTGGCCAGCCAGTCTGCGTAGGTCAGTACGACGAAGCCGCCTGCGCCGAAACCCGTGCCCCACGAGTTCTGCACGACGAAACCGTCCTAGTTGTATCCGACCAGCGCGAATGCGTGCCCACCCGATTTCGACGGCCGGCCGTTGAATGCGATGCGCGGCAGTTCGTCGTGCGACTTCGGCGCCTGCGAAGCCGCAACGTCGTCCCATCCGCTATGCGTATACGCCGAGACATACACGGCGCCGACCTGCTGGATCGCGGCCTGCAAATCGCTGATCAACGTCAGGTCGATGCGATAGTAAGCGCCGAGCGTATTGTGCGCTGCGCGGTCGGCGTAGCCGTACGCAGGCATTCGCGAAGGATCCTGATAGGGCCAGTCCGACTCGAGGCAGACGCCATGGTTGAACCATCCCTTCAGCGCGCCTCGACAGCTGGAGCCTTCGTAGTCCTCGCCCGCGTATTCGTCATAGCGACGCGCAAACGTGTAGAGCATGCGCGGACTGACCGATCCGATGCGTTCGTCGAACCCGGCAAGCCGCCAGCGCAGGAAATTGATCACGCAGGCGAGCCCGAAGCCGGTACACGCCCCCTCCTCGCCTTGATCGAGGATCAGCCTCGCATGGACATAGCGCCCGAGCTTGGTCTTGATGTCGACATCGGTCGGATGCCTCGGCTCGAGGCAGACCGGCGGCGGATTGTAGGTACGATCGCGCACATCGGCAGGATCTCGGTTGACGGTGAGCGTGCGCTTCGGTGCCGCGCTTGGGGTGACTGCAATGCTTTTTACACGGCCGGCACGCGACGCGGTCCGATCGCTGACGACCGGCGCCTTCTTTGCCGAAACGGGCCATGTCTTTTCGGCCAGCGCAAAAACGGCCTTGAACCGATCGAGCCCGTTGCTGCCCCCGTTGACCAGCTTGCGCGCCTTCGCGAATTCCCGATTGGCGACTGCCGCACGGATGTCGCGCGCGCGATCGGCGAGGCACTGTGCGAGCAGCACCGCCGCGACTTCCGGCATGTTGGCGAGGTCCCGGTTGGCGACGAGTGCGATCCCGAGCTTGGCGCCGTAGCTCGCATAGTTGGCGCGGCCGGTCAGTTGAACGAAGCCGCGTCCCTTGAACGCTGCGCCATCGCCGACCTCGGCATTGCCGAGATCCTTGCGATTGTCGTAGAGACTGAATGGCGCGCCTGCCGAAGGCGTATTGAACTGCGAGGGCATCTCGGCAATCGGCACGAATCCTTCGCTTTCCACGCGAATCGTGCCCAATGCCGAAAGAACCATCGTGCGATCGGCAAGGTTCAGCGCCTCCAGCGCCGCCGCGACATACGGATAATAGCGAACGACGTTGGCCGGCTTCGTCGCCGGAAACAGGCTACGCACCACATCCACGGGAAGCGTCTCGAGGAGGCCGCCGCTCTGGCGCAAACCGAGCAGTGTCTGGCAGCGTGGTCCGACGATTCCGTCCGCGATGATTCCGACGCGGGACTGCCACTGGCGAATCAGCGCCTCCAGCGCCGCATCGAGGTGATCTCCTTTCGCGTC
>Ga0247776_10000143_pt1 | contig 16351 bp, 9 predicted proteins | sample UWRJL199509C5_FD_179912 | JGI IMG/M metagenome (GOLD analysis project Ga0247776, IMG submission 179912) | Plant litter microbial communities from Arlington Agricultural Research Station in Wisconsin, United States - UWRJ-L199-509C-5 | ecosystem: Environmental > Terrestrial > Plant litter >...
CGCTGCAAGCGGCTTCTTCGGCAACCGGGAAGCTCGGTTCGGAGAGCAGGTCGCGAAGCTCCTGCAGTCGGGCCTTGGCCCTTCGCTCGCGGTTCGCGTTGCGATGTAGTTCGTCTAGGCCCTTCTGGACATCGGCCAGGCCTTGCGCGCTGCGTTCGTAAGCTTGCCGTGCCTGATCGCGAATGGCGAGCCGTGTAGCCCGGTCCGAAGCGGCGCGTTCGCGTTCGGAGCGGGACAGAAGCTCGGCGCGGTCGCGCGCATTTCGCTCTGCTTCCAGCGCCCGACGCTCCACCACCAGTGCCCGCGCGTGGCCGAGCTGCGCTTGGTTTTCCAGCGATTTCTTGAGCTCCGCGCGCTTTTCGGCGAGCCGCTGCGTGAGCGCCGCGTGGCGCGCGGTACGCTCCTCCGCGGTGGCATCGAGTGCGCGCAGCTCGGCTGCCAAGCGGGCTTCGGCGCTGCGCGCCGTCTCTACCACGAGCTCGAGCTCACTGGCCTCTTCGCGCGTCGCCAGCAGCGCGGCGCTGAACATGCTCTGCCCGACCTCGTACACGCCGGCGATCTCGTGTTCCAGGCGTTGAGCCTCACTGACTTCGACGCGCGTGCGTCGACAGGCGTCGAGGTTGCCGCGCATGCGTGTGAGGGTATCGCCCAGGCCGCTCTCTTCACGCAGCAAGAACGAGCGCAGCTCGGAGGTCAACGCACGCGAGATGCCTCCGGTCATGCTGGTGCGCAGCATCTCGTTGAACTTGTTGCGATCTTCGTCAGTGCTCAGTCGCAGCGGGCTGACGCCCTGCTCGAAGAGCGCGGCGAAGTACTCTTTGACTGTGCCGTAGCTGTGCAGGGTGCCGCCCAAGACACGGGCATTTTCAGTCAATTCGGCGCGTGTCGGCACTTCGTCGGCTCCATCACGACGGCACAACAACAGATCTTGCAGACGATACTCGGGGTTCAGGCCGCTGATCAGGAACGGCGCGGCCTCCACGCTGGGCTCGGCCTTACGCGTCAGTTCGACGCCCGCGACCAGTCGCGCGCCGCCGTGCACTTCGATTTCCAGCGCAGCGTACGATGCGCTGCCCGGCTCGCCGAGTCGCCCCCAAATGCCTTTATCGCCGCCGGTCGCTCCGGTTTCGCCCAAGTTGGTGAAGCGCAGGCGCGACATGTCTGGCATCAGCACCACGTAGGCGGCGATCATCACCGTGGTCTTGCCCGCGCCGTTGGCCCCCTCGAGTGCCGTTACGTTCGGGTCGAGCAGATAGCGTTCATAGAAAACGCCCTTCCAGTTGACCAGAGCGAGCGCAGTCGCCCGCGCGCGCGTCACGTCTCGTCCTCCGTCGTCTCGCTTTCGACCGTTTCGGTCTCGGCCTGTACTATCTCGTGCTCGGCCGGTATCTCGTGCTCGGCCTGTACTATCTCGTGCTCGGCCGGTACCTCGTGCTCGGCCGCTTCTGGCTCTTCTGGGTGGGTGGCTTCGGGCAATCGCAGGTCCTCGCCGAAGTCTTCGAATGCACTCAAAATCTCACTTGGGAGCTGGAACGGCTCCGGATTTTGCGGGGCTGGGGCAACCTGCTCATCGTCGCCTTCGCTCGCGTCTTCGTCGCTTTCGTCGCCGTCTTCATCGATGCCGCCATCGCCCAGCACCAGCTCACCGCGCGCGACGAGGCGCTCCAACGCTTCCGCCGGTGAGCCGCGGCCACGTACGGGTTCGGCGAAGCGGAGCAGCCCAGGACGCAGCTTGAGAGCGTCGGAGTCGAGCAGGTCGACGAAACCGAGCGCGGCCAGGCGTCGCAGCGCTTCAGCGAATTTTCCGCGTACCGTCTCCTGCGCCACGCGCTCGTCGACGCGTTTGCGCTTGGGGTTGAAGGCGCGTGTCAGTGCGTCACTGCCCATCACGGCCGCCAAATGAGAAAGCGCGTCCGCGCGCTTGATCACGCCGCCATGCTGCAACGTCGCTGGGTCCAGATAGAGCAAGGTCAAGGCTTGGCCGACCAGCATTTCCGGCACCGAGAGGTGCCTTCGCCCGAGCTTGTCGCCAGTGGGTAATAGATAGAAATAGCCGTCCGCGGGGTGCGTCAGCTCACAGCCAAAACGTCGGTAAAAAGTCTCCAAGAGCGGCTGTGCATCGACCAAAAACGTGTACCAGAGGCTGTCCTCGCGATCGATGTGCCGGCCGCGACGCAGCGCCAGATCCAGATCGGGGAACAGTTCGTCGGCGACCACGTCGCCGAGTGCGAGGTAGCGCGTGTCAGTCACCGGCCCCTCCGTTTGCAATCTTCCATTCCTCGATCACGAGCCCTTCATTCACGCTGACCCAGGGGCGATCGCGGTCTGCGCTGGTGCGGGCCAAGCGAGCCACGGCCTGCGCGACTCGGCCAGCGGTGACGAACTGCAGTTCGCTGGGGGTCTCGGCGCTGACTTGACGCGTCACGTCACACAATCCCAGTGAGCCGCGGGACAGCGCGCCTTGTACCAACTCTTCCACGATCGCGTGTTGATCGACCGCGTCGTTGTCGCTCGGCGGATGTTCGCGCTCGGCGCGCGGCCGGCTCACTTTCGGCTTATCGTCCTTGAATGGCTCGATTTCACGCAGCAAACGCGGTGAGGGCGCGGCCGCGACCGACAGCGCGAAGGGCCGGGTCGTGTGCTGCGAGAGTTGCTCGCGGAGGCGTTGGATCAAGGCGCGTGACGGGTCGAGCCGCACGACGTCGCACAGGTAGCGATGCACGTATTGATAGTACTCGGACCACGCGCGTTGCCGCGCAGCGCCCCAGGCGCGGATTCGGTCTACTTGCTCCATCACCCGTTCAACCGCGGCCTCGGCGCCTTCTGCTTCTGCCTTGACCGTGATCTCCTGAATGTCTTGCAGCAACGACGACAGCTCGTGCGCGTCTCTGAGCAAAATTTCGTTCAGCTCGGTGAGCGTGCGGCTGGTGCTCTCGAGTAGCTCCAGGCATTGGTCGACGGCGCCGAACCAATCAGACTCCAAGAGTCGGGCGATGCGAGCTTGAAACGCTTGTTGTTCCAGGTCGAGGCTGCGCTGGCGGCGTTCGATGCCGCTCACCAAGTCGCTCACGCTGACCCGCAGCGGCGCTTCGACGCCGTTTTTCCAGTCGCTCGCGTCCTGGGCGTGGGCCGCCCGAGTCAGAATCTCTGCCAAGCTTGCGCGCAGGCTGCGCGTCAGCTGGCTCAGGTTCTCCCGGGTCAGTGACTCGTCCTCCAAGTACGACTCGACGATGCTCGCTGCCAGACGCGTGAGCGCGAACTCGCCTGCGCGTAGCACGCCGGCACCGTCGACTCGAGCAAGCAGCTTTTGGTCGCGCAAGCGCTGGATGGCATGTGTCGCGCGCCGCCTGGGGTTATCCGCGCGCGGCTCGACCAGCGCACACACCTGCTCGAAGACTTCGCTCAACTTGTCCTCGCTGAACGCCGAAAGCGCAGCGCCCTCCGCCTGCAAGTGGAGCGCAGCCAAGAAGCACACGTCCAAGGTCCCGAGCTCGAGCACGGGATGGCTACGCGCCAGCGCGGCAAGAACGATCTGGGGATCTTTGGCGGGGTCCGTCATCGGGCACGGGGCTTATAGTCTGGAACCGCGTGTCCGGGGGGCCGCGCCCAGCTGGGCGCAAGGACGGCCGCGATTTCGGCAGAATTTGCCGCGCTTGAGCAGCCGCGCGCTGGGCAAATCGGCGTTTACGGCTGCCGCTCGGGCCCTGCCCTGGCTGGGGCTCGCGGACTAGCGGCCGACTACGCCGATTTGGAGCACGATCGACTGAATGTCATTGACCGTTTTGAGGAAGGACACCGCAGGTTCGCCGGAGTAGCGAGCGCCGAGCAAGAGTAAGGGGACCCTGGAGCCCCCGAAGTTGACCAGAGCGCCGGCTTCCAAGCCCAACACGACCGATGACTGATTGTCGTAGATGGCGATGTCCGCCGCGGACGTCTGCAGCGTTGCCCAACCGAAACCGACGTTGGCACCGACGTACGGCAGGACGGGCCCCTCGGCGAGGAAATAGAAATCTCCGCCCGCGCGGACGGCTCCGGTCAGCACGCTGTTGTAGGCCGTTGCGGTGAGGGCGCCGTGGTTGAGCTGATAGGTGGTGCGCGGCCGCTGATCCGTGAACGTCTGCCAGTCGGCGACCGCGCCGATCGTGATTTGGGGATGGACCCAGTACTTGAGCAGGAGCTCGAGGCCGGCCGCGCTGACGTTACTCGTGAAATTGCTCACGCTGCCGACTGGGATGCCAACGTTCCACGCCATGCCACCCATTACGCGGCCGACATTGCTGCTGTAGCGGTAAGAATGGCTTGGGGGCGGGGGCGGCTCGCTGGCCACAGGCGCGAACGACGCTACCGATGCTTGACTCGGCTCAGGCAGCGGCTGCGGGGTAGACTCGGCTGGCGTTGGCGCCGCTTGAGCCGGCGCGGCGGGCTGCGCAAGGGGTTGAGCCGCTGCTGGCTGCGGCGCGGGCACAGCTGCCGCGGGCTGCTGTGCAGGGGCGCTCTGAGCTGCGGCCGTACCGGAAAGCGATGACACGAAAACGATCCAAGGGACGAGTTGCCTCGACTTGATCATGTGCTTTTCCATGCGCCGCTACTTGGCAGAAGCGGACAGATACGGGGACTGCGTAAACGCTTGGTTGATGCCGTCCACGCCATCGCGCGAGTTGAGCTCCACGCCGTAGACGCCCGAAAACCAAATCCCTGGAACGTTCGAGGGCCCGCCGCCGGCCCCGCCGTCGCCGCCATCCGGATTCGCCAGCGCTGAAGTAAGATCGACGATGTGCGTCGCGAGCATGTCGGAACGCCAATAGTCCGTGCCGCAACCCCCGTAATAAGGATAGTAGCCCCAGGCCGGGTATCCCCAGTAACCGGAATCATACCAGGAGTAGCACCAGGTCGCACTCGACACGATCGCGAGGTAGTCGAGCTCGACCGCGAGCTCGGCGCTGTCTTTGTCAGCTTCTGCGAGGGACTGATAGCCGCGCGAGACCAGATTGCGCTCGGTCGCGTCGAGGAACGGTTGGGCTTTTTCGGGATCGACCACAGCGACGCTGCCGTCGTCCTTCAGGGTGCGGATTTCTGGCCGCAGATAGAAGCTGTGAAAGGTGCTGAATTCGACACCTGGCGCGTATTTGGTGAGCACCAGTGACTGATTGAGCAGCTCGTCCGTCGGAGGTGGCGCTCCGCAGCCGGCGACCAACAGCATCACAATCCCACTCAGCGTAAGCGATACCCGGCGCATATTTGCTTTCCTTCGTGTCGAGGCCCCGTATAACGGGCGGTTTCGGGCGTGTCAATGGCTCGAGCCGAATGAGCTATGCTTGGACACGAATGGATATCGTGAGCGGAATGAAGACAAATCTATCACTTGCACTTGCCGGGTTCGTTTGCATCTCGCTGGTCCTCGCTTGTCACCCGCCAATGAAGAAGGTCAGCACGGACGGCGGCAGCGGCACGCGCCGAGGCTCACCTCCGCTCTGCTTCGATTACCGGGGTGAAGCGCAAGCGACCGACAAAGCGGGCGTCAGCAATATCTGGGCGTTCCTCAACAATACCTGCAGCTACGCCGTCGAGTGCAGCATTTACAATGATGCGACCGAGCAAGAAAGCCGCATCTCGGTCAATCCGTACAAGCAACTGCGCTTCTTGCTGGCCTCCGGCGCGCCCGCGAGCCGTGTGCGCTTGAAGCTCGATTGCAACTGGAGCCCGTAGCTCCCGCGCGCAAAGCGCCTTGAATGGGGACCCTTCGTTAGAAGGCTTCGCCCAGCCCAAAGTGGAAGGCGACGGGTAAGCCCAGGAAGGTATTCGGCTCGCCTTCACCTGCGGGCAAGGCGGCCTCGCCGAAGTGCTGCAAGTAGGGGACGCGCAAGCCGAGATCGAAACGTACGGCGCCGACCGGCGTTCGCAGGCGGAAGCCGCTGCCCACCGAAAGATGCGGGTAGGCGAGGCGAAAGCTGGCCGCTTCTCGAGTGACGTCGCTCGTATCGACGAAAAAGACCAGACCGGCGAGCTTGGACAGCGATGCGCGCAGCTCGAGCGACATTTCCCAAAGCGTCAGGCCGCCGAGTGGCCGCTCGCACTCCGGTGGGGGACTGGCCACGGTGCAGTTGACATTCGAGGGTGAGAGAAAGCCGAGCACACCGTGCGGGCCGACCTCGTTCAGCTGATAACCGCGATTCGAAGTCGCTCCGCCCGAATAGAAGCCCCGGAACAACAAGATCTGCTGGTCGCGGGTCAAGGCACTTTGGTCCGAGCTCGAGATTTCGTTGCTCAGCGAGTCTCCGTAGCAGCCTCGTGATGGCGAACTCCCGCAGAAGTCCGGGAATAGCAGCCCGAGTCCGCCGCGCCAGCCGAGCGTCCAGTCGGCGCCGAGCTTCGCGTACAGGCGTGCTTCGGGTCGCAGCCGGACGTCCTTCGCGTCCCCGAGGAATAGGCCCGCCGTCTGCACGGCGAGTTGGAAGTAGGCGCCTGCGCGTGGCTCGATCGGATCGTCACGCAGATCGAGATCCACAATCAGCTCCGGGAACAGCACCAGCACGGTGTCGAGACCCTCCGGTTTTGCCCCGAGGTACATGAACGGAAAGCGCGCCTCGAAGTTGTAGCTCGCCCGGGCACGCAAGCCGCTGTGGCCAAGAAGTGGGCGCTCCGCGCCGAGCGCGTCCTTCAACTCATGAAACCCGATGATGTTGTCCCCCGGACTGAAGTCGGAATAAATCACCGGATAGATGTTGAACTCGCTGCGTACGTAACCGGTGGTACGCGGATCGAAGATTGCGGGCTGCTCGAATTGGACCCCGGTCTCGAGCTCGGGCAAGGCGCGGACCGACGTCCCGTCGGTCTTCAGCGGATAGAAGGTGAGCCCGGGCGTGACGTCGATCGAAAGCTTGCGCAGGCCTCCCAAAAAATTGCGACTCTCCCAGCCCCCTCGCACCGCCAGGCGGGCGCGGTTCGTGTCGGCTTCGAGTGCGGCGCCGACGTGGATGGCGTGGGTGCCGCCCTCGGTCACCTCGACCCGCACGGGCACTCGCGGGTCCTCCGGGTGATCGAGCACCGCCTTCACCTCGACGTTCGAAAATACCCCAAGCTCCAGCACTCTCCGACGTGCGCGGTCGAGCAGGCTACGCGAGAAGCGCGTGCCAGGCTCGAGTGCGAGCTTGCCGTAGACGACGCGTCGGTCGAACGACTGCAAGCCGTCAATCTGCACTTCGCCGATCACCGCCGTCGGCCCCGCAGTCACCTGATACTCGAGCGTCGCGGTCCTGTTGGCGACCGACACGCTTGCTTGCTCTACGACGGTCGCGAACGCGAAGCCGTTGTTCGCCAGTGAGCCTTCGATGGTGCGCGCGTCCTCGTGGAAGCGAACTTCGTCGAGCGTCTCGCCGACTTGAAGCTGCAGCGCGTCCCGCGCCTTTTCTACGATGCTCTTCGGTAATGCTTCGAGGCCACGCAGCTCGATCCGGGCGACCCGCACCGGCGCGCCCGGATTGACGACGATCTCGACGCTGATTCGGTCCCGCTTTTCAGGCATCAACACCCGCGCGGCACGAGTCGTCGCGTCGTAGTAGCCATGCGCGCGGTAGTAACGCTCGATGCGCGCTAGATCCTTGGCCAGGGTGTTGGGATCGTACGAACCGTCAACGTGCGTGGCGATGCTGCGTCGAAGCTCGGCTTCGGAACCCGTGGTGTCGCCTCGGATCTCGACTGCTGTTACGACTTGAAGTCCGGAGGGTGCCGTGTGCCCGCAAGCGAGGCAAACGAGACAAGACAGCCAGGAGAGCAGAAAAAGTACGAGCCGCGCACGGGCGATACGGCCTCCCAGCCGGGGGTCGAGCAGCTCTTTCAATGCGCCCTTCAAGCAACGCGCGCGAGCTTGCGAGGGCGAGGTTCGCGTGTCAAGCTCCGCAAATCTTGCGTTCGGCGGCGTGGGTGAAGGCACTCCGGGTCACGCTTCGCCGCTTTGCTCGACGCTCTCTCGTCGTTGCAGGCTCCGTCGCAGTTGCGCTGCTCGTGGTCGTGTGCGGTCTGCTCGTGTATCTGCAGACGGCCTCCGGCCGGCGTTTGTTGGCCGCGAAGGTGAGCGCGTGGGTCAGTCGGGAGCTCGTCGCCGAGCTTCGGATCGAGCGCATCGACGTACTTGCACGCGATCGGCTCGCGATCTCTGGTGCCACGCTGTTCGATGCCAAAGGACGCCCAGTGCTCCGCCTGGTTGGCCTGAGCGCGCCGCTCGATCTGCTGACGCTACTGAAGAACCTATTCCAGCCCACGGCTCGCGTCGAGCTGCCGAACGTGCACGTCGAACGGCTGGAGATCGGCTTGTATCGCGCGGAAGTCGGCGGCGTGTCGCTGACTCACGCCTTTGACACTCGCGCGAGCCTGACCCCGAGCAAGAGCCCGAGCTCGAGTGAGCCCGCGAAGGGTCCGCAGATCCACCTGCCGAAGGTTGCAATCGACTGCGTGTCCGCGCGCACGGATCTCAGTGGCTTGTCGCAGGCGACGGCCGAGCTCCACGCCCTGAAGCTGGACTTCGATTTTAGTCCCGAGCTGCTCTCACTCGGGGTCGTGAGCGACGATGCGCGAGTGCTACAGGCGCTGCCGCTGGCCGTAAAGGCGCGCGTGAAGGCCCAAGTCCGCCTGCCTGGCTCGACTGAAGCGACCCTCGAAGGCAGTGTCGGCGAGTTGCCGATCCAAGCCTCCTTCCGCGCGCAGGGGGCCGAGCTCGCGTTCCGCGTCAGCTCGGCGTCACTTTCGCCGGAGGCGATGCGTACGTTGCTCCCTTCCTGGCCGCTACACGTGCCTTCGAGCGTCGATGCGGAGCTCTCCGGTCACTTGCCCGCGATGCACGCGCGGTTCGAGGCTCAGGCAGGCGTCAGCCGTTTAGATGCTACGGGTACCGTCGCGCTGAGCCCGAGCATCAAGGGCGAGCTTGCGTTGACTGGTCGCGAGCTCGACGCGCGCCTTCTGGCAAGCGAGGCGGGGCAGACCGCGCTCGGCGTCGATGCGACGCTCGCGTTTTCGTTGGAGCCGGCGCTGCACGTCGAGCTGAACGCGCGCGTGCAGAAAGGGGAGCTGTTCGGTGCCCCGCTGCCCGCGACCGACATTCATGCCGCGTACTCCGGAGACAAGCTCAGCGGTACGGTCGCCAGCGGCGAGCCCGCGCTGCCCGTCAGCGCGGATTTCAGCGTGTCGCCACAGGGCGCCTTCGGTTTTCACGCGCGCGCGCAAAACCTCGATCTGGCGGCACTTTCAGCGTACGGGCTACGCGCCGCAGGCCGCGCTGACGTCGACGTGAACGGTGAGCTCGCTCATGAACAGCTCGCGGTGCAGCTGGAAGCGCGGATCGGCGATCTACTCATCGCGCCCTTGCGCGCAAAGACAAGCCTCGTGCGCGGCAAGCTGCAAGGCCCCATCCATCGACTCGAGCAGCTGGGCGTCGAGGTGGAAGCGCAAGGCACGGAGCTCAGCCTCGGTGCTCTCGAGTTTCCCGTCTGGGCGCTCGAGTCGAAGGGGCCGCTCGAACGACAGCTGGTCGCGGTCCGTGCCGGCCCGGAAGCCGAGCCCACGCTTCAAGCATCGACGACGCTCGCGCTGCTCCACGGCGTTAGCCTCAGCGAGACCCGACTGGAGGCGGAACTCAACGGCGTGAAACACGCCCTCGAGCTGAAGTCGGCACGCGTCGGCGCACAGCTGCTCGATTTGCGCGAGCTGCACTGGCAAGTCGGAGTGGGCATGCTCTCGGGTTCGGCGCTGATCAGTGGAGCACGCAAGCGAGTCGATCTCGACGTGAGTGGGTTCGAGGTCGAGGCCGTATTGAAGTCGCTGGGCGTCGATGCCACCGGCTTTCGCGGCCGCTTGGACGCGAGCCTTCAGCTCGAAGAGGATGCCCACGGCCGGCACGGACTGTTGAAAGGCGGACTCGCGGATGGCGCCGTGCCAGCGATCGGCGCGCTACACACGCAGTTCGCCGCGACCCTGACCAACAGTGAGCTGGAAGGGCAGGGGGCGCTAGCAGTGATGCAACTCGGACAGGGCACGCTCTCGGGCCGCGGCACAATCGGCAAGGAGCCGATCAGTTTGCAGTCCTTGGCCAGCGCACTCGGCGAGCTCCGCCTCGAGCTCAGCGGGGTCGACCTCGGAGAAGTGAGCCGCCGCTGGCTGCCTACGACGAGCGTCGCCCTTTCCGGTTTCGCCGACGGCAGTGTGCGTCTAGCCAAGCCCGACGCCAGGGCGCCAGCGACGGTGAGCTACGAGCTGCGGACGCGCGAGCTCGGGCTGCACAGCGCTCGAACCGATGGGGACGGCGTGCTGCGCCACGCGGAACTCTCCAGCCGTGGCGAGATTGCTGCAAACGAGACCAGCCTGCAGATCGAACTGAAAGACGCGGCAGGGCCGTGGCTGAGCGTACGAGCCGAGCAGCGCATCGGCTGGTACGAGCTCGAGCAGGTGCTCCGCTCGTCCTCGCCCGCAGCGCTTTTGGATGCCCCACTGAGCGCCGAGATCAGCGCTCGTCCGCGTTCCCTCGAGCTGTTGGGTGTCGCAGTTCCGCGAGCCTTCAGTGGCGAGGTCGCCGCAAACGTCAAGGTTACCGGTACGCCCAGGCGTCCCGAGCTCGAAGGATCGCTGCGCGCGACGGGTATCGGAACTCACGCCTCCGATCCGAGCGGTGAGCTTTCACTGACCTTCGGCTATTCGGCAGAACGCGAGGATTACTCCTTCGCCGCGCACTACGCGGAACGAAAACTAGCCAGGCTCGAGCTCAGTGGGGCGGGGCATTGGGGCTGGTTCGAACACGGGTTTGGGAAAGCTTGGTCGGTACGCGCCGAGGGCGGAATCGAACGGATCGAGCTTGCCCCGATCGGCGATCTGCTCGGGGTGCCTATCTCTGGTGAAGCCGGCGGTCACGCGCTAATCAGCGCTTCGGCCAGCCAGCTCGAGGCCAGCGGGGAGCTGATCCTCGGCCGGCTTGCGCTCGAGCGTCACTCGCTCGGCAACGGTAGGCTGAAGCTGCGTGTGCATCAGGCCTTGGCCGAGGCGCAGCTGAGCCTTGCTGGAGCGGACTCGTCGCTCGAGGCCTCGGCCGAGCTGGGCTTGTGTTGGGATGGCGGGCCATGCATCGACGCGCATCGCGGAGGTAGCCTGGATGCAAAGGTCAAGAATTTCCAGCTTGCTTCGCTCGCACCGCTGCTTCGTTCCGTGGCCAGCGAGATTCGCGGTCCGGTCAATGGTTTTGTCAGCCTCGCCTGGGACCCGGCGGACGCGACCGGCAAGCGCAAGACCCGATTGCGCGCGGATGCGGTCATCAAGCCCGGCAGCGTAACGCTCGTCGGGGGTACCGGGTCGATGCAGTGCGTGGACCTACGGGCTTCCGTCAAACGCGAGGACACGCTGCACTTGGAGCTCAGTGGCTGCGCTCGTTCGAACGAAACCAATCTCTGGGCCAACGCGGACCTGCTTTTCAACGGGCCGCTGCCACAGCGTGTGGACGCGCAGCTACACACGGACGCCAAGCGGGGGGTTCCTGTGTCGTCCGAAGGAGTGGTCCTGGGAACTGCAATAATCTCGAAGAATCGCCCCTTACAGGTGAATGTAGACCTTACGGGTGCTCGGCGCACCGTGCAGGCGAGCATCCCCGCCCTCGAGTTCGTGCTACCGGCGAAGGACGACACGCGGCTCGTGGACTTGACCGAGGACCCGACGATTCATCTCACGGACGCGATGGCCGAGCCCGAGCTGAGCGTCGAGACCGACGCAGCCAATCCTTGGTCAGTGTCCGTCAAGCTGGGGAGCGCGGTCAGTGTCAAGCAAGCGGGTATGCGAGTACCCGTCACGGGCACCCTGACGCAGAGCCCAGACGGCCTGCTGGACGGGAGCATCGTCCTGCCCGAGGGCGGCGTGGTCCCGCAGCTCGGACAGATCTTCAGGATCAAGGGCGGCAGGGTTCGCTTCGAGCACCAGGCCGTGAACGATGGCGAGTTGAACATCGACGCCACGACGCGCACCGCGGACGGCGTGGTCGTCGACCTGCACGTGAGCGGGACAGTCGAGAAGCCGCTCGTTCGCCTGCGCAGTGACCCGCCGCGAAGCGAAAACGACATCATCGCTCTACTGCTCGGTGTTCAGGGCAGCGATACTACGACGTCGTCTGGCCAAAAAAGCTCGGATCTACGCGGTAGCGCGACCGCGCTGGCGATGAACCAATTGCTGCGCGGCTCCCCGCTCGCAGGCGTGCAATTCGGCGCCGGTCAAACCCACAAGGGGGATTCGGTCAGCACTGTCTCCGTGCGTGCCAGCAACACCGTGTGGCTCGAAGGCCGAACTGTCCGTAGCAGCACTCAGCGCGCCGCAAATACCGCGGTGCAATCCAGCGGTGTGATCGATTGGCGCTTCGCGCGAGGCTTCAGCCTGCGGACGCAGCTCGGGAACATCTCGGGACTCGAGCTGCGCTGGTCGCATCGCTACTGACGCCTGCCCCAATTTGGGTTACAGCCAGAGCCGGGCTATCCATTGGTGTGGCGTTCTAGGATCACGGCACTCCTCGTGCTGCTCGGGCTCTGCAGTGCGGCCCGCCGCGCCGCGGCTGGTGGTCCACTCGCGCCGAACGGCGCCGAGATCCAAACCAGCAATTACGCGCTCGATCTCTTCCACGGGCCCGTCTTTGCCGGCACGCGAGTCACCGGCCTCGGCGGCTCCTATGTGGCGATCGCCGAAGATGTCGACGGCGATCTGCAAAACCCCGCCGCGCCCGCCGTCCGGCCTTTCTTTTCGTATTCGCAATTCGACTATTGGCTCGGCTTCGGCATCACCTTTCCCGCCACGCTGTCGGGCGTGGACTTCTTCAACAGCGGCACCAAGACCAATCTCACGAACACGCCCGACGCATTCGTGTTTTTCACGCCAGCGGTGAACCTGCAATGGGGTGAGTTCGGGCTCGGGCTCACCTTGGAAATGCAGCAGTACGAGCTGTCGGGCCCGCCGCCGGGCGGCTCCATTCGAGTCACCATCCCGACCTACCACCTGCAGCTTGCGCGCGGCATCGATCACAACCAATTGGTGGTCGGGGCAGGCGCCCGGCTCGTTTCGATGTCCGTGTCCGGGCCGGACGCCGGGTCCGCGTTCACTTCGGGCGGCATTGGTCTGGAGTTCGGCGCCGTGTACAAACCAGAAAGCCTGCCCCTCCGTCTGGGCGTCGCGGTGCGCACCCCCGTCGAGACCCGCGCCAGCTATCGCGATGGCCTCTTGCCAGACGAAAATGGCGATCTGGTCGTGCAGACCCAAGCTGGGCCGGCATACATGCCGAAGATCGTCGCCGTGCCCTGGGACTTCAACTTCGGCTTCGCCGTACAGCTGGGCAAGCGGCCAATGAACCCGCCCTGGCGGTTACTCTCCGAGCTGACCGAGCGAGATACGCTCCAGCATCGTTTGAACGAGATCGACCGCGAGCAAGCGGAGCAAAAAGCATTGAGCGAGGCGCGAACCCCGGCCGAGCACGATCGCGTCGTGCGCAAGTTCGCGAGCGAGCAAGCAGCTGATGATCAGCGCTTCGCGGACCAACAGCTGAAAGTGCAACAGCGCATCGCGCGGGACCACCTGGTGATGAACCGCTTCTACGTCCAGTTCAGCGGATCGATGCTGATTTCTGGCTCGGTAGATGCAGCGGTTGGCATCGAAAGCTTGCTCACGCAAAAAGTAAATCGGTCTGGTCAACGTGTGGTCTCGTCCCCGCGCGTGGGCGTGGAGTGCGGCATCGTGCCGGAGCTGATCAAGCTCCGCGCGGGCAGCTATCTCGAGCCGACTCGTTTCGAAACCAGCGACATGCGCGTGCACGCCACCGCCGGGATCGACATCAAACTCTTCCGCTGGAGCGTGTTCGGCGCGTGGCCAGAGGACTATTTGTGGCGGATCGGCTTGGCCGGTGATGCGTCGACGCGCTACTACACGTTTGGGCTCAGCGTTGGGGGTTGGTATCCACGCCAAAGCGGGCAGCCCGAGTCGATGCGAGCGGAAACGCCCGTGCTGCCCTGAGCCGAGGACCTGCAGATGAAGTGGATACACGTTGCCTTGCTTGCGACGCTCGGCGCGGCGCTGCCGTCGACCGGTTTCGCACAAGATCATGCCGACGGCGGCAGTGCGGTTGCTGCACCGTCTGTGCCGTCGGCCACGCCCACTCAGCTGCCGGCTGCACCACCTTCGCCCCGCGCGTGGCTCAAGGCCGTTTACGAGCAGGTCGCCGATTCTGTCGTGCTGATCGAAACCGAGTCCGGTACAGGGAGCGGATTCTTCTTTCACAATCCGCGTCTGATCGCGACCGCGCTGCACGTCGTGGACGACGCAGACAGCATCGTAGTCCAAATCAGCGATGGTCGACGCCAGCGCGGCCGTGTGGTCGCCTACTCACGCACGCACGACCTGGCCTTGCTGGAGCTCGAGCGCGCCGTACCCGGTGCACGAGTGCTCGAACCAGCTCCTGGATTGGTCGAGATCGGGCAGCCGGTGATCGTCATCGGTCACCCGTTTTCCGGCCTCGAGTACCAGGTCAAGGAGCTGCGCGGCTTGTTGAACTGGAGCTTGACCCAGGGCGTCGTGAGCGCGGTGGCGGGCTCGTGGTTACAGACCGATGCCGCGATCAACCCCGGCAACTCGGGTGGCCCGGTGGTCGATGAACACGGTCAGGTGCTCGGCGTCGTGAGCGCTACCCTGAGCCAGGCCCAGGGCATCAGCGTGGCAGCTCGAGTGGGCAGGCTGACGGAGCTCTTGCCGCTCCGGGGCACGCAGGCGCAGCCAGGTCACGCTTGGCTGTTCGAGGGCATGGAGCTCGGCTTCGTCGTGCACGCCTCGAGCGACGTCATCGAAGGCGTCTCGCTCGGTGCGGGCATGCGCTTGCTGAAACGCTTCCCCGTGCGCCTGCGGTTGGGGCTGCTGGCCGGAAGTGTCGAGCCCCACGAAGCCGACGTGGTCGCCACGCGGCTCGTACGCGGCGTGGCTGAGTTGAGCGGGGGCTATGCGCTGTCACTCGGTGCTCTCGAGCTCGCGCCCTATTTGGGGGCCGCGCTTTTCTACGATCATGAGCGGGATTCTTCGCTCAGAATCGACGGCGACGGCCAGTGCAGCGCTCCGCCCTGCCTGGTGAACGGCAAGGTCGTCAGCTCGAGCCACGCTCGCCTTCGTTTGTTGCCGATGGCTGGCGTGTCTTTGGGCTTCGGCAGCCTGCGACTCGACTACGCCTATCAATTGGCGATTGAACAGTCGATTGCTTCTCAGCATCGCGTGATCGCTGCGCTCACGTTCTGAGCGAACTTTCTCGCAGCCGCGCGCGGGCATCCCGTGTACAACCAAAGGTCGAGCTGGTACGGTGTTTCGCGATGCATCACTCGTGTCTTTGGCCCTCCATCGGTCTGTCACTCTTTCTCGCTCTGGCTGGCTGTGCGAACGGGGCGAATTCCACGGGCGCCGCGTCGCCATCGGGCATGAGCTCCAGTGACGCTCAGGCCTTCCTCGCGGAGGTCCAACAGCAGCGTGGTTTACCCGCGCCCGCGCCCGTGAACAGCATCGATGAGCTCCTGGAAGTGCTGGCCAGCGATCAGACCGCGCGCTTTCGCGACGCCGAACGGCTCGTCGCAGGCAAACCCGGTGTCGACGCACTGACCTTGCACGCTTCACTCGAGCTCGCATGGAGTGATGACTTCACCACGCTCTCTCTCATCCTAGATGAGCTCGGCAAGCGCGCGGTTGTGGAAGTGAAGCGGCTGAATGCGCGGCGTGAATCGGGTTCGGCGCTGACCGAGGCGGAAACCAAAGATCTCGAGCAAAATCAAAAGAACGCAGAGTTCGACGCCAAAGCCAAACAGGCGCTGGAAACGCTCGCGCATGATCACCTCCAGGCCGCCGGACAGGTCGTCGCCGAGGCGCGCCGCCAGTTTCCGAAGGACCCCATGACCTACCGCGTGGTCGCGTACCACGCGCTCCTTTCCAGCGATTGGCTCGCGTTCGACAGCGCGATTGGCTGGCTGAAGGACGGTGAAGCAACGGATGCTGGCCTAGTCTATTTGCGCGCGCTCGAGTCGCTGAGCCGCTTCGCCGTACGCAAGGATGCCGCAGTGCTGCTCAGAAAAGCCCTGCAGCTGAAGCCCCAGTTGGCACGCGCACAAGCAAAGCTGATGCTGGTCGAAGACGGCATCGACGCGAAGTATGCCGAGTTCGAGTCGCTCAAGAAACTGGCCCCGCAGCACCCGATCGTATGGCTCGCCGGTCCATCGATCACCAGTGACTATGAGCTTTCTGCGTCGTTCCGCAAAGCTCGGGCTGCGCAAACGGGCGCGCCGCCAGCGCCGGCTGCTCCGGCTGCTCCGGCTGGCGCCGTTCC
>Ga0247776_10000144_pt1 | contig 16272 bp, 14 predicted proteins | sample UWRJL199509C5_FD_179912 | JGI IMG/M metagenome (GOLD analysis project Ga0247776, IMG submission 179912) | Plant litter microbial communities from Arlington Agricultural Research Station in Wisconsin, United States - UWRJ-L199-509C-5 | ecosystem: Environmental > Terrestrial > Plant litter >...
CCTTCCCGTTTGCCGTCCTGGTGGCGATAGCGGCTTCGGTTGCCGCAATCGCGCTGCTTGCGGTTGCCAAGCCGTTCTAGTCGCGAGCCGCAAACGCAATTGCGGAGAGCAAGGGAGCTGACAAATGCTTCTCCCGAAAATCAAGAATATCTATCACCGTAACACCGATCGTCGCGAGCGCCTGGGAGGTTAGCGGTCGCTTTTGACCAGACTTCTGCAGGTTGCAAGCGCATGATGGCTTGGTTGTGCGCTATTTCATGCGAGGGGCTGCGTCATGTCGAAGTCGGTGGTCATAAAGCATTGTGGACGACGACCAACAAAGGAGTTTGACCGGACGTTGGTTCGCGCACTTGATGCTTTTCGCAAGCCGTTGAAGCTGACTGCCACGCAGAAACGCCGTGCTCTCAAAAAGAGAGCCGGGAAGCTTGACGGTCCAGCCCGTGAGCACGGATGTTGACGGCGAGCGGCGAGAAGCTTGTTGCGTGTCTTGTCGGCGCTTGGCGATGGTCGCGCCGCTGGTGTTGACGGCGCCGCGTGCAACGGCGGTCTCTGCATTCCTCTGAACCGCCGTCGGCGCTGGGCCGTTTGCACGGCATACGTACGTAGTAATATCAACGTTGATATACTTACGTGAGCGTCTCATCGTCTTTCTACGTACGAAACTAAACATTTCTGTATTTGATACATCGTTAATCGGCGCGTGCAACGTATGAGCGATGTCAAAAGCTCATTACGCGCAATCCCCCGCGGTCGAAGCAGAATTTGCTGCTCGCATCGAAAAAATCCGGAATCGATTCGTGCTCAAGCATGCCGATCGAATCGAGCAGATTCGCGCCGAGATTTCGCAGATGACGGGCGATGGCTCCGATGCCGTGAATGCCGTCGCGTCCTCTTATCACTGGTTTCACGAGATATGCGGCATCAGCTCGACCATCGGTTTTGAGGCCACCGGCCTCCAAGCGCAGTCATGCGCCTCAATTTTGGTTGGCGCGTTCCGCGCGCAACGCGGCTTGTCGCCGGACGAAACGAAGTCATTAGCCAGCAGCCTCGCATCCTTTCGGATTGCGGCGCAGCATGAAATGCATTCAATCCTGCCAGGTCGGAGGTCAGCACTGTGATGTTCTTGATCGTACGTGTGTGGCTCGCGATTTCGCTGGCCGCATTCGCTTCCTCTGCACACGCCCAGCAGCAGCGGCGGCCGCTCGCCGCGCCAGTCGATCCTGTAAGGACCTTTCCACAGATCCAGAGAGCCGCCGCCATCACGCCGCCGGCGCAGAGTGCGGGGCTGGCGACGCCGTCAAAATCGCTGCTTGTCGGGGTGCCATTCGCCGACGTCGGGTTTCCCAACGGATTTCGTCTGTCCAATCTCGGTGGCCGTCGCGAAGTCTACATACAGGTGCCGCAAGGCATCGAACTCGGTCTGGCCGATCTGGTGCTTGCCTACGACGATGTCAGCGCCCACGAGGCGCGGCGCAGCCTCGAGATACTCGTCAACGATCGTTCGGTCAGCTCCATTGCCCTCGATGGAAAGAGCACGGGCCGCATCCTTCGTGTGCCCCTTGCCGGGGCTGCCGCGCGTGATGGCTTCCTGAAATTCTCGTTCCAGTATTCCGGCGCGGCGACGCAGGATCGATGCATCGATGTCCGTTACGTTGGCGACAGCATCACCATAAAATCCGAATCCGCGGTCGAATTCGAGATCGGAATTACCGGCGTTCCGAACATCACGGCTACAGCAGCGCTGCTGCCGAAAGATGTCGCCGTTCTTTTGTCGAGCCCCGCGCCAGCGGCGGAGGATATCGCCGCCGCGCTGACGGTGGCCCGCTCTCTCAATGCGACCGGTCGACACGTTACCTTCCATCACGGGGTGGGCGCGATACCTGAACTGGTCGATAGCGGTGACAAGCGCCGTTGGGTCCGCGGCCTGGTCGTGGTTGGTACCTTCAACGCGGTTTCTGCCCGGCTCGATACCCCGGCTGCAACCCTCGCGAGCTCGACGGGATTTGGCCTCATCCCCAGCACCCTTGCGACGGCCCGTATCGGCGGCGTACCGGTCTTGCTGGTGACCGATTCGGCTTCAGCGCGGACCGGACGCCTGCTCAATAATCCCTCGCTTTCCGCACTGCGCGACACACCATCGGCCTCGATCGGGCGGATATCCGTGCCGAAGGGGCCGACCGACCGCGTCAGCTTCGACGCGCTGGGTCTTGCGCCTGCCCAAGCTGATGTATTCGGACGCGCCGATCTCGTGATTTCGATTCCCGACAAGATTTTGCCGGGCGGGACCAAGCTTTCCCGTCTCATGCTCGATCTGATGGTGGCGCCCGATGGCGCCGGCGAGAAAGCCGTGGTCAGCGCGTTCGTCAATGAGCGCCTGCTGGCCAGTTCGGTGGCGGCGATCGGCGAGCCGACGCGGCTCGATTTCGCGGTGCCGGACGAAATCCAGGGCGCGGTCGCGAATGTCAGGGTCGTGATCCAGCGCCGCAGTGCGCAGGGTGATTGCCGGTTCGAACCGCAGGGTTATCCGGCGGAGATCCTCTCCTCGAGTTCGGTCATCCTCTCGGTAGCGGGACCAATTGCGCACGACTTTTCCGATCTCGCGACGCTGTGGGCAAACGGCGTCGAAATTCTGGTGCCCTCGTCGACATCGGCCCACCCGCTCTTGGTCGTCGACACGCTGGCGGACATTCTTCACGCGCTGTCGAGCGAAACGGCGCCGGTGGTCGTCAAGTATACCGAAGGCAACACCGCACCCGCGCCTGGCGCGCCGTTCATCGCGGTCAGCGACGCGGCTCCCGCCGGTGCGGAGCAGCGGGTACGCTTCGACCGGGGCAGGGTCGCGATCACGGATCGCGGCGGAAACACGCTGCTTGATGTTGCCGGCTTCACCACCGGCGCCGTCGCTCAGATCGTCAACTCAAACGGTCATCCAGGGCTCTGGATTAAGCCGTTCACTGTCGATGGGTCGCTGCCATCTCCGCCAGCGGTGAATCTCGATCGCGGCGATGTTGCATTCATTGACAGAGATGGTGTCGCGCTTGCGCTGTCCACCGAGCGCGACACGCTGCTGCGGGTTTCCTACACGGATCAGGGATCGCTTCGTACCAACCTCGATCGTTTCCGGCCGGCGATTATAGCCGTCATATGGGTACTGATTACCCTTGTGCTTCTCTTCGTGTTGCAAAGAATTTATCGCCGCCGCCGGGCCGAATAGGACATCCAATGCAGCGGCTCTCAACCTCGGATATCGCGCTGGGCGACCTTCTCGTCGCCCGGAGCGTTCTCAGCCTGGCGCAACTCGACGAAGCCGTGGCGCTGGCCGAGACCTGGCATGTGCGACTGGGCGATGCGATCCTGTCGCGCAATTGGGCTGACCCCGCGACCTACTATCGGGCGATCGGCATTCATTACGAACTACCCTTTGTTGATCTGATCGGCGACGCGCCCGATATCGCGCTGCTGTCCGCGGACGATGCCGAGACCTATGCGCGCAGACTGATGATCCCGTGGAAGCTGGAGGACGGGCATCTGGTGATCGCGACCGCCGAACCTGGGCCCGAAACCGTGCTGTTCGCGAGAGAGCGATGGGGCACCAAGGTCCGCTTTGTGGTGGCCTCGAAATTCGACATCGTCTGGGCAGTCCAGACCGCATTCGCAGATGCGCTGTCGCACCGCGCCGTGTACGAGCTCGCGGAGCTCAACCCGGAATTATCGGCGAAGCAGGTTTTCAGCCCAGGTCAGGTCATTTTCGGCTACCTTCTGCTCACCATACTGCTGGTCGGTCTCGCGCGGTCGCCGATCGCGACGCTTATCGCGCTCAACGTGGTGATGAGTGTATTCTATCTCGGAAACTTCGCGTTCAAGGGCATTCTGGTGTTTGTCGGAGGCGCCCGATCCGCCGACAGGGACGAGGCCATTGCCATCGAGGCGCGTGGTCTCGGCGTCGACGAATTGCCGGTCTTCACGGTGCTGGTTCCGATGTACAAGGAACCGGCGATGTTGCCGATGTTGGCGCAGTCGCTGCGCGAGATCGACTATCCGCTTGGCAAACTTGACATCAAGCTGGTGCTGGAAGCGAGCGATGTCGAGACCATTGAAGTCGCCAGCAAGCTCGGTCTCGAGGGCGTGTTCGAGATCATCCGGGTGCCACCCTCGCATCCACAGACCAAGCCGAAAGCCTGCAACTTCGCTCTCCAGTTCGCACGGGGCGAATTTCTCGTCGTCTACGATGCCGAAGACCGGCCGGAACCTGACCAGCTGCGCAAGGTCGTGGCGACGTTTCGTCGGGCAACGCCCGACACCGCTTGCCTGCAATGCCGTCTCAGCTATTTCAATTCTTCCGAAAACTGGCTCACCCGAATGTTCACGCTCGACTACGCGCTCTGGTTCGACCAGATGCTGCCGGGCCTCGAACGCCTCAAAGTCCCGATCCCGCTGGGCGGCACCTCGAACCATTTCAGGATCGATGTGCTGCGCGAGCTGCACGCGTGGGATCCGTTCAATGTGACCGAGGATGCAGACCTCGGCATTCGCCTGACGCAGAAGGGCTATCGCGTCGGTATTGTCGATTCCACGACCTTCGAGGAGGCAAGCTGCCATGCGGGCAACTGGATCAGGCAGCGATCGCGGTGGATGAAGGGCTATATGCAGACCTTTCTGGTTCACACCAGAAGGCCACTGCATCTGATGCAGACGATCGGCGTTCCCGGCTTCATCGGGTTCTTCTTCTTCATCGGCGGCACCGTGCTGTCCGGTCTTCTCAATCCGGTGTTCTGGCTACTGTATATTGGCTGGTTGGCCGCGGCGTTCAGCGGCTTCGAGGCGATATTCCCGGAACCGTTGCTGTTTCTGAGCTTGTTCAATCTGCTGGCCGGCAACGGCGCCCTCATGTTTCTCAACATGCTGGCACCGATCCGGCGTGGATGGCTTCATCTTATTCCCTACAGCCTGACGATGTTTGGCTATTGGGTGATGATCTCGATCGCCACCTACAAGGGCCTCTGGCAGCTGCTGCGCAATCCGTTCTATTGGGAAAAGACGCGGCATGGGGTTTCCCGGCACGTGACCCGCGAATTGGCTGTGGCGCTGGAAGCCGCGTCATGACGCGGGTGCTTTCTCAAGTGTTCGTCATGCTGGTGGCATTCGCCGCCGTGTTCGCGGTCTCTGCGAGCGCCACCAGGGCCGGCCTTGTTCCGGATGATGCGGTCACGCTGTGGGCCAGCGCAATCACTGCCGGTGACGGGCAGATGCCTATCGGACGCGTGATCGCGGCATATCCCACGATTCCATTTTTGACGACAACGCTGCTGCAAGTGGTGACGCCTGCCGGAATGCCAACGCCGGTGCTACTCACCGCCGCCGTCCTGGCGTTGCTCGCCGGCGGACTATTGGCCTCGCTTTACCGGATCGGCATACCGTTGTTTGCGGCGCCGTTGATCGTTCTCCTGATCGTGCTGCACCCGGCGGTGTTGCGGGCGGCGATTGCCGGGCCAGCCGAAATTATTTTCACGGCGTTCTTGTTTCTGCTGGGTAGCGCACTGTTCAAGCTGCGGGCACGCAGCGCCGCGCCGGAAGTGATGGCGGTGGCGCTGTCGCTGCTCGGCCTCGCCTTTTCGCATCCGATGGGGGCTGCTATCGCGTGTGCGGCGGTTCCGTTGTTCGTGTTTTCGGTGCAGCCGGAATTCCTGTCGAACCGGCCACTGAATCTTGTTCTCACGCTGCTGTTTCCAACGGTCTTCTGTGTCGCCGCCTTCTCTTACGTGTCCTGGGTATTTCCCGGCAGTGGCTGGAGCTTTCTGGTCGCGCCGACCGAAGGGATCGCCACCTGGACTGCCGGGTTCTCGGATCTGTTCGGCCGCGGTCTGACCGGCTCGCTTTCGGTCGACGCCGGAATTGCCATCGCCATCGCGCTATTGCTGGGGGCGCCGATCGTTCCCGCCGCGATTATCTGGGTGTGGCGACGCAGGCCCTTGGTTTCGCCTGCGCTGGTCATCGTTGCGATGACGGTCCTCGCGGCGAGTATTGCTGCATTCACCGGGCTTTTTGGCGATCCGGCGGCGTTGGCGGTGATGCCGCCCATTCTGGCTGCGATCATCCTCATCCATGTTCCGCCGGTGCGTGAACGGCTGGTGCTCGTGCTGCCGCTGCTGGTTTTCGGCTGGTTCGGCGGCATACTTGGCCTTGCGATTACCGACCCACGCGGCGCCACGAATGTCAGGATCGCCCTCGAGGGACGAAGCGTCGATCCGGAACGGGGGGCCGCGATTGATCTTGGCTATGCCACCATCGGACGCGAAGGCGTTCTGGTTGATACCTATAATGCGCCGGCCATCGTGCTCGGGCGCAGCGGCGCCCGTGGGCTGCTGTCGCCATCCGACGAGGCATTCACGCTCAGCGTGCTGTTTTCGAAAATCCAGGCGCCATTCGTCGCCGTTCCTGACCCGCAAATCGGAGCCGGCGCCCAGGATCGCCTCAACAAGGCGTTCCCGCTGCTCTATCGGCGCGGAGCGCTGGGCTATCGCCTTATCTACGATAACGCGAACTGGAGATTGTTCGCGCGCAACTGACGTGAAGTGGCGGACCGCAACATGGGTCCAAGCCATCGGATGATGAAATACGGGAGTTTGTACATGCGCATTCTGATTGTCGATGACTCTGAGGACGGACGCGAGGTGACCGAAGCGATGCTTTTCGCCGCTGGCTACGAAAACATCACCGCGGTAGAGTCTGCCACCGCCGCCTATGGCCATCTCGGAATCGGAGGGCCGGAGACGGAACAGCCCGCGGTTGCCGATCTGGTGCTGCTCGACGTCGTGATGCCGGAAATCGACGGTATCGAGGCCTGCGCACGTATCCGCAGCGAACGGCGCTATTCCAGCATTCCCGTTGTTATGGTGACGTCGCTTGCGGACGCCGACAGCCTCGCCAACGCGTTCGTGGCAGGCGCGAACGACTACATTACCAAGCCGGTCAATCGCATCGAGCTTCTGGCAAGGGTGCGTTCGGCGCTCAAACTCAAGGCCGAACTCGATCGTCGTGAAGCCCGCGAGCGTGAGCTGCTGCAGTTGGTCTCGGAATTGCCGCGCAGGGACGCCTTGCCCTGTATCGACGAAGCGACGGGTCTTTTTACCTCACACGTCGCCGATGGTTATCTCGCAGCGGACGCAGGCTTTATTCTTGACGGAGAAATCTCGGTCATTGCGCTGGCGATCGACCGTATCGAGGCCTGTCTTGCGTCGCAAGGTGCCGCCACCGCGGCCGCCATCATTGCCGAAGTTGCCCGCGCGGTTCGTGCGACGGCGGCCAGGGTCGACGTCATCGCTGCCGCCTATGGCGGAGGAGTCATGGTACTTATTGCTCCCGGTATGGGATACAGCGCCGCCTTGGCGCTGGCTGAAGCACTACGTGCCTCGGTGGCAGCGGCGGGCATTCCAAATCCTGAATCGATTGCGGCCGACCATGTAACCGCGAGCGTTGCGGTGGTGACTGGAGCGGCGCGCAGCAGCAGCGATCGGTCGCGCCTTCTCAAGGCTGCGATCGCATCGGTATCGAAAGTCGCGCCGGCCGACGGCAACCGGGTGGTGCTCGCCTTCGTCTGATGTTCGGTCGTCCGTACTTCCTGTTCATTCAAGCATCGGCGTTTCGATCGGAGCATACCAATGACCAGTCGTGCCGGCCTGCAATTCATCATCGCAACTGGCCTCATGAGCTATGCAACTACCGCCTTTGCCGGAGCTTGGACGCTCGATGAAGGCACGGGCCAGTTGCTTCTCGCCGGCACGGCGATGCAGTCGAGCCGCGTGTTCAATAGCGGCAGCGATCTGCGGCCGATCCCGCACTACAACAAGGACGAGGCGCAGGCGCTGATCGAGTACGGGGTCACCAAATGGTTTACTGCGATGTTTGCGCCCTCGCTGCAGCACGTCGACATCGCACCACCGTTCGACGCAGCGCGCAGTGGCCTTGGCTATACCGACCTCGGGGGCAGGGTGAAGATCTGGTCGGATGCGTCGTGGATCATATCGGGCCAGGTACTGCTTCGAGTTCCAGGCACCCGCGACACCTCCAATCCGGCGGCGATCGGTAACACGGATCCTGAAGTGGATATTCGCGGGCTCGTTGGTTACGGCTTCAATGTGGGGACCATGCCTTCCTTTGCCGGTGTCGAGGTGGCGCAGCGGTTTCGCATCGGGGGCCCGCCCGACGAATTCCGGACCGACGTTACATTTGGTGTCAATGTGACAGACAGGTGGCTGTTGCTCGCGCAGTCTTTCAACGTTATTTCGGAAGGCACGGGAACGTGGGGTTTTGGTAGCTTTGCCTATCACAAGCTGCAGCTCAGCGTGGTCTACGCGCTGACGCCCAGGCTGTCGTTGCAACTCGGTGGCTACTCGACCTATTGGGGACGCAACGCGCTGCAGGAGAACGCACTGGTGACCGGCGTATGGGCCAAATTCTGATCAGGGCTTGGAACAAGCGCTGGTCCAGGCGCACGACAGGACGGATTCCGCGGACTTGCCCTGCACCGTGAAGTCGGTGTCGCCGGGCCCACCCGCTGTGGGATCGGTGAGCCAGCGCCAGATCAGCACGCCATGGATCGATGGTCGGTTCAGAACGGTCAACCAGTCGGCGAGCACGTCGGCCTGCAATTTCGGATCGGCCGGCGCCGCGCGTTCTTCGGCGCTTTCCCACGGCTTGGCCGCAGCGCCCCTGGCCGAACGCAAGCCGATTTCGCCGACCAGGATGGGTTTTCCCAGACGGATCGAGAGTGTATCGAGACGCCGCGCCACGTCCTGCATCACCCTGATTCGCCCGGCTTGATCGTCATCGGCGCCGAGCGGAGGATAAAGTGACACGCCGATGGCGTCGAGCATCGGCCAGAACGGGACGAGCTCCGCCTCGTCCGCATTGTGGGCAATATAGAACAGCCTGCGCGGGAATGCGGTTCGCGCCGTTGCGATGATTTTGATCCATTCCGGACGTTGTGTGGTCTTTGCGAGTTCGGTGCCGATGGCAAGCGCTTCGGCGTTTTCCTCGGCCGCAATCCGTGCGATGCGTTCAATCTGGGTATTGTAGCGTGCGAACCAGATGGTCCAGGACTCGTCCGAGCTGGGCTCGATCGCACCCGCCCAGCTTTCGGGTACCCAAATATGCGGCTTCACGACGACAGAAAAGCCGAGCCGATGGGCCTGCCGGATCGCAGTGCGCAACGCTTCATCAGACATGTCGCTGCCCGACGTGAGGTCGGGATTTGACGGGCTCGGCTGCCAAAGGAAGGGGATGACGGCGATCGTCCTCGCACCGAGGCTGCGCGCCGCGATCAGCGCGCGCTCGGTCGAAGCGCTGCCGAAGCGGTGCTCGGGGGTGGCAACGACGTTGAAACCGTCCAGCCGCTGGCCATGGGTCGGGCTCGCAGCAATTGAAGCGCCCAGCACCAGCAGCAGCGATCCGAGCCGACCGCGCCAGCCGGTGCGCGTTACCATTCAACCGCCTCCGAGCCCGGTCGCAGCCCGACATCGATATCCCAGTCCACGAAAATGCAGATCATCGATTCGAGCTTCCAATTGCGCGCCAGGCGAATTGCCATTCGGCTGCATAGGTCAGCGGGCCGGATGAGAATGGCTCCGAGCTGAGCCTTGTTGCTAGCAGCCCGGCGTTAGCCGGGGGTGCCCCGGTCGATGAGGCTAGAAGCGGACGACACTATCGGCGACTTACCGTTTGCTGGCGACGTTTCTGATGATTGTTTCGGACAGCCGGACCACAAGGGCCCTCAGCCGGCTGTTCTCGCTTACCAGGCGATCCATGGCTCGGGCCAGTCTTGCCTCCCGATCGGATTCATTGAAACGATAAGACCGTTTATGCTGCGAAACAGCTTCCTGCATTGTGTTTCCTTCGGCCTGACCCAAGCATCATTGCTACTACTCTCAAAAATTGTCGCCGTAAATTTGGTAAACTACCGAGTCCGGCGGATGACAACTACGTAGGTAATCTTGTCGTTGCTCAATGAGCGCTTTTGAACATGGCAAGTGAAGGATAGTCGTTATTCTACCAGTGATGGCATGCGCGGAACTCTCTGAAGACGAGGGGGAAATCTTGAACGATGAATTTGCGTATGCGCCGCTCTGCAGCGCGACAGGCCGGCCATGACGCGGATTCTCATTGTCGAGGACGACGCTGCGGTCGGTACGGCGATCCGGATGATGCTCAGTCGAGAAGGTTGCGACGCGGTCCATGCCGAGGACGCGGAAGGCGGGATGAGAGCCTTCGTGTCTTCCCGATTTGATTTGGCGATCGTCGATATCTTCCTGGGCAATGCCAGCGGTCTCAGGACCATTGCCGAATTCCGCCAGCGAGCCCCGGCGGTGCCTGTCCTCGCTATGTCCGGCTTCAGATTTCGCGGTTCGATGGATCCCGTCCTGGATTATCTTGCCATGGCCACCCAAGCTGGTGCCACGGCCTGCCTTCGAAAGCCGTTCGTGGCCCGTCAATTGATGGCCGCTGTACAGGCGAGTCTCGCTGCGGCATCTCCAACGTCGGCATTAGAAGCCGGCATCAGGGGACGATGAAGTTGGATGGATCGCTTCGTCATCCATACCGACGCTTGTAGTTCTCGTTCATCGCGCTATTCCGCAGTCGCTGACGCCACGCAAGGCGCCGGCGTTGATCACAAGTGGACCTTCCAGCAAGGAAGAAGGGCGTCGGGACGCAGCACGCGCACGTTCGATCACATAGCGCGCATCTGACCGGAAAGCTTGGGGCGCGCAACGCGGCTGATCTGGTTCGCGTTGCGCCGGCAGACAGGCCGTAGAGCCGGGTTGCAGCGTCGTGGAAAAGACGAATTGAAGCGTCGAAACAAGCGTCGACCGGCGAACGTATTTCTACTTACCACGACGTACGTATTAATAATGGCGAGCAAGTGCCCGCAATTTAAGATTCCGCAATACAATCCGCGACCATCCTAGTCGATCTGTCGCTTGCCAAGTTGGAGCGTCTGGCGAGCGTCGTGGGGTGGATGGTGTGACTGAAACATGGAAACGTTGAATACTACCCTTCCGGAAACATGTTCGGAGCGTTCGCTCGCGGTCAATTTACAGTTCGTGGCTGAAGCATCGTATGCGCCATGAAGGTAGGGACCCGTTTGACGATCAAACTCTGGTTTGGTTCAGCGATCGCGATCCTGGTTGTCGTCGGCGGCGTCGCCTACCGCAGCATCGCCATATCCGGCGAAAACGATCGCTGGGTGAAGCACACCTATGAAGTTATCAACGAACTCCAGAGTCTGACCGTCGAAATGACGGAAATTTCATCGAGCGTCCGGCGGTTCATCATCACCGGCGAGGATTCCGATCTCGAACCTTATCGTGTCGCCCGGGCGAATGTCGAACGGCTTCAGCGGCTCTTGCTCGACAAAACAAGGGACAATCCTGAACAGCAAAGCAGGGTCGTCGCGCTTGAGAAGCTGGCCGCGAGTAGAGTCGAGCGGGCGGAGCGGATTATTGGGTTGCGCAGGGACCAAGGGCTTGAGGCCGCCGCTGAGTTCGTCCGTGTGAAGCAGGCCACTGTTGACTTCGACGAATACCGGACGATCGATTTCGACCTGCGGCGCGAAGAAGAACGGCTGCTGACGTTGCGCGGCGCTATGACAACGACGAATCTGCGGCATACCAAGATCATTCTTGTCGCTGGGGCGCTTCTTGGATTGGTGATCACCGGTGTTGCGGGATGGATAGTGCTCCGCGACAACGGCAGGCGCGCCCGGGCGGAAAGCGCGTTGATGGAGAGCGAGCGAAAATGCCGGCTGTTGATCGACGGGATCAAGGATTATGCAATCATGATGCTAGGTCCGCTCGGGGAGATACGCAGCTGGAATCCCGGCGCGGAGCGCATGTCGGGTTACTGTTTCAAAGAAGTCGCCGGACAGAACTTCTCTCGTTTCTTCCCGGCGGAGGACCTCCAGCGTGGCAAGCCGGCGGAAATTCTCCGGATCACCGCAGAGGAGGGCGAGCATGAAGAGCAGGGCATACGCTTGCGAAATGACGGCACGCGCTACCTGGCGCGGACCACTTACACGCCGACGCACGATTCATCGGGAAACCTGCGCGGTTTTTCGGTTATCAGCCGTGACCTCACCGAGAGCACAGAGTCCGGTGCCAAATACCGCGGGCTGATGGAAGCCGCGCCCGATGCGATGGTGGTTGTGAATCAGAGCGGAAAGATCGTTCTCGTCAACCTCCAGGCGGAGAAACAGTTCGGCTATCGCCGCGACGAATTGCTCGGCCAGGAAGTCACGAACATCATTCCCGAGGGCTTTGCGGAACGACTGATTGCGGACGATCTTCGATCCTCGGAGGACGCGTTGGCACAGCAGATCGGTGCCGGGATCGAACTCAACGCCTTGCGCAAGGACGGCAGCGAATTTCCGATCGAGATCATGTTGAGTCCGCTCGAGAGCCCGGAAGGAACTCTTGTCACAGCCGCGATTCGCGATATCAGCGTCCGCAAGAATGCGGAAAAAGTCCTGGCGCAGATGGAGGGAAAATATCGCGGCCTGCTGGAGGCGGCTCCGGATGCGATGGTGGTGGTGAACCAGAGCGGAGAAATCGTGCTGCTCAATCTCCAGGCGGAGAAACAGTTCGGCTATCGGCGCGACGAACTGCTCGGCCAGAGGGTGACGAACATCATCCCCGAGGGCTTTGCGGAACGGCTCGTTGCCGATGACCTCCGGTCCGCGGAAGATGCGTTGGCGCAGGAGATCGGCACCGGGATCGAATTGACCGGGCAGCGCAAGGACAGGAGCGAGTTCCCGATCGAACTCATGTTGAGCCCGCTCGACAGTACCGAAGGGACGCTGATCACGGCCGCGATCCGAGACATCACCGTGCGCAGGAACGCAGAAAAACACCTCGCGCAGATGGAGGGCCGATACCGCGGCCTGCTGGAAGCGGCCCCGGATCCCATGGTTGTGGTGAATCAGGGCGGCGAGATCGTTCTGCTCAATCTCCAGGCTGAAAAGCAATTCGGCTATCGGCGCAATGAACTGCTCGGTCAGAAGGTAACAAACATTATTCCCGAAGGCTTTGCCGAGCGTCTCATCGCGGACGGCCTTCGTTCCGCGGAGGACGCGTTGGCCCAGCGGATCGGTACCGGCATCGAGCTCTCGGGTCGCCGCAAGGACCGAACCGAGTTTCCGATCGAATTGATGCTGAGTCCTCTCAGCGGCGCCGACGGCATTCTGGTGACGGCGGCCATCCGCAATATCAGCGTCCGCAAGGCGGCCGAAGCGCATCTGCTTCAGAAAGTGGAGGAACTGAACCGATCCAACGAGGAACTGGGCCAATTCGCCTACATCGCCTCGCACGATCTGCAGGAGCCGTTGCGGATGGTGGCAAGCTTCACGCAGCTCCTCTCCAGACGGTACAAGGGCAAGCTGGATTCCGATGCAGACGAGTACATTGCATTTGCGGTAGACGGCGCGACCCGGATGCAGCGCCTGATTCAGGATCTGCTGGCCTATTCCCGCATCGGAACCAAGGGCAAGGAACTGCTCAAGACATCGAGCGAGTCTGCGTTGAGGACAGCGCTGTCGAACCTGCGCGGCGCCATCGAGGAGAGCGGCGCGCTGGTTACCCACGAGCCGCTGCCGGACGTGCTGGCGGACGAGACCCAACTGATTCAGCTGTTCCAGAACCTGGTCGGAAACGCCATCAAGTACCAGAATCCGGGAATCCCGCGCATCCATATCGGGGCGACGAACGACGGGAAGCAATATGAATTTTCGGTGCGAGACAACGGCCTTGGAATCGATCCTCAGTACTTCGAGAGAATCTTTGGAATGTTTCAGCGACTGCACAAGCGGGAAGAGTTCGCCGGCACTGGAATCGGTCTGGCGATCTGCAAGAAGATCGTCGAGCGGCACGGTGGTCAGATCTCGGTCGATTCCAAACCCGGTATCGGGTCCACCTTTCACTTCGCGCTTTCGGGAAGCGGTGGGAATTGACATCAGCAGAAGGCGACGGAATGCCGATCGAAGTTCTTCTTGTCGAAGATAGTCCCGGCGATGTGCGTTTGACGCAGGAGGCGTTCCGCGCGTCGGGCAAGGCTGTGCGGCTGCATCTTGTGTCCGACGGCATCGAAGCCATGGCGTTTCTCAGGCGCGAGGGCAGCGGCGCCGACGCCCCGCGACCCGATCTCATCCTGCTGGATCTCAATCTGCCGAAAATGGACGGTCGCGAGGTGCTGGCCCTGATAAAAAAGGATCAGAGCCTGAGGATCATTCCGACCATAATCCTGACGACATCCGACGCGGAGTCGGACGTCGTGATGAGCTATCAGCTCGGGGCCAATTGCTACCTACGAAAGCCGGCACACTGGGACGCCTTCGACAGCCTCGTACGGAGCATCAACGCGTTTTGGTTGACGAGAGCCAAGCTGCCACAGCAGCACGTTATTTGAGGATGCCGACATGATGACAGTACTGCTCGTCGAGGACAGCCCGGGCGACGTCCGGTTGACGCAAGAGGCGTTTCGCGACGCGGATCCGCCCATCGATCTGCGCGTAGCGGTCGACGGCGTGGATGCCTTGAGCTTTCTGAGGCAGCAAGGGACGCACTCCGACGCTCCGCGACCCGACTTCATCCTGCTGGATCTGAATCTTCCCAAGATGGACGGCCGCGAGGTCCTCGCTCACATCAAGGAGGATGACGACCTAAAGACAATTCCTACCGTCATCCTGACCACCTCCGAAGCGGAGGCGGATATCCTGACGAGCTATCGGCTGCAGGCTAACTGCTATCTCAGCAAGCCCGTGTATTTGGAGGATTTCGAGAGTCTGGTCAAAAGCATCAGCGATTTCTGGCTCACCAAGGTCAAGCTGCCCCGGCAACGAGGTGACATGTGATGATCGTGGTGGCGTTTTACCGGCTCCAGGCACACGGTTACTTCGTCAACCCGGTCGGGTACGATGCGTTCGAGAGTTTCTTCAGGAGCATCGAAGAGTTCCGGCCGACGGGGATCAGTCTGCCGCTGCCGAGGCGTGCCGTATGAGCAAGCCGATCAGAACAATTCTGCTGGTCGAAGAAAATCCGGGCGACGCCGGCCGGCTGCGCGAAATCCTCGACGCGGAGCGACTGCCCGATACCAACTTGATCCATGTGTCCGGAATGAGCGAAGCCGAAGCCTATCTCGCCGGACAACCGGTCGATATTGTCGTGCTCGACCTCGCTCTATCGAATGCGAAAGGATCGGGCACGGTGAGGCGGGCACGGCTCGCCGCTCCGCATGCCCTCCTCGTCGTGTTGAACGGCCCGGGCGATGAGCCGCTGGTCGCGCGAACCCATCACGATGGTGCGCAGGACCATCTCGTCAAGGACCGGAACGACCCCCATGCCCGTTCGCAGGGCTTGCTGCGGGCCCTGCGGCGTGCCGTCGAGAGCAAGGGGCTCGAAGAGCCGGTGCTTGCGGAGAGGGAGCGCGCTGAGGTTACCTTCAGCAGCATCGCCGATGCAGTCATTTGCACGGACGTTTCGGACAATATCACCTTCCTGAATGCAGTGGCGGAAAGGCTGACCGGCTGGACCCGCTGCGCCGCGGTCGGCCGGCCAGTAACCGACGTATTTCGGATCGCAGACGCCTGCCGTTGCGACATGTTGCCGAGCCGGGCGGCTCAAGGTCGATCTGATGAGCTTCCCTTGAGCCGCACCCTGGTTCGGGGCGACGGCACGGTGATTTCGATCGAAGATCGCACCGCGCCCACTCACGATCGCAACGGGCGCGTGACCGGAACGGTCGTCGTTTTCCGGGATGTAAGCGCGGCCCGCGCGATGACGGAGCAGATCGCACGCGCGGCGCAGCTCGATTATCTGACCGGCCTGCCCAACCGAACGTTGCTTCACGACAGAATTGGGCAGGCCATCGCGCGATCTGCGCGCCACAAGAGCAAGTTTGGGCTCCTGTTTCTCGGGCTGGACGGCTTTAAATACGTCAACAAGTCCCTTGGCCATCCGATGGGTGACAAGCTCCTCAAATCGGTTGCAGAGCGTCTGACGGGCAGCGCGCGGGCTTCGGACACGGTGAGCCGTCAGGGTGGAGACGAATTCGTCGTCCTTCTGGCGGAGCTGAATGGCCCGGAAGACGCAGCCGCATTGGCCCGGCGGATGCTGAAGGCGGTAGCAGGGACGCACTCCGTCGATCAGCACGACCTCCATGTCACCATGAGTATCGGCGTCAGCATCTATCCCGATGATGGCGAGGATGCGGAAACACTCATCAAGAACG
>Ga0247776_10000145_pt1 | contig 16257 bp, 16 predicted proteins | sample UWRJL199509C5_FD_179912 | JGI IMG/M metagenome (GOLD analysis project Ga0247776, IMG submission 179912) | Plant litter microbial communities from Arlington Agricultural Research Station in Wisconsin, United States - UWRJ-L199-509C-5 | ecosystem: Environmental > Terrestrial > Plant litter >...
CCGCCATCGCGGTCAGCACGGCGAAGCCGATCGCGAACCCGATCCGCAGCCGGTTGGCGAGTGACGGGCTCAGCCGTCGGTTGGATCGTGAATATGCTTGCTGCGCGATGGCTGACGAGGCTACCGAGCAAGACGGAACCGTCGCGGTTCCGGATGGAATCAATCCTGAGCCGCTCGGTGCCTGGTTCGGCGAGCACGTCCCCGCGGCCGAGCTGCCGCTGCGCTTCGAGCGCATCGCCGGCGGCCATTCCAACCTCACCTACGGGGTCACCGACGCGGCCGGGCGGAAGTGGGCGCTGCGGCGGCCACCGCTCGGCAAGCGGCTCGGGTCGGCCCACGACATGGGGCGCGAGTTCAAGGTCGTCTCGGCGCTGGGTGGGACCGAGGTGCCGGTCGCGCCGGTGGTTGGCCTCTGCGAGGACGAAAGCGTCAACGGCGCACCCTTCTACGTGATGGAGTTCGTCGAGGGACCGATCCTGCGCGGTCTGGCCGAGGCCGAGATCTTTCCCGACGAGGACGACCGGAGGGCGATCGGCGAGCGCGTCGCCGACACCCTGGTCCAGATCCACGCCGTGGATCCCGATGCCGTCGGGCTCGGCGACCTCGGCCGCAAGGAGGACTACGTCGCCCGCCAGCTGCGCCGCTGGCAGGGCCAGTGGGAGAAGTCGAAGACCCGCGAGCTGGAGGCGATCGACCGCGTCCACGCGGCGCTCTCGGCCCGCATCCCCGAGCAGGGGCCGGCGACGATCGTCCACGGCGACTATCGCCTCGACAACATGATCCTCAGCCCCGGCGGCGAGGTGGCGGCAGTCGTCGACTGGGAGCTCTGCACCCTCGGCGACCCGCTCGCCGACGTCGGCCTGCTGATGGCCTACTGGCCCGAGCGCGGCGACGACGTCGTCGCCCTCGGCATGCCCGCCAACCTCGCGCCCGGCTTCCCGTCCCAGCAGGAGATTGCGGCCCGTTACGCCGAGCGCAGCGGACGCGACCTCTCCGACCTCGGCTTCTACGTCGCCCTCGGCTACTGGAAGCTGGCGATCATCCTCGAGGGCGTCTACGCCCGTTACGTCGCCGGTGGCTACGGCAAGGTGGACGAGGGAATCCACGCTTTCGCCAAACTGGTCGAGCGCCTGGCCGAAGAGGCCGAGCGGGCCGAGCGGGCGGGGTAGACGGCGCCGGGCGAAAATGAAAGGGTCTGGCTAATTAGTCGAGGAAGGCCACCCGACCTTCCCCCCAAACCCCAGTACTAAGAGGGAGAACCTTGTGAAGCAGATCAGGAAGCGGCTCACGTACTCGAACGTGATGTCGTCGATTGCAGTGTTCCTCGTGCTCGGCGGCGCCACCGCCTTCGCCGCCGGCCTCGGCAAGAACAGCGTCGGCTCCAAGCAGATCAAAAAGAACGCTGTGACCAGCGCGAAAATCAAGAACAACGCGGTCACCACGGCGAAGATCAAGAACGGCGCGATCACCGGTGCCAAGGTGAATGCCGGCACCATCGGCACCGTTCCGAACGCCACTCACGCCGGCAGCGCCGACAGCGCCGGCAACGCCAACACGGTCGGCGGGCAGTCCGTGGTCAAGCTCTACAGGACCCTGACCGCGGGTCAGAGCAACGTTCCCGTCGGCTCGGCCGGTGGCTTCAGCTTCTTCGCCACCTGCGAAAGCTCGAACGTCGACGTCAGGGCGGAGTCCCCGCTCGGGCCGGCCTGGGTCATGCAGTCGGGCGGGACGGCAGGTAGCACCGAAGAACCGATCGAGGAATACGAAAGCAGCACCCCCGGGGTCCAGGACAGCATCTTCATCGACGAGCTCTATTCGACCGGAGATGCCAGCTACGGGATCACCTCGTTCTACGGGGCGACCTCGTCCGGTACGACCGTCAGCGGCACGATCGGCTTCGACTACGACACGTTCGGAGACGCTCCCGAAAACATCTGCATCGTCACGGGTCACCTGGCCGTCGGCTAGACCCCGCTCATCAGCAAGCAGTAGGAAAGGGCCGGACATCTGTCCGGCCCTTTTTGTGTCGTCGTCCCGCTTTGAGAGCCTCCGCAAGCCCCATCGGGCGCAATCAACCAAAGGAGAACCCCTTGAAGCAAGTTCGCAAGCGTTTGACGTACGCCAACGTGGTGTCGTCGATCGCGCTCTTTTTCGTGCTCACCGGCGCCACCGCCATCGCTGCCAACCAGCTCGGCAAGAACAGTGTCGGCTCGAAGCAGATCAAGAAGAACGCCGTGACCGCGGCGAAAATCAAGAAGAACGCGGTCAGCGGCGCAAAGATCAAGAACGGCGCGGTCGACGGCGCCAAGGTCAAGGACGGCTCGCTGACCGGGGCCGACATCAACCTCGGCACGCTCGGCACCGTTCCCAGCGCCAAAACCGCCACCAGCGCTACCACGGCAACGAAAGCCGACAGCGCGGCGAAGACCGATCAGATCGCGAAGATCTTCTTCGCCACCCAGGAAGGCGGTCCGAAACAGACCGTCCTCAACTTCAACGGCCTGACCCTTACCGCCGAATGCACCGGTGAATTCGAAGTCGACGCGACCACCTCGGTGGCGCACTCCTACATCGACTTCTACACGCCCCAGGATCAGGACACCGATGTCGACACCGACTTCAACCCCGGTGAGACCTTCGATGCCGACGACGGTCACGGCAGCGGCACCGACATCGACGTCTACAGCCTCGACTACAACCGTCCCGACGGCGTCAACGTCTACGTCGAGCTGCGGGAAGTCCCCGGCTTCACGGGCCCGCTGTTCCAGGGCACCGCTCAGGAATCGGACTGCCTGCTCAGCGGCTTCGCGATCGCCGGCTAGTCGGCCGATCGTTCTAGCAGCAAAAGGGCCGGGCTCAGATGCCCGGCCCTTTTTTCGCCTCAGACCATCCGGGCGGCGTGCCGGGGCTCGAGGTTGCCTTCAGCCTCGGCCTCGGCGCGCTTTGCCCAGCGGTTCAGCTCGCGGCGGGCGAGGACCATCTTGTGGACCTCGTCGGGGCCGTCGGCGAGCCGCAGCATTCGGCTGAAGCGCCACATGATCGCCAGCGGCGTGTCGTCGGTCATTCCCAGTGAGCCGTGGATCTGGATCGCCCGGTCGAGGACGTCCATGACCATGTTGGCGGCGACGATCTTGATCGCCGAGATCGCCTGGCGGGCGGCGCGCTTGCCCTCGGTGTCCATCTTCCAGGCGGCGTAGAGGGTCAGCAGGCGGGCCTGGTCGATCTCCATCCGGCTGGCGGCGATCGACTCCTGGACGAACTGCTTCTCGCCCAGCGGGCCGCCGAAGGCGGTGCGCTCGTTGGCGCGGCGGCACATCATCTCGTGCGCCCGCTCGGCGGTCCCGATCGCCCGCATGCAGTGGTGGATGCGGCCCGGGCCGAGCCGGTCCTGGGCGACGGCGAAGCCGGCGCCGCGCTCGCCCAGCAGGTTCTCCTTCGGCACCCGGCACTCTTCGTAGCGGATCTCGCAGTGGCCGGGGCCGCCGTCGTGGCCCATCACCGAAATCGGCCGCACCAGGTTGAAGCCGGGGTTGTCGGTCGGGACGCAGATCATCGAGGCGCGCGCGTAGGGGTGGGCGTCGGGGTCGGTGACGACCATCGCGATCGCCAGGTCGGCGCCGACCGCGCCGGAGGTGAACCACTTGTGGCCGTCGATCACCCACTCGTCGCCGTCCAACCGCGCCTGCGCCTGCAGCAGGGTCGGGTCGGAGCCGGAGACCTCCGGCTCGGTCATCGAGAAGCAGGAGCGGATCCTGCCCTCGAGCAGCGGCTCCAGCCAGCGCTCCTGCTGCTCGGCGGTGCCGTGCTCGGCGAGGATCTCCATGTTGCCGGTGTCCGGGGCCGAGCAGTTGAAGGCCATCGGCGCCGCCATCGGGCTGCGGCCCATCTCCTCGCAGAGCAGGCCGTACTCCCAGTTCTTCAGCCCCGGCCCGAAGCGCTCGTCGGGCATGAACAGGTTCCAGAGGCCATCCGAGTGGGCCTTCTCGCGGACCGCGACCAGGTTGGCGGGATAGGGGACCCCCGGACCGACCTCGTCGTCGAGCGCCTCCATCAGCTCCCGCTCCTGCGGGTAGATCTCGGCGTCCATGAAGTCGAGCACGCGCTCGCGCAGTTCGGCGACCTCGGGGCTGGGGGTGAAGTCCATCGGTTCCTCTCCTCGTCCTCTTTGGGAGACGAACGCTAATCGATAGGTCGCTTCAGGACCGGCGGTAGCGGGCGAAAAGCTCGCCCTGCTCCTCGAGCAGCCAGACGAGATCGAGGCCGATCGCCTCTGGCAGCGCTCCCTCGAGAATCCGCGGGCCACCGATGCCGCTCAGCTTTGGGGCGATGGTCAGGAAGAGCTCGTCGACCAGGCCCTCGGCCTGGAGCGAAGCGTGCAGGGTCGGCCCTCCCTCGCAGATCACCGCTTTCACGCCTTCCTCCTGCAACGAGGCGAGCAGCTCGGCGAGATCGGCCCACTCGCCCTCGCCGCTGCGCACCACGACCAGGCGCTTGTCGAGGCCGGCGTAGCGCTCGACGCGTTTCGTCCCGGCGCCGATCATCACGGCGTCGAAGCGCTCGCGCAGGCCGGCCAGCATCGCCGTGTCGGTTTCGGAGCCGATCGGCCCGGAGACGCCGCCGATCGTCGCCCCGCCATCGAGGGTGGCGGCGAAGTTCATCGCCACGAAGGGCCTGCCCTCGCGGGCTTCCTCCCACGGGCGGTAGGCCTCGAGCTGCTCGGAGACGGTGGTCGGACCGGGGTCGGGAAGCAGTCGCCGCATCGGCGGCAGCTACCCGGTGCGGCGCGAGCGCATGCGAGCGCGCTCTACCGGTAGTCGTGCCAGCCGGCGAACTCGCGGCCGGCGAACTTCTGCAGCTCGGCGACGTCCTCGGTGAAGCGGCCGCGGACCGTCTCGAAGAGGTCGTCGGGGAGCTTCGGCTTCGGCGCCGGCGGCTTGTCGGGGTCGTGGACGACCTTCTCGACGATCCAGCGCATCGACTCCGGCAGGCGGTCGAAGTTGCGGTCGAGGGAGCGGAACCCGGGCAGTTTCACCAGCTTCTCCATCAGCTGGTATTTGTCGCCCTCCTTGGCGCTCGACTTCTCCCACTCGCGGTCGAACTGCTCCGAGGTGAAGCTCTCGTCGACGCCGGCGAAGGCGAAGGCCTTGCGCATCGTCTCCTCGCGTTCGGTCTGCAGCTCCTCCTGGGTGATGATCTCGATCTGGGAGCGGTCGAAGCGCTCGAGGTAGGGCTGCAGCTGCATCCAGTACTTGGAGCGGTTCATGTAGGAGGTGTCGGGCCGGGAGAGGACCTCGACCAGGTCGCCGTGCTCATAGCCGGCGCCGGTCGCGTGGACCCAGTGGGAGAGGATCCGCTTGATCGGGTCGCGCACCATGTAGAGCAGGCGCGCGTCCGGGGTGTGCTGCTTGATCCGCTCGGCGACCCCGTCGAAGCGGGGCTGGTTGGTGTAGTGGGGGGAGGACTCGCCGCGGACCTTGAAGCGGTCGTCGAAGCGGCTCGCGTACCAGTCGATGCCGAGGTCCCAGTTCAGCTCCTCGACGAAGAAGTTGAGCTCCTTCGGCTTCGACATCTGGACTTCCGGATGGAGGCCGAGGTAGTGGTGGATGCTCGTCGTCCCGCACTTCAGCCCGCCGATGATGATCAGGTTCGGCAGCTGCGCGTGGCGTTTGCGCCGGCGGCGCCAGCGGCTCTTGCGATCGCCCGCGTAGCGCTCGCGGGCACGGTCGCACATCGCCATGTCGGCGGGGTCATCGGCAGCGGTGCTGGGGAGGGTGTGCGTGTCGGTATCCGGCACGAGCGTGGCTAGTCTAGCTGCGATGGTCTCCGCTGATCTTCAAGGCAACTTCGAGGCGTTCTTCAGCCGTGCCGCCGAATTCTTCCGCCACCTCTCGGAAATCGACTGGACGGCGTTCGGGATCGCCCTGCTCTGCCTGCTGGCGATGCAGCTGGCGCGTGCCTGGGCCTGGCGCAACGTGCTGCAGGCCGCCTATCCGGGCCAGCGGATCCCGTACCTGGGCGTCGCCGCTGCCTACCTGGCAGGGGCCGGTGTCAACGCGATCATCCCCGCCCACGCGGGAGACGCGACCAAGGTCTTCCTGGTCAAACGCCAGATCCCCGAGTCCTCATATCCGGCGGTCACCTCCTCCTTCCTGGTCCAGACCGTCTTCGACACCTCGGTCGGCGTCCTGGTCCTCCTCTACGCGATCAGCCAGGGGCTCTTGCCACCGCTGCCGCAGATCCCGAAGCTGCCGGCCTTCGAGCTCTCCTTCTGGGCCGAAAACCCGCAGCTGTTCTTCATCACCCTGGGCGTGACGGTGCTGGCGATCGCGATCGGCATCTACTACCTCGCCCACCACGTGCGCCGCTTCTGGGCGCGGGTGCGGCAGGGGCTGGTCATCCTCACCGAGCCGCGGCGCTACATGCGCGAGGTCTTCGCCTGGCAGGGCATCGGCTGGCTCTGTCGCTTCGCCGCCTTCTGGTTCTTCCTCGAGGCGTTCGGGATCGGGGGCTCGGTCGGCAGCGTGATGCTGGTGATGAGCTGCCAGGCGATCGCCAACGTCGTCCCCTTCACCCCCGGCGGCGCCGGCGCCCAGCAGGCGCTGCTGGTCGCCACCCTGCACGGCCCGACCCGGACCGCCGTCCTCTCCTTCTCGGTCGGCACCCAGATCGCGATGGCCGCCTGGTCGGTGGTGCTCGGCTTCATGGCGATGCTGCTGGTCTTCCGCACCACCGATTGGCGCGGTCTCATCAGACAGGCCGAGGAGGAAGCCGACAGCGAGAAGGCCGCCGAAGCGGCCGGCGCCGGCTAGCTCGACCAGCCCGGGTAGCGACCGGCGACGCGCCACTGCCAGGGCGGTTGCTCGTCCGGCGGGAACTCGTAATGGTTGCGGCCGGGCAGGGTCTCGAGCGGGACCAGGGCGGGGTCGTCCTCGACCAGGACCTCGGTCCCGGCGGCGGCTTCTACGTCGGCGGCGGTGGCGCGGCGGGCGACCCGTTCCCAGCCGAGCGCCGGGCGGTAGAGCCAGTAGACGACCTCGACCCAGCCGGCGCTTCCGCGCTGATCGACCACCTCGGTGAAGGCGGTGGTGCGGCGGCCGGAGGCGGTGAGGTGGGGACCGGCGGCGACGGCGCAGCTCTCCCGCCGGCAGCGGCGGAAGTCGACCGGCGCCAGCGGCAGGCCGGAGGGTCCCGGCAGGGCAACCGGGGCCGGGGCCAGCGCCCGCGCCAGCCGTGCCAGCGGCCAGCCGTAGGCGGGCACCAGCGGGTGGTGACGGCAATCGTCGGGCAGGCGCGGCGCGCAGCCGATCTTCTTGGCGATTGCCCCGGCCAGGCTGCGGCCGGCGTCGACCTCGCCGCCGGCCGCGACCGCTGCGATCCCGGCGATCAGAAACAGGGCGATGAGGGCCGCCAGTCCCGCCTGCTCGACCGTCGCCGATCCCCGCTCCCGATCCTCGTTCCTCCCCATGAGGGAGACGCTAGGCGGGCTCGGCGCACGCGTGGCGCGCAGAAAGCGACGACTCCGCCTCGGCGGTGTCGCGGTTCTGCTTACATTGGGCCGATGGAGGGTGGTTTCAACCTGTTCGGCGACCCCGAGGAGTTCCGCGCCCGCATGGAGGAGCTCTCGGAGCAGATGCAGTCCTCGCAGCGTGTCGCCTGGGCCGACAACGCGATCAAGCTGGCGGTCGAGATGACCGTCGCCTCGATCGGCCGCCTCGACCTGACCGGCAGCGCCGACGAGCAGGCGATGCAGGTTCGCGACGCGATCCGCGTCCTCTTCCCCGAGGCCGTCACCCTGGTCCGCGAGGCCAGGGAAGGCCTGAGCTAGCGCCCTAGAAAAGCTCGACGCGGATCCGGACGACCGCGCCGCGGCCGCTGAGGCCGCCGGCCAGCTCGACCGGGATCCCCACCAGCAGCGCCGGGATCGCAAGGACGACGCTGGCGAGGGCGTCGATCCGCCGCTGCCAGGGCTCCGCCGCCGGCACGGAAGGCATGTCGCGCAGCGAGCCGAGGGCGACGTTGCGGCCGAAGGTGACGCTGTTCAGCAGCGTCTGCCAGGTGGCGGCGAGGCCGGCGCCCGGGACCCAGCGGTGCGACTTCACCACCTGGTCGCGGCGGGCGACGAGCCGGCGCACCGACTCGACCGTGAAGAGATGGCGCGCCTGCGGCTGCAGCCCCGACCAGCCGGCGCCGCCGAGCGAGCAGCCGAAGCCGGCCCGGTTCTCGATCCGGATGGAGTCGTCCTCGCGCAGCCGGTCGAGGTCGCGCAGCGCCTCGTCGGGCCCGCCGGGGTCGCCGACGATCCCCAGCCCGCAGCTCTCGCAGCGGCGCACCGGGCCGGAGAGGCCGCGCTTGGCGCCGATCCAGCCGAAGAGCGGCTCGCCGCAGGCGGGGCAGGGCGGGTTCTCGGGGCCCGCCCCGGCCTCGAGCGGGACGACATGGGTGGGCTCGACCTGGCTCATGCTCGGGTAGCGTACGCGCCTTGCTTCCACGAGAGGGGATAGACAGTTGACGGGTAAGAGCAAGGCCGAGGTCCGGGCCTGGGAGTCCCGCTGGGCGGTTCCGGTGGCGATCGCGACGGTGCTTGCCATCGTCCTCATCATCGCCTCCCGCTTTGTCAACGAGGCAAGCGGCGACGGCACTGCCGAGCTGCTCCGCTCGGTCGACGAACACAGCGGCTCGGTGACCCTCGCGGGCATCCTGCAGGCGGTCGCCTTCATCCTCCTCGCCTTCCCCCTCGCCTACCTCTTCCGCGCCGCCGCGGCCCGCAGCGACCGGGTCCGGGCGCAGCTGATCGGCCTGGTCATCGCCGCCCCCATCTTCCTCGGGATCTCCGCCGGGCTGGCGGTGGTGGCCCAGCAGGAAGCCGCTGATTCGTTCCTCGCCGGCGACGCCAAGGCGGAGTTGACTCCCGCCGAAGCGAAAGACGAATGCCGCGACGACCTCAAGGACGAAGGCGCGGAGGACTTCGCCGCCGAATACGAGCCGGCCAAAGGCGAGACCCCGGCGGCCGCCTGCGAAGACCGCAAGATCGAAGACGACGAAGCCTCCAACGCGCGCACCGAAGCCTCGCTGGCGGGGGTGGTCACCGGCTTCGGGATCGCCGGCGCCCTCGGCTTCGTCATCTCCCTCTTCTACACCTGCCTCTGGGCGATGCGCACGGGACTCCTCTCGCGCTTCTGGGGCTCCCTCGGCATGGCCCTCGGCGTCGCCACCCTGCTCGGGCTGCTCCCCTTCCTGCTGATCTGGCTGGTCTACGTCGCCCTGCTCGTGATCGGCAAAGTGCCCGGCGGCCGACCCCCCGCCTGGGAGGCGGGCGAAGCGGTGCCCTGGCCGACCCCCGGCGAGAAAGCCGCGGCCGAACTGGAGCCGGAGGACGGCTGGGAAGACGAGTCCCAGAGCAACGGCGACGAGGGCGACGACGGCCCGAAGCGCAAGCGCAAGCAGCGCGAGTAGCGCGCCCGGCTACTCGGCGCGGCCGGCGCCGACCTGCTTGCGGTGGGTGCGGATCTCGCTCATGATCCGCTCCAGCCGCGGCTCGACCGAGGTGTCGACGTGGGACATCGCGGCGGCCACCCCCGGGTGCACGGCGGCGATCCGCTCGTGCATCGCCTGCGCCACGGCGCGATAGGTCGGGTGCCCCTCGCGGCCCGAGCGCAGCTCGATCAGGTGCATCGCCTCGCGGGCGTTGAGGTCGAGCGTGTAGCGAATCCGGTAGGCGAGGCTGAGCGCGTAGGGGGCCTGTTCGGCGAGGCCGGCGCCGTGCAGCCGCTCGTACTCCTCGCGGGAGACCTCGAGCGCCCGCTCGAACTCGTCGCCGACCCCGGCTTCGCGCACCTCCTCGGGGATCCCGGCGCCGAGGTCGGGGGTCAACCGCTGCCACTGGCAGGTCAGCATCCGGTGCCGCTGCAGGTCGCGGAAGGCGCCGTAGTCGGAGACGATCTCGAAGCGGTAGCGCAGGGCCTCGAAGCCGCGGCCCGGCCGGTAGCGGCGGTTGGCGCGCTCGCCGACCAGGGCGGCCAGCAGCTCGGCCCGCTCGGAGCGGTCGAGGACGTCGATGCGGGCGAGGACCTCGGTCTCCGAGGCGTTCGCCGACTCGAACAGCGAGGAGGCGAGCAGGTCCTCTTCGCTCCCATCGACGTGGAGCAGCTCGACCGCGGGGGCGTCGTCGCCGCTGCCGCGGCGATCGAGGCCGAGGCGGGCGACCCAGCTCTCGGTCTGCTCGCGCCGCCGCTCCAGGTATTCGACCCACTCGCCGCCGCGGTCGGGGCGGTCGACGCGGGAGACGAAGCTCGGCATCACCTGCTTCAGCTCGGCGAGGATCATCCCGCCGTAGTCGCGGGCCTCCGGCAGGGGTGAGGCGAGCAGGCGCATGATCAGCTGCTCGTAGGCCTGGCCGGTGGCGTAGATGCCGACGTGGCTGAGGGTCGCAGCCGGCAGCAGGCCGCGCAGCAGGTCCAGCGCCTTGGCCCGGATCGAGCGCTGCCAAGGCCCCTCCGGTTCATCGTCGGCGCGCGGCCAGCGCGTCGCCGCCCACTCCTCGACCGCGGTCAGCGAGCGCGAGTAGATGGCGAAGACCTCGTCCATCGCCGCGGCGAACTCCGGCCCGAGCTGATCGTCGCGGTAGAAGCGGTAGTCGCCCCCGGGCATCGGCTTGTCGTAGGGGATGTAGCGGGTCGACTGCTCCAGGTAGGCGGCGAGGCGGCCGCGCTGCAGCGCCTTGGTGAGGATGTTGGAGACCCACTCGCAGGCGACGTGGGCGCCGCCGAGCTGGGCGATCGAGTCGTCCCCGTAGCCGGCGAAGACGCGCTCGTAGAGCCCCGCGGCGCGGGCGCCCTCGTCATCGTCGAAGGGACGGCCGCCGGCCGGAGCGTCGGCGGCGAACTCGTCGAGGTAGAGCCGCCGCACCGTCCCGGAATACCGCGAATAGCGGGCAAAAAGCGCCCCTTTGACGGTCTCGGGGAGGTTGACGAGGGCGAAGACGGGACGGTCGAGATTGGTGAAGTGGGGGGCGAGCAGGGCTCGCTCCTCGGCGGTGAAGTCTTCGACCGGGTAGCGCACCGGCGCATCGTAGTGCGCGGGGATGACGAGGCGGTCGCGGCTACGTAACCTTTCGGGCATCGGTCCCGACGGACAACGGCTCCTTCCGCTCGGCGCCGCCTATCTGCTGGCGGCACTGTTCGCGGTTGCCCTCGGACTGCTGGCGCCGCTGGTCTTCGGCGACTACTCGCGGACCCAGGAGACGATCCTGGCGGTTGCCGAGGGAGCCTGCCTGCTGGCGGTCGGCGTCGGCATCGTCCTCCTCGTCCGGCGCCTGCGCAGCAGCCACGAAGCGCTCTGGGCGCAGGCCCGCCGCGACGAGCTGACCGGGGTCGGCAACTACCGTGCCCTGCACGAGCAGCTGGCGGCCGAAATCGCCCGCCACACGCGCCACGGCCGGGAGTTCGCGCTGATCCTCCTCGACCTCGACGGCTTCAAGCAGGTGAACGAGAGCTACGGCCACCTCGAAGGCGATCGCCTGCTGGCCGAGATCGGCGGTTCGCTGCGCAAGGAGGTGCGGGCCGAAGACTCGGTCTACCGTCAGGGGGGCGACGAGTTCGCGGTGATCGTCCCCGAGATCAACGCCGAGGAGGCGGCCGAAGTAGGCAAGCGGCTGCGCGGCCGGATCGCCCAGCGCGGCTTCGGCAGCGACGAGCTGCGGCCGCTGACGGCGGCGACCGGCTTCGCGATGTTCCCCTCCGACGGCCGCAGCGTCGACGAGCTGCTCGGCGTCGCCGACGCTGACCTCTTCGCCGCCAAGCCGGTCGAGCGGCGGACGCGCGGTCGGGCTTAGGCCTGCGGCGCCGGCGGGGCGGCCATCAGCTCGACCCGGTGGCCGCCGGGGGCGATCGCCAGGGCGCGCGGCCGGCCCCAGTGTTCGCCTTTGGGCTCGACCTCGAAGCCGGCGTCCCGCAGGCGGGCGACGGTGGCGTCGAAGTCCGGCGCGACGACGGCGAGGTGACCGGGGGAGGGAACGGTCGGCTCGTCCTCCGGCATCAGGTGAATCTGCGTCCCCTCGCGCTCGAGCCAGGTGTACCTGCGCAGCGCCTCGGGCGGCTCGACCCGCACGAACCCGATCAGCTCGAAGAAGCCGGCCGCTGCCTCGATATTGGCGGGCGCGACCTCGATTCCGACGTGATGAAGCACCCCGGGGAATTTACAGAGATGACTCTGTTATGTATGTTTTTGTCTGCTACGGTGGAGCCATGGAGGCAGCGGTCGCAGACAGGGAGGCAGGGATGACGGAGTGGAATGACGGTCGGCTCGAAGATCTCAACAAGAAGGTCGACAAGATCGATCAGAAGGTGGATCGACTCGACAAGAAGGTCGAGGAGCAGGGTCGGACGATGCTGAAGGAATTTGGCCGGGTCGACAAGCAACTCGCAAAGATCGAGGGACGGTTCGAACAGGTCGACGGACGATTTGAGCGAGTCGAAGAACGCTTCGATGAGTTTGGGCACCGCTTCGAGGGGCTTGAGACCGGAATTCTTCGCATCAACGATCGCCTGGACGGGTTCCACCGAACCTTGTTTCAGGCCGCCGTGACCTTTGTAGTCGGGGGACTTGGTTTGATCGGCCTCTTGGTCGGAATCGTTGCGAGCTAGGGCCTGACGCTTAGAGCAGCAATGACCCGAGCGCTGCTAGGACCACGATTGCGGTGGACCACGTCACGGCCTCGGCGGTGATCTCCATGTCGAGGCCGTAGGCGTGGGCGATGACGAGGGAGTTGAGGCCGGAGGGCATTGCCGATAGGAGGCGGTAGGCGGGGGGCAGGTCGATCAGGGGCCATGCCAGCAGCATCAGCAGGGCGGGGACGATCGCCAGGCGGGTGACGATCACGAGGGCCACCGGGCGGGTCAGGGGCGGTGGCATCGGCAGCTCGCCGTGTTCGGCGTTCTCGGCGAGGGTGGCTCCGACGGCGAAAAAGCCGATCGGGAGGATGGCGACGATCAGGATCTGGGAGAGGTCGACGAGGACGCTCGGCGCCAGGGCATCGGGGGCAAGCAGGCCGGCGATCGCCGCGTAGAGGGGTGGATTGCGGGTGAAGAAGGCGACGACGCGCTGCCGCGGCGTTTCCCCCGCCTTGGTCCCGAAGGCGGCGCCGACCGCGAAGGCGCCGAGCAGCAGGCAGGGGCCGGTGACGAGGACGTCGTAGAGGACCGCGGTCGAGAGTTCCTCCCGTCCCAGCAGCGCCACCGCCAGGGGATAGCCGAGGTAGCCGGTGTTGACGCTGAGCACGGTGCAGACCACCGCCCCGACGGCGGGGCGGGAGAGGCGCAGGAAGCGGCTCGCCAGGGTGTAGGCGAAGAACGCCCCCAGCGAGGAGGCGACGATTCCCAGCACCAGGCCGACGCCGTGGCTGACGTCGATCTCGGCCGCCGCGGTGTTGAAGAAGATCACCGGCGGCAGCAGCACGTAGAGCAGCAGCGTCAGGGCGCTGCGCGAGGCGCGTGCCGCCCCCTGCGGCCAGCGGCCCTCGGACCAGACGCCGACGGCGACGGCCACGACGATCGCCGCGGTGGTGAGGAGGACTCCGATCGGGCGTTTCTACCCGAAGAGGGCGGCGCCCGCGTGCGAGGCGAACTCGACCAGCGGCTGCGGGACGATGCCGAAGAAGACCGTGGCGGCGGAGGCGAGGATCGCCGGGCCGACGATGTACCAGCGGCGGCCGGCTTCGGGGTCGACTGGGTCGGCCTCCGGCGAGGCGCCGGCGATCACCGGCGTCGCGCCGGGCGACGTAGAAGCGGCTTCGCCTCCGGGCATCCACATCGCCGCCACCACCCGCAGGTAGTAGGCGAGGGAGATCATCGTCCCGATCGCGATGAAGACCGCGAGCCAGGTGTAGTCGCCCTCGACCAGGGCCTCGATCAGGTAGAGCTTGCCGATGAAGCCCGCGGTCGCCGGCAGCCCGGCCAGGGCCAGCATCGAGATCGTCAGCGGCCAGGCCAGCAGCGGCCGCTCCGCCCCGAGCCCGCGGACGGCGCGGATGTCGTCGCCGAAGATCGTTTCCCGCTCGCGGGCGACGATCACGGCGAAGGCGGCGAGGTTCATGAAGGCGTAGGCGGCGAGGTAGAAGACCAGCGAGCTCGTCCCCGAGTTGGAGAGGACGACGACGCCGCCGAGCATGTAGCCGGCCTGGGCGACGCCCGAGTAGCCGAGCAGCCGCTTCAGCGAGTCCTGGCCGAGGGCGCCGACGTTGCCGACGACAATCGAGATCGCCGCCAGGGCGGCGAGCGCCGGCGCCCACACGTCGACCTGCGAGCCGAGGGCGACGTCGAAGAAGCGGAGGAAGACGGCGAAGGCCGCGGCCTTGGTCGCCACCGCCATGAAGGCGGTGATCGGGGTCGGCGCGCCCTGGTAGACGTCGGGCGTCCACTGGTGGAAGGGGGCGATCGAGGTCTTGAAGGCGAGGCCGACCGCCGACATCGCGATCCCGATCAGGATCAGCTCGTCGCCGTCGAGCCCGTTCTGGACGATCCCGTCGGCGATCCCGGCAAACGAGGTCGAGCCGCTGCCGCCGTAGATGAAGGCCATCCCGTAGAGCAGCGTCGCCGAGCCGACCGAGCCGACGATCAGGTACTTCAGCCCCGACTCCAGCGATCCCTCACGGCGCAGGTTGGTGGCGCAGAGGATGTAGAGCGGGATCGAGAGCGTCTCGATGGCGACGAAGAAGGTGACCAGGTTGGTCGCCTGGGAGAGCAGCACCATGCCGAGCACCGAGCCGAGCAGCAGCGCGTGGTACTCGCCGGAGCCGGCTTCCTCGGTCGCCTTCTCGCGGATCGAGAAGAGGACGCAGAAGACCGCCATCAGGATCGAGATGAGGGAGATCGAGATCGCCAGGTCGTCGAGCCGCAGGGCGCCGGTGATCAGCGTCTTCGGGTCGTCCCAATGGCCGATCAAGAGCCCGGCGGTGACGAACAGCGTGGTCGTCGTCATCACCGGCGCGCTGCGGCGGAACGGCTTGAAGACGGCGCTGAGCAGGACCAGGCAGAGGCCGACGGTGAGGGCGATCAGCGGCGAGATGCCGGCGTAATCGATATGTGGCTCGTGGAAGTTCATTTCGAGCCGGTCGGGGCGTATCCGGTCCAGCCGGAGTTGTCTTCGGTCTTCGCCAGTTTCGCCTCGGGCGCTTCGCCGCCGGTCACCTTGGCCACGGTCTGCTGGACCGTCGGCGCGGTGCGCTCGAGGATCAGCTGCGGGTAGAGGGCGAGGCCGACGATGCAGAGCACGAGCGGCACCAGCACCAGCCCGTCGCGCACCCCGATCTCACGCGAAAGCAGACCCTGATTCTGTCCTGATGGTGGACGGTTGTGCATCGTCCCCTGGTAGAGGCGCAGGGCGTAGTAGGCCGACATCGCGACGCCGCTGATCGCGACGAAGGCGAAGACGATCTTCTCCTGGAAGAGGCCGTTGAGGATGTAGAACTCGCCGACGAAGTTGGCCGAGCCGGGCATCGCCAGGGTCGCCAGGGCGACGATCAGGAAGAGCGCCGCCAGCACCGGCGCCCGCAGCGCCATCCCGCCCATCTCGCGGATGTCTTCGCTGCCGGTCCTCTCGACCAGGATCGCGACGATGACGAAGACCGGGGCGACGACGAGGCCGTGGTTGACCATCTGCAGGACCGCCCCGTCGGAGCCGTCGGCGCGCAGGGCGAAGATCCCGGCGGTGATGAAGCCGAGCTGGGCGACCGAGGAGTAGCCGGCGATCAGCCGCACGTTGGTCTGGGTGAAGGCCATCACCGAGCCGTAGAGGATCGAGGCCAGGGCGATGAGCAGGATCACCTCCTGGAATTCGACCGTGGCGTCGGGGAAGAGCGGCAGCACCACCCGCAGGAAGCCGTAGGCGCCGACCTTGGCGAGGACGCCGGAGAAGACGACCAGCACCGGCAGCGGCGCCGCCCGGTAGGCGTCGGGCATCCAGCCGTGCAGCAGGAAGGCGGGCATCTTGACCAGGAAGGCGGCGGCGAAGAACCAGAAGATCCAGCGCTGGCTGCCGACGTCGAGTGTGTTTTCGGAGAGGGCCGCGATCGAGAAGGTGATCTGGCCACCGTCGGCGGCGATCACGGCGGTGGCGATCGCCGCGACCAGCATCAGCAGCGAGCCGATCAGGGTGTAGACGATCATCTTCAGGGTCGCCGCCGGCGCGGTGAGGCCGCCTTCTCCGGAGCGGTCGTGGCCCCAGGCGCCGAAGAGGAAGTAGAACGGCACCAGCATCAGGTCG
>Ga0247776_10000146_pt1 | contig 16171 bp, 9 predicted proteins | sample UWRJL199509C5_FD_179912 | JGI IMG/M metagenome (GOLD analysis project Ga0247776, IMG submission 179912) | Plant litter microbial communities from Arlington Agricultural Research Station in Wisconsin, United States - UWRJ-L199-509C-5 | ecosystem: Environmental > Terrestrial > Plant litter >...
CCTCGGGGATGTGCACCGCGTGAGGAACGCCGAGCGAGACCGCGCGTCGATTAGCATCCACGTGTATGGCGGAAACATCGGCGCGGTCGAGCGAGCCACCTACGACGTGCTCGGTACTCCGAAGCGCTTCGTCTCCGGCTACGCGAACCGGAACATTCCCAATCTGTGGGACCGCTCCACCTTGTCATGAGCGCAGCGATTTCGGTCCACGACGTGCGCTCGGCACTCCAGCTCAAGCAGGAGCTGGCCCTGATCGATCTGCGCGACGAGGCTTCGTTTGCGCTCGGCCACCCGCTGTTCGCGGCCCAATTACCGCTCGATCGCATCGAGCTGGAAGCGCCCGTGCGCATCCCGCGACGCGACACACTGCTTGTCTTGTATGGTGACGGCGGCGAAGCCGAGCGCGGCAAGCAGGCGTTCGAGCAGCTCGGATACAGCCGCGTCGCGCTACTGCAAGGTGGCCTCCACGCCTGGAAGGCCGCGGGCTTCGAGCTGTTCGAAGACGTCAACTCGTATAGCAAAGCCTTTGGCGAGCTAGTCGAAGCGCGCCGTCACACGCCCTCGCTGTCCGCGGAAGAGGTGGGCGCGCTGATCGCACAACAGGCAGACATTGCCATCGTCGACGCGCGGCGCTTCGAGGAGTACCAGACGATGAGCATCCCCACCGGCACGAGCGTGCCTGGTGCGGAGTTGGTGCTCAGGGTTCCGAGCCTCGCGCCGGATCCGCGCACCACCGTGATCGTCAATTGCGCCGGACGCACCCGCAGCATCATCGGCGCGCAATCGTTGATCAATGCGGGGCTACCCAACCGGGTCGTCGCGCTCCGGAATGGCACGATCGGCTGGAAACTAGCAGGTCAGGCGCTCGACTCGGGAAAGCAGCAGCGCGCCCCTGCCCCCCCGGCCAAGGTGCTCTTGGAAGCGCGCCGCAAGGCGCGCGCGGTCGCCTATCGCAGTGGCGTGCGCCACATCGGGCGAGCCGAACTTTCGCGTTTGCAGGAAGACCAGACGCGCACCGCCTACCAATTCGACGTGCGCACCCCCGAGGAATACCTGGCCGGACATTTGCCGGGTTTTCGCAGCGCGCCCGGGGGCCAACTGGTTCAAGAAACGGACTTTTTCGCGCCGGTGCGTGGAGCGCGCATCGTGCTCAGCGATGACCTTGGCGGACGCGCAGAGATGACGGCGTCGTGGCTGGCCCAAATGGCTTGGGACGTGTACGTCGTCGTCGTCGACGCTGGCCAGGAACACCGCGCCGGCCGAGACCCACAAGCGCTCCCGCCGCGCTCGAGCAACGGCCGTTACAAGCGCCCTTACGAAGGGACCGATTCGCCGCCTGCCGCGATGCGCGCGTACCTGGAGTGGGAGTTCGGGCTCGTCGAACAGCTGGAACGCGACGGTACACACGGATTCTTCGTCGTTTGACGAGTCACGGAGACAACCCATGGGCGTAAAATTCATCGGCTACATCGGCTTCAACAACAGCTCGGAGACCCACCCTGACTTCGGGCGTCAGATTGATCGGCGCTATGTCGAGGCTGCGGCCAAGGCCCAAGAAGCGGGCGGCTTCGATCGGGTCCTCATCCCGTTCGGCTCGTCTTCGCCCGAGAGTCAGATTGTTGCCGCGCACGCCGCAGCGATCACTAGCAAACTCGGGTTTCTGATCGCGCATCGGCCTGGCTTCACTCAGCCCACGCTGGCCGCGCGTCAACTCGCGACGCTCGATCAGCTGAGTGATGGTCGAATTGCAGTGCACATCATCACCGGCGGCGCGGATGCCGAGATGGCACGCGATGGCGACACTTCGAACAAGGCCCTGCGCTATGCGCGTTCGGACGAATACCTGAGCGTGCTCAAGCAGGAGTGGACAGCCGAGCAGCCGTTCGATCACAGCGGTCGGTTCTACAACGTGCGCCAAGGCTATAGCGCCGTAAAGCCCAGCAATTTGCCGATCTTTTTTGGTGGCGCCTCGGACGAGGCGATTGACGTCGCGGGCCGTCACGCGGACGTTTACGCCTATTGGGGAGAGACGCACGCGCAAACACGCGAGCTCGTCGCTCGGGTGCGCGCTTCCGCGGCCCGCTACGGGCGCAATCCAGGCTTCAGCATGTCACTGCGGCCGATCATCGCCAGCACCGAAGCCGCGGCCTGGAAGCGCGCGGACGAAGTCGTCGAACGGGTTCGCGAGCTGCGTGAGAGTAAGGGCGTCGCGACGAGCGGTCACGAGCCCGTGAATGTCGGCTCGCAGCGCTTGCTGCAAACTGCGGCCCAAGGCTACCGCACGGACAAACGTTTGTGGACTGGACTGGCCGCTGTGGGCGGCGCCCAAGGCAACTCCACCGGGCTCGTGGGCACACCCGAACAGGTCGCCGACGCCCTGCTCGATTACTACGAGCTCGGTATCGACCACTTCTTGATCCGCGGCTTCGATCCTCTGGAAGACGCCATTGGCTACGGGCGCGACCTGTTGCCGCTGGTGCATGAATTGGTCGCCAAACGGGACCAAGCGCGCGCCATCGCCAGCTGAGTGGCCTTTCTAACTTCGATATTTACGAACCAATCAGGAGCACGACTACGATGTCCGATAGACAATTGCGGCTAGGTGCGATCCTTCAAGGGGTCGGCATGACGCAGGACGGCTGGAAGCAACCCGGCGTGCCGACCAACGCCAGTATCAGCATCGATTGGTACAAGGACGCGGCGCGGCGCGCCGAAGCCGCCAAATTCGACTTCGTCTTCATCGTCGATAGTCCCTACATCACGCCGGACTCGGCGCCACACTTCCTGAATCGCTTGGAGCCGTTGACGCTACTGTCGGCGGTGGCAGGAGTGACCTCGCGCATCGGGCTCGTGGCGACTCTCACCACCTCCTACAACGAACCCTTCAACGTGGCGCGCGCGTTCGCCTCGCTCGACTTGATCAGCGACGGCCGAGCCGGTTGGAACGTCGTCACGACCGGTCTGGAGGGCGCAGCCGGCAACTACGGGCGCGAGCAACACTTCCCGCACGCGGTGCGTTATCGACGCGCCAAGGAGCACCTGTCGGTCGTGCGCGCGCTCTGGGATTCGTACGAAGACGATGCTTTCAGCCGAGACAAGGCCCTGCCAAACTTTCTCGATCGAAGTAAACAGCACGCTTTGAATCACCGCGGAGAATTTTTCTCCGTTGCTGGCCCGCTCAATATCTCGCGTTCCAGGCAAGGTCACCCGGTGATCTTTCAAGCGGGCGGTTCGGAAGATGGCCGCGAGCTCGCGGCGAGCAGCGCGGACGCTATCTTCACGGGCCAGGAAACGTTCGAAGAGGCTCAAGCCTTCTATGGCGATATCAAGGCGCGCGCGCGCGCTGCCGGGCGCAGTGCCGATGATATCCTGATTTTCCCCGGAATTAGCGTGGTCATCGCCGCGACGGACGAGCAAGCCCAAGCCAGCCAGAACGCACGCAACGGCAATCTCGATCTGAAGAAGGCCCTCGCGCAACTCGGCCGTCCCTTCAACTATCACGACTTCTCCCAATACCCGCTGGATGGCCCCTTCCCGGACCTCGGCAACTTGGGGGAAAACGGCTACCGCAGCCACGCAGAACGGATCAAGCGGATCGCTCGGGAGGAGAGTCTTACCGTGCGCCAAGCCGCCCTTCGCTTCGCGACGCGCCACTCACCGTTCGTCGGCTCGCCGACCACGGTTGCGAACGAGCTCGAACGTTGGTTCCGCGAAGGCGCGGCTGACGGCTTCAACATCGGGGTCGGCGAGCCCAATGAACTCGAAAAGTTCAGCCACGAAGTGGTGCCGATTCTGCAAGCGCGCGGGCTGTTTCGGCGCGAGTACGAGGCCGACACGTTGCGCGGAAACCTGGGCCTGACGATCCCGGCCAACCGCTACACCGCTCTGCGCAGCGATGAGCAACCGCCACGGGCTGACCTGCCCGGCTCGCGCCCCAAGGCCAGTGAGATCCGCAACACGCTTTAAAAGTCGCGACAATTTACAACGTTAGGAGATGCCATGCCGCAAAAAGAATCCCTTCATCAAATCTTCCGCGACCTTCACGCCGAGCGCGTTCGCACGATGGATCCTGAAAAATTGCAGATCAACATCAACCAACGAAAGACGCTGGTCGAGACGGCGGATCCTTCCAAATGGGTCAAGGCTGGCGACCGAGTAAAGCCTTTCGAGCTGCCCGAGGTCGACGGGGGTCAGGTGAAGCTGAGTGAGCTGCTCGAGCGCGGCCCAGCAGTGCTGATCTTCTTCCGCTTCGAGGGCTGCCCAGCGTGCAACCTCGCTTTGCCCTATTACGAGCGCAACCTGCTGCCCGGTCTGCGTGAGCTCGGAGCTAGCCTGGTCGCCATCAGCCCGCAGGTCCCCGAGCGCTTGCGCGCAATCAAGCAGCGGCATTCGCTGAGCTACTCGGTGGCTTCGGATTTGGGCAATCAGCTCGCACGTCAGTTTGGCATCCTGTACACCTTCGACGAGGCCTCGCAGAAGTCGTCAATCGCCAGTGGCAAGACGATCGGCGAGACCACCGGCACCGGCACTTGGGAACTGCCGCAGCCGACCGCGGTGGTGATCGGCCAGAACGGCGTGGTGCGCTTTGCCGACGTGCACCCCGATTGGCTACTGCGCAGCGAAGCAGAGCCGATTTTGGCTGCGGTTAGCGCGCTGGCCAATCCTAAAACGAAGTCATCGGCTGTCTCGCTCGGCGCCTGAACAGCCGAGCTGCACTCGACGCATTGAAAGGTTTCCGCTCAACATGTTTCTCGGTCACGGATTTCGCTTCACTTCCTCTTTGACGGCCCTTTCACTGCTCGGCGCGGTGTGTTGGCATAGCGGGCTCGCGTATGCACAAGAGCCCGCGGCTCCCGCACCCGCCGCTCCTGCTCCCGAGCCCCCTGCGCCCACGCCGGCAGAGCCCACGGCACCGCCGACCACGGCGCCGACCGACAGCACGCCCGCGGCTCCGCCTTCCGAAGCGCCCGTGCCGGCCGCGCCAGCGGATGCTGCGGCAGCAGAGCCCGTCCCGGAGGCCACGCCCCCGGAGCCCGCAGCTTTCGACAGCGAGGTTCAGGCTGCAAAGCCCGATGACGAAGCCAAGGACCTGAGCGGCGTCGTAGTCACCGGCGTGCGCGGCAACCGCCCGCGCACGGTCGCCAATAGCCCCTCTCCAATCGACGTAATCGGACACGAGGAACTGCAGGCCACGGGCCACGTCGGGCTCAAAGAGACCCTCGGCGCGCTGGTTCCCTCACTGACCATGCCCGCGCTCGGTGGGGGTGGAACGTCCGCCAGCGTGCGGCCCTACTCTTACCGCGGGCTATCGGGCGACTACTTGCTGGTGTTGGTCAATGGCAAGCGACGTCACACGACAGCGCTGATCAACAATCTTTCGCGCGTCTCCGGCGGTAGCACGCCGATCGATCTGGATTTGATCCCGGCCGCGGCCGTGGGCCACATCGAGATGCTGCGCGATGGTGCAGCCGCGCAATACGGCTCCGACGCCATCGCCGGCGTGATGAACATCATCTTGGACAAGGAGCCCGAAGGCCTGAACTTCACGCAGACCATCGGTCAAACCTACGAGCACGGCGCGCCGCTCATCCAGCAGACCTTGAGCTACGGCATTCCGCTCGGGAAAAAAGGCGGCTTCATCCGCTTGTCAGCCGAGGCCAAGTACCACGATTCGGCGACCTCCTCGGCCGATCCTTATCCCGATCCGTTTGCAGGCAAACCGAACCCCTATTACCCGACTCTGAACGGCGTGGAGGACCCGCGCGAAGCGGCCAAGAAGGGCACCGTGTACGCCGGAGGCTACGGCCGCTCGAATCGCGATATCGTAGTCGCCGGCGCCTACAATGCCGAGCTCCCGGTCACGCCTGATGTGACCCTCTACAGCTTCTCCACGCTGGCCTACCGCGACGTCAAGGACGCACGCGGCGCCTTCGCTGCCAACAACATCGCCTCGCTGCCGGAGGTCTACCCGAACGGGTTCCAAGCCTACCGACGCATCTGGGAGTGGGACGGACAAGCAGCCATCGGTGGACGCGGCAAGCTCGCCAATTGGGATTGGGACCTCAGCACCGGTTTCGGTCGCGACAATGCCAAGCTGGGCGCAGTAAATACGCTCAATCCGTCACTCGGCCCGACCAGCCCGACCTCGTTCGTGATGGGCCGACAGGTCCAAGATCTGTGGGTCAACAACCTCGACCTGAGCCGGCCATTCGATATCGGCTTCGCCGAACCGCTCACTGTTTCCGGCGGTCTCGAGCACCGCTACGAGCACTTCAAGAACGTCGCAGGCGACGCCGACAGCTATCGCGACGGCGGCTACATCATTCCTACCGGCACAGACCCATTCCACGCGACTTTCGGAGGCCGCACCCCGTCGCCGGGCTTGGTCTCGTTTACTGGCACTGCGCCCGTAGACGCGCGCGGCCTAGACCGCAACAACGAGGCTCTGTACATCGACCTCTCGACCAGCCCGACCAAAAAGTGGTTCACGGGCATCGCCGGTCGAGCCGAACATTATGACGACAGCGCCGGCAACACGATCAGCGGCAAGCTGTCGACGCGCTGGGAGTTTCTGCCGGGGCTGGCGGTGCGCGGTGGTGTCAACTCCGGTTTCCGCGCGCCCTCTCTGGGTCAGACCGGCTTTTCGACCACGCAGAACACGGCCACGATCATCGAAGGCACCCGCGTCTCGACCACGTCCAAGTTCTTGGCTGTGGATAGCCAGGCGGCCATCGCGCTGGGAGCCCAACCGCTGAAGCCGGAGAAGTCGTTCAACGTGAGCGGTGGACTCACTTATGAGCTGGCGCGCGCGCTGCACGTCACGCTCGACGGCTATTACCTCAAAATCAAAGATCGCATCGTCAAGACCGACTTCATCGGCACGGCCAACAATGGTGGCGCCGCGGTGAAAGAGATCCTGACCGAGGCCGGCGTCACCGGCGTCGACAGCGCGCAGTTCTTCATGAACGGGGTCGACACGCGCACCTTGGGCTTCGACATCGTGGCTGACTACACGCTCCGTCACGAAAAGCTCGGCACATTTCGGCCGAGCGTGGCCTACAGCTACGCAAACTCCAAAATCACGCATTTGGCGGAGAATCCCCCCGAACTGGCGGCGCTCAACGTGGTCCTGTTCGGTCGTCAAGGTCAGATCGATTTGGTGCGTGCCACGCCCAGAGCCAAACTGATCTTGACCGCCAACTGGCACATCTGGAAGTTGCACAACCTCGTGCGCCTCACGCGCTACGGCCAATATACGGAAGCCAGCACCACTGCAGGCTTCGACAAGACGTTCAGCGCCAAAGCGGTCACCGATGTCGACGTGGGCTACGACCTGACCGAAAACGTGTCAGTCGCGCTGGGTGCGTACAACGTGTTCAACGTGTACCCCGACAAAAACGGCGCGATCGCGGTGGACGGGTCGGGCGTCTACGGCAGCTTTGCTCCGTTTGGCTTGAGCGGCGGATACTACTACGCGCGCCTGAGCGTCAACCTATGACCACGCGCTCACGCAAGACTCTCACTGAGATCAGTAATAGCAAGAACATCGAAAGGGTACGTCCATGAGCACAGCACTACAACTCAAGCGATTCGTAAACCCGGAAGCCGAGCTCGGCATCCGTCCGCTCGAGCCCACGATCGGTGCCGAAATCAGCGGCATCGATTTGAGTCAGCCGATCTCCGATGCCGTACGCGACGAAATCAAGCGTACGCTACTCGAGTACAAAGTCGTGTTCTTCCGGGATCAGCAGCTGAACACCGATCAGCATGCCGCGTTCGCCGCACGCTTCGGCAAGCTGTACGTTCACCCGAACACCAAGCGCGACGAGAAGATCGCCAATATCCACAAAATCTCGGCAGAGGACTTCGCCAAGTACGAGCGGGTAAAGGACCCCACCACGGTCGAAGCCGGCTACCACACCGATACCAGCTGGCGCTTGGTGCCGACCTGGGGCGCGGTCCTGCGCGCAGTGCACCTGCCCGAGGTCGGCGGAGACACCATCTGGGTCGATGCCGGCGCGGCATACGAGGGCCTGTCCGAGAGCGTGAAGCAGCGCCTCGCTGAGCTACACGTGACTCACGACTTCCGCTCTGCCCTGCAGCGGGTCGGGTACGACTATCCGATCGTCGCACATCCGATCGTGAAGACTCACCGCGAGACTGGCAAAAAGATCCTGTGGGTCAACTTCACCCAAAGGCCGCACATCATCGGCGTCGATTTGGCGGAGGGCCGTGAGATCCTCGGTCTGGTGCTGGCTCAATATCAGAAACCCGAGTACCAAGTTCGGTTCTCTTGGCGCCCGGGCTCGATCGCGTTTTGGGACAACCGCGCCGCCGTGCACATCGCGGTCCGCAACTACGGTGATTTCCCGCGCCTGCTCGATCGAGTCCTGATCGCCGACGAACCGCAATACGCCGACCTTTGATGGCGAACGCGCACGGCTCCGGTCCAGTGCCTCCCCAGCACTGGACCGGGCTTTTGCGCAACAGGAATACACGAGGAACCCGGAGACACGATGGCCCAACGACAATTGAAGCTCGGCGCAATCTTGAGTGGCGTCGGCACGACACAAAATGGCTGGCGACATCCGGGTTTGCCTGGTGATGCGAGCGTCAACATCGACTGGTTCATCGAGAACGCGCAGAAGGCAGAGGCGGCCAAGTTCGACCTGGTATTCATCGTCGACAGTCCGTACATCACGCCCGACTCCGCGCCTCACTTTCTCAATCGGTTGGAGCCACTGACGTTGCTTTCGGCAGTCGCGACCGCCACCAAGCGGATCGGGCTCGTTGCAACACTGACGACTTCGTACACCGAGCCCTTCAACGTAGCTCGGCAGTTCGGCTCACTGGATCTGATCAGCCACGGTCGTGCCGGTTGGAACGTGGTCACCACTGGGCTCGAGGGTGCCGCTGGCAACTACGGACTCGAGCAACACATCGACCACTCCGTTCGTTATCGCCGTGCTGCAGAGCACCTGGCAGTGGTGCAAGGCCTCTGGGACTCATACGAGGACGACGCCTTCCCGCGCGACAAGGAAAACGGCGTCTTTTTGGACAAGACCAAGCTGCACCCGTTGAACCACCGCGGAGAGTTCTTCTCGGTCAGCGGCCCGTTGAACATTTCGCGTTCCCGCCAGGGCCAGCCGGTGATTTTTCAAGCGGGAACCTCGGAGGAAGGTCGGGACCTCGCCGCTCGAGTCGCGAGCGGCATCTACGCCAACGAAGAGAGTTTCGAGGAGGCCCGCGAGTACTACCAGGACATCAAGCGCCGTGCGGTCGCCTACGGCCGCGACCCGAACGAGATTTTGATCTTTCCAGGGCTCGTGCCGATCATCGCGGATACCGACGAGCAGGCCCAAAAGCTCGAAGAAGAGATCAACGGTAAGCTCGATCTCAAGAAGGCATTGATCCAGCTCGGCCGTCCCTTCAACTATCACGACTTCACGCAATACCCGCTCGATGACCCGTTCCCCGAGCTCGGCGACTTGGGCCAGAACGGCTACCGAGGTGGGGCAGAGCGCATCAAACGCGTTGCTCGTGAGGGCAAGCTCACCTTGCGCGAAACGGCCTGGCGCTTCGCTGCACGACGCTCGCCGTTCGTGGGCTCGCCGCTCACCGTCGCCAACGAAATGGAACGCTGGTTCCGTGAAGGCGCCGTCGACGGCTTCAATTTCCGCATCTCGAACCCGACGGATTTCGAAGACTTCGTGCATCGGGTACTGCCGATCCTGCGTGAACGTGGCGTGATCCGCCGCGACTACGAGCACGACACGCTGCGCGGCCATCTCGGGCTGCCGATTCCGGAAAACCGTCACGCCGTAGCGCGTCGCTCTTCGGACTCGGCGCGAGTGCTTTGAGCCGCGAGGTGCCCGTGCCCGATGCGCCCAATCAGGGCTGGCACGCCAGACTTTCGCCGCACGTCAGACCTTACCGCGGCCCGCTCGCCCTGAGCATCGCACTGTCGGTGCTCGGGCAGATCTTGATGGGGCTCTTGCCCCTGCTGCAGAAGATCATCGTCGACGATGCCGTAATCGCGCACCGCCGCCCACTGTGGCCCTGGCTCGCGGGACTTGTGGTGCTCGGCAGCGTCAGCTTCTGGCTGCAATACTTCCGACGTTACCTGAGCGCCAAGACGAGCCTGGACCTCCAGCACGATTTGCGGTTGGCCATTCACCGCCACCTGCACGCCCTCGATTTCGCACGCCACGATCAGCTCTCGGCCGGAGATGTGATGTCTCGCGCTGCGGGCGACGTGACCTTGATTCAGATGTTCTTGAATCAGGTACCAATGCTCGCGGCCAACCTGACGTTGCTCTTGGTCGCATTGAGCGTGATGTTCGCACTATCGAAGGCGCTCTGTCTGGTAATCGCCATTTTCGTACCAGTCTTCGTCGTGCTGGCCGTGCGCTTTCGAGATCGCATTTTTCCCTCGAGCTGGAACGACCAGCGCTTGCTCGGAGCCGTCGCAGGTGTGGTGGAAGAGGCCGTGTCCGGCGCGCGAGTGGTCAAGGCATTCGCTCAAGAGTCGCGCGAGCTTGCGCTGCTCGTCGCGAGCGCGCGGGAGCTGTTCCGCTCGCGCCTGCGCACGGCGCGTCTCACCGCGCGCTACTCGTCCACGCTGCAAGCGTTGCCCGCCTTTGCACAACTCGGAGTGCTCCTACTCGGCGGATTTCTGGCCTTGCACGGGCGCGTCAGCTTGGGCGTGTTCCTAGCTTTTTCCAGCTACTTGGTTCAGTTACTCGCGCCGATCCGGCTGTTGTCCGGGATGTTGGCTAGCAGCCAACAAGCGCGCGCGGGTGCTGAGCGCGTCTTACAGCTGCTGGATGTCGAACCGCGCATCCGCGATCATTCGGGCAGCCGTCCGCTCTCGCACTGTACCGGCCGTATCGAGCTCGACCGCGTGGCCTTTGGCTACGCGGAGAGCGAGCCCATTCTCACACAGGTGACCTTGAACGTCGCTCCCGGCGAGCGCCTGGGCATCGTCGGTAGCTCGGGCTCGGGCAAGACGACGCTCGCGCTGCTGATTGCCAGATTCTACGACCCCAGCTCGGGTCAGGTACGAATCGACGGTCAGGACGTGCGCGACTACGCACTCGATTCGTTGCGTCGCCAAGTGGGCATGGTGTTCGAGGACAGCTTTCTGTTTTCGACCACCATTGGCGAGAACATCGCGCTCGGTCGGCCCGATGCGAGCCCGGATGAGATTGAGGCCGCGGCGCGGGCGGCCCAAGCGCACGGCTTCATCGCGGCCTTGCCCAACGGCTACGCCACGCGCGTCGGAGAGCGCGGGTCTACGTTGTCGGGCGGACAGCGGCAGCGCATTTCGCTGGCACGCGCCATCTTGGCCAACCCCAAGATTTTGATTCTGGACGACGCCACGTCCGCCATCGATGCCGATACCGAGGAAGCCATCCATCGCTCTCTCGAATCGGTCATGAGCGAACGCACGACGGTGATCATCGCACATCGGCAATCGACGTTGCGCTTGGCAACACGCGTGCTGGTCCTGGCCGAGGGTCGCATCGTTGCTCAGGGTACGAACGAAGAGCTGCTCGAGTCGTCCGAGCTCTATCGACAGCTCCTAGCAGGCCCTGACCCGGATGCGGAGAGCGAAGGCGTACCGGCGCTGACGCGACCGACCGAGTTGGATCCCGCCGCCTGGCCCGCGACTGTCGATGCATCGAGCGCCGGTCGTGTCGCCAGCGTCGAGAGTCAAGTCGGCTTCGCGGCCATGCGCAGCGCCAGCGCGGGCGGCGGCGGTGGCGGTGGTGCGAGCGATCTGGGCGGCGCCCGCGCGGCCTTCGTAGCCGAGTCTCCCGAGCTGCTCGCGCGCGTTGCCGCGTTGCCACCGCTCACGGGTGAGCCGGACGTCGATGTCCGAGCCTTGACCCAACCGCGCACCGGCTTCTCGGTCAGGCAATTTGTCGGACCTTTTCGCGTGAGCTTGCTGCTCGGCTTGGCGTTGGTCGTGATCGACGCGCTGACCACGCTGTGCGCTCCGCTATTGATTGGTCGCGGCGTCGATCGAGCGATCGTCGGACATAGCCTCGAGCAATTGCTACTGGTCTCCGGAGCGTTGTTTCTGGTGCAAATCGTCAGCTGGATCAACGCCAACGCGATGCAGTTCCAAACTGGTCGGACCGCGGAGCGTCTGCTCTTTGCGCTCCGCACGCGGACCTTCGCACACCTGAGCTGGCTTTCTCTCGACTACTACGATCGCGAGCTCGGTGGGCGAATCATGACCCGCATGACTACCGACATCGAGGCCTTCGCGCAGCTGTTACAGCAAGGGTTACTCACTGCCATCGTCAGCCTACTCAGCTGCAGCGGGGTCCTCGCGCTACTGCTGATCATGGATGCTCGGTTGAGTCTGGGCGCGTTCGGCATCCTGCCCGTGCTCGTCGCTGGCACGTTGGTTTTTCGCCGCTTATCGGCCAAGGCCTACTTGCAAGCGCGCGAGCGGATCTCTGCGGCGAACGCCAACCTCCAGGAAAGCCTGGCCGGCGTGCGGGTCACGCAGGCCTGGTCACGGCAGGCCGAGGCCCTCGCGCACTTCACTGGTCTTTCGCACGGCTATCGCGAGGCGCGCCTCAGGTCTTTGCAGTTGCTCTCGCTCTACTTTCCGTTCTTACAGCTACTCTCGGTGCTGGGGAAAGCCGCAACGCTCGCCATCGGCGCAGGACAGATCGCGCGCGGAGAGTTGAGCGCTGGTGTCTTGGTCGCATTTCTCCTGTATCTGGACCAGTTCTTCACGCCACTTCAGCAGCTTTCGATGGTCTTCGACCAAGGCATCCAGGCGCGCGTGTCGCTGACTCGGATCCGCGATCTGCTGGAGACGAAAACTCGCACGCCTGAGGTCGAAGACCCTGCTCCGCTCGGACGCGTCCGCGGCGCACTCGCCTTCCGTGACGTCCGCTTTGCCTATTCCGCTGCCGCTCCCGAAGCCCTACGCGGCGTGAATCTCGAAATTGCGCCGGGTGAAGTCGTGGCACTCGTCGGTACCACCGGTGCGGGCAAGTCGACTTTCGTCAAGCTTGCCGCGCGCTTCTACGACGCGACTTCCGGAACCGTATCCGTTGACGGCGCCGCGATCAGCAGCCTTCCACTGCGCGCATTCCGCGAGCAACTCGGATACGTCCCTCAAGATCCATTTCTGTTCTCGGGCACGATTCGCTCGAATATTGCCTACGGCCGCCCCGAGGCCTCGGCAGAGCAGGTGGAGTTTGCGGCGCGCGCCGTGGGGGCTCATGAGTTCATTGCTTCACTTCCGAGCGGCTACCTGACGGAAGTCAACTCGACTGGACATTCGCTCTCTGCCGGGCAACGCCAGCTCCTGTGTCTAGCGCGAGCAGAGCTGGTCGACCCCGCTCTTTTGATCCTGGATGAGGCGACCTCCAACCTCGACCTCCAAACCGAGGCCAAGGTTCAGCGCGCCATGCGCCGCGTCGCACGCGGCCGCACCACGCTACTGATCGCCCACCGTCTGCAAACCGCTCGGGTTGCTGACCGCATCGTGGTGATCGAAGACGGCTTGATCGTCGAACAGGGCCCGCATCGAGATCTGGTCCGCGCTGGAGGGCGCTATGCCAAGCTCTGGGAGGCGTTTCGCCGCGCGGAGCGCCGCGCGGCGTAACCGCCCTTCGACTCGGACTGCCGGCTTACAGCTGGTACTTCAGCGTCGCCATGAACGTTCGCGGATCGGGGAAGTTGACGAAACGTACGCCAGTCGACGGCGTGTACGAAGAGCTCACGCGCTTCTGGCTATCGAGCAAGTTCTTGCTGCTGAGCACGACCACGAAGTGGTCATCGGCCGACGTCCAGCTCAGCGTGCTATTCACGAACGCTTGAGCTGGGACGGTGTCTTGCGGCCGGGCCAGCGCGGAATTGTAATAGCCGTACTGCCATTGCACGTCCCCACCAAGGCGCACCAAGCCCGGCACGGGCAGTGGCAGGTCGTAGGTGCCGCCGCCGGAAAGGGTCCAGCGCGGAGAGTTGATCAAATCGTGACCATCCGCGTCCACGCCCGGGCCGCCGGCGTTCTTGTACTCGTCGTAGACCGCATGCAGGTAGCCGCCAGCGAACTGGAGTCCGAGTCCAAACGGTAGTCGCGCGCTCGTTTCGAGCTCGACGCCCAGGGTGTGTGCCTTACCCGCGTTGCCGCGAATGCTGTTACCTGGATAGGCCGGGCTCGTGTACGACACCTGCAAGTCGCGATAGTCATTGTAGAAGGCCGCTAAATTGGCGCGCAGGTGGTGGCCGAAGAACTCGCTCTTGAGGCCCGTTTCGTAGCTATTCACGTACTCCGGGTTGAAGGCGGTCTTGGCCAAGGTCAGGTTCGTCGCACGGTTGTCGAAGCCGCCCGACTTGAAGCCGCGCGAATAGGTCAGGTAGTGGAGGACGCTCGGACCATATTGAAGCGAGACCGACACCTTGGGCGTCAACGCCCCCCAATGATCGCTGGCTTGACCCTTTATCGATTGGCCGGTCACGTTCCCAGCGAGATCCAGGGTCTTGTTGTCGAAGTCGAAGTCCTTCCATTCGATTGTCTCGCGCAGGCCAGCGGTCACGGTCGCCCAATCGGTCACTTTTAGGTTTGCTTCACCGAAGAAGGCCAGACTGTCCGTGGTCGTGATGTTGTGAGCGCGCAGGGTCGCATAGTTCTCGGGGTTCACGGCGGGGTCGGTGTCGAAGCCGTTCTTCCGGCTGTAACCGTCGCGTTGGACGTAGAACCGTTCGTGTAGGTAGAACGCACCGCTCGAAAAGTTGATCGCCTTGTAGTGGCCGTTGAACTGCAGCTCTTGGGTAAAGTAGCCATCCGCGTAGTGAATCAGGTTCTTTTGGATGAGCGCGGCTTCGCCATCGTTGTCGTACCAAACCGGATTCAGATCGAAGCCCCCGAGCGCGCTGATCGACTTCAAATCGATGTGCTCATCCAGGTGATAGATGGCGCGCAGGGACACGCTGCCTTGGTTGAGGTGCTGGTACGGGGGCACCTCGGAGTACGAGGTCGTTGGCGAGAAGCCGCCGTCCGGCTGCCTCGCGGGGATGTAGCTGCGGGTGTCGCTGCGATCGATCATGCCGTTCAGCGTGGTCAGGACGTCCCACTTGTCACTCGGTGTCCAGCGCAGCTTGATTCGCGCCGAATCGAGATCGATGCGATTCACGTCGCGATGCAGGGTCGGATCGTTGGCAGTGCCATCGCGACGATTGCGCAGGAAGGCCACGCTGGCCGAGAGCCGATTTTTGACCAAAGGCCCACTCACTGAAGCCTGTAGCTTGATGGCGTTGAACGAACCGTAGCTGAGCGAATCTGCGCTGTGAAATTCGTCGTTCGGATCAGCGCTGATCACGCGGATCGCGCCTGCGCTCGAATTTCTACCGTACAAGGTGCCCTGAGGCCCACGTAACACTTCCACTCGCAAGACGTCGTTGAAGTCGAACATCGACGACAACTGGCGCGGCTGATACACGTCGTCGACATAGGTCGCGACCACCGGCTCCTGAATCGGATCCGCCTCACCGATCCCGCGCAGCGAGTAAGTTTGCGTGGTGTAGCTAATGCTGGTGCGCGGAATGAAAAGGTTCGGGACTTGCCCAGCAAGCTCACGCACTGAACCCACCCCGCGGTCTTGGAGCAAGCCAGGATCGAAGGCAGAGATGGCAATGGGCGTCTTCTGTAGGTTGGTCTCGCGTCGCTCCGCCGTTACGACGACGCTTGCCAGGGCATCGCTCTTCTCTTCCGTGGGCGCTGGCGCCGACGGCGCCTGCTCCGCGGCTTCCGGCGGCGTCGCCGCTGGAGGCGGGGGGGCGGCAGAAGCCGCCGGAGCTGCCGGTTCTGCCGGAGCTGGCGGCTCTGCGGGCAGAGGCGGCTGGCTCGGGGTCGGAGGTTCTGGCGCTGGCGCTGGCGGCGCCGCGTCCACTGGCTGCGCGCCGACGCGGACAGTCAGCGTACTGCCCAGCGCAAAAGCGGCTAAAAGCGAGGCGTTTCCGAAACGTCGGCTAAGTAAGGTCATCTTTTTTCCTAGTGTTCATGGACAAAGCACAGCCGCGTCCCAGGCACTGCCAAGGACGAGAGCCAACAGCGGCGACCGCAAACGCGGGGCTCGCCGTTTCAACAGTTCAGAACGGAGAACGTCACTTCAGGCCCGGCTTCTCTTGCTGACGCAAA
>Ga0247776_10000148_pt1 | contig 16151 bp, 11 predicted proteins | sample UWRJL199509C5_FD_179912 | JGI IMG/M metagenome (GOLD analysis project Ga0247776, IMG submission 179912) | Plant litter microbial communities from Arlington Agricultural Research Station in Wisconsin, United States - UWRJ-L199-509C-5 | ecosystem: Environmental > Terrestrial > Plant litter >...
TCCGACGCTGATCGCATAGTCCGACGCGCCGCGCGAGGGCGGGCGCGCGCGCCCTGCAACCGTCACTTCGGTGGGACCATGGGGATCCTCGGCCGCCTCCTTGGAAGCGCTGTCAGGCACGACCGGATCGGGCTTCGACGCGGGCTGGGCGGGGGCCGCGCTCGGCTGTGCAGGCGCAGCGGGCGCCTCGGCCGGGGGCGCCGCTGGCGCCGCGGACACCGGAGCGAAGTGAACCAGGGCCCGTACGCGCGCCGGGATCGGCTGACCGTTGCGCGTTGCAGGTTCGAACTGCCAGCGCTTGACGGCCTCGATCGCCGCGTGGTCGTAGTCGATGCCCGCGCTATCGTCGACGTGCGCGTCGAGCACCGCGCCGTCGGCTGCGACGGTGACGACCACGACCACGTCGATGTCGTGGTCGGCCGGGACGTTCGCCGGCCATTCAGGGGCGGTTTGCACGCGAACGTGCGGCGGCACGATCGCGTCGGCCGCCTGCGCGGCACTGCCGAGCAGGAGTGAAACCGAACAAGCAAGGGCGCAAAGCGAGCGCGCGAGCAACAGTCGATGGACCATGAAACACCGATAAACCAGCTAAAAGGCCAGGTTCGCGCACGCGCGCGAACTCACTGAAACGCCAGACTTCGATTGGGAAGTAGCGATTCAGACGGGCGGTGAGGTCTTCGGGGCGCTCAGGAACACAGGCCGCGATTCACTCGAACAGCTTGCCCGCTCGCCCAGCAGGCGCGCTTCACCGAACGCGACCAGCCCTGCAAGCAAGAGCTCGATCCGCGGAGCCGGGGTGACCGGCGCGTTTCCAACCGGGCACAGCTCTGCGCCACAGGAGGGCAGACCAGCGCTCAGAGCTGTCGCCCGCGGAGCCGCGACTTTCGCCCTCGCGCCAGGCTCCGCTCGCGCAGAGGCGTGCACGTGCACGACACCACCCAGGGCCGCAGAATAGCCGTGGCGCACCAACGTGAAGTGGAGCGCGCTCACCACCTGCAACACGACCACCAACAAGCCTAGGCAGGCCCGAAGAGATCGGTAGTCAGGCAACCAGCGTTTCATCGAGCGCGCCGACAGCTAGCGCGTGCCGGGGCCGGAGGCAATTCAGGTCGGTGTCGAGGCGCAAATAGTGGCGCCGATCCCGGGCCGGGAGCCCTCCCTTAGTTGAAGATGACCATCGCGCTCGGAAACTCCGCCGGCGTGACGGCGCCGTGGCCGAAGAGTGCCGTGAGTATCGCGCAGCGGTCCGGCTGAGCCGCTCGGTCGCATGACTTTTGCTCCGCGGCGAGTGTCTCCAGCGAAACCTGGAACGAGGGGTTCGGGCGGAAGGCCACCGAGGAGAAAGCAGACGCGAAACCGATGCTCTGCACGCGTTCCTCATGCGCGTGGCACCCGCCGCAGACGGTGCCCCCGCGCGCTAACCCTACCGGGTCGGTCGGCAGCACATGCTCGTAGGGGGCCGACGCGGGCACGGGGCCAGTCAGGGGCAGAGCCAGCTCGGCCTTGATGGAGCGGGTATCGCCCTCCAGCAGGTAGCTGAATTCGAGCAGGTGACTGCCTTCGCCTTCGGGGACTACCGACAGCACGAGTTGCCCGTGACGCAGGAAGATGCGCGGGCTCACGGCCGAGAAGGCGGGTTGAGCACTGACGATGTTCCGAGTCGCGATCGCTTGCAGGGGACGATCCAAGCTCTCCAAGAAGCAAGCCACGCTCGTCGGCTTGGGCAGCGCGTTCAAGAGCGTGACCGCTTCTTCGATCGTGCGCGGCGAACCGCTCACACCCTCGGGCGGTCGGCAGAGCGTAGCGCTCGAAGCAGCGGGCGACTCTTCCGCTGCTGGCGCAGCGCTACAGGCAGACAGCAGCAGCAGCGCGCTCGCCGGTAGCAGCAAGCGCCTGATCCGACGCATATTTTTCGTGAGTCCAGCTTGCTCGCGCAGCCTTTGCGCGAGCGGCGGGGTTCGGAACGACATGCACGCATCAATGCGAATTGCGTGCCGCTCGCAGACGCTACTTCCGCGCGTAGCGGTGCTTCACGCCGACCGGAAAATACTCGGGGTGCCCGGCCGGCCAGAGTGTGACGCTGGGCCGCCTGCGCTCGCTCGGTACGTAGTTGGCAAACTCGCTGTTCAAGCGCAGCAGCACCGCGAGGATGGATTCCGCGATTTGGTCGCCGAGCGCGTGCGTGGCGCTGGCCCCCGGGGCGAGCTCGACGGCAATCGTGAGTTGCCGGTTGCGCTGTTCGTCTTCTTTCACCTCGAGCACGAATTTCCCGGTGACGAACGCGCGCGTCTCCGGTTGCTCGAGCCCGATGCTCACGGTGTCGGGAAAGACGTTGGCGCCGTAGTAGGAGACGGCGAAGTGGGAGCGACCGAAGACGTACACGAAGGGCAGCCGACGCAGACGGCTGGCGCCGGCCTTTCGCGCTGCTTGCTCGGCATCGAAACCAAAGTCGCGCAGCCGCTCGATCAGCGTTTGGTAGGCGATGACGCCGCCTGAATCGGAGATGTGATAGCGGAGGAGAGGCACACCTCCGTCACCCGAAAACAGCAGCGTGCGTTCGTGCTCCTCGAAGTAACGCTGCCAGGGGTCGTATTGCACGAGGCTGGGCAAGCGCGCTTCCCCGAACAGGGCCTGGGCGGCGTCGCCGCGCTCGGCGAGGAAACGGCGAATGCTCACCGAAAGCGGCGTTTCGTTGCCGAGCACGCCGCCGTCCGCGGTGCCGTACAAAGACGCAAAGTCCGTGACGGGGTTCTGGATCCCGGCCCGTTCGGCGACCAGTGCACGCCACTCTTCGCTAAACACTTCACCGGCGAGCACCAGCTTGAGCGCATACGAATGCCAAGGCACCCCTTCGACGATGCCCGCGTCGATCACGTCTTTCAGAAACGGCGGATAGCCGAGCAACACCGTCTGCTCGAACATCGGCCCGAGCGCGCGCACGACTCGAAAGATCTCTGCCCTTTGATTGCCCGGTGTAACCACAGTCAATGCGTAGCCTTTGGTCGCGAGGTGCCGGCAGCAGCTCGCCGTGAACATGCCGCCCACCCAGGTGCCGAGTGGAAAGCAAACCACGGCCAACGTGCGCCGAGTATCGGCGGCAAAGCTGTCTCGAAACACTTGTTCGAAGCGCGCTGTCACCGCTAGCTCGTCCGTGAAAAACCGGGGCCAGAAGCTGGGCTCGCCGGTCGAGCCCGAAGAAGCTGCGATCATGTCGCTCGAGCTCAGATCCCCCGCGCGGCAGCGCGCGGCGAGCGGGTAGCGATGGTGGTAGTTTTCCTTGGTCGTGAGGGGCAGCGAACGAAAATCTTCCAGTGAGCGAATCCGCGTCGGGTCGACGCCGTGCTGCGCGAGGAAAGCCGCATAAGCCGGCACGTCGCGTCGCGTACGCTGAAAAAGTTCCAGCAAATGCCGTGTCGGCTCGCTGCTGGCATGCTCGTCGAGCTGCTGCGCGAGATCGCTGCCAATGAAGAGCTCGTGAGCAGACAGGGCCTCGGCCGCGCGATCTCGATGCATCGTCAAATCGTCTGCGACAAGCCGGGGGCGCGTCAAATTTTAACCGCGTCGCACGCTTCGAATGGCCTACTCTGCCCGCCTGATGGCGCCGACGGACGACCTGGGAGATGATTTGCCCGCAGCCTCTTCGCTGCTGTCGAGCCGTTGGTCACGCGACAATCTCGTCACCTCGCACCCGGCGCGCCTGTATGACGGCGCGATCTCGGAGCGCATCGAGCTCGAGTCACTCGAGCATTTGCTGCAAGCTCTTCAACGCTCTCACGGACCGTGCCAACTCGGCTGGGGTCGGATGGGTGTTTTCACTTGGGACATCACTTGCGACGGCCCGGGCGGTCCATTCATGCTGCAGGTGCCGCGGGCCTTGGATGAACCGGGCAGGCGCGGCCGCTCGAAGCGCGAAGTGCCGCGACTGAACTTCGAGCACATGAGCGCCTTTCGTGAACAGGGCCTGAAGCGCTTCGTGATCGAGCCGAAGAGCCTGGTGCTGCTCGGGGGCAACGTGCCCGGGGCGATCTTCGAGGCCTTGGCGGATTACCGTACGGTAACCTTCGGTTTGGGCGCGATTCAGATCGAGCTGTCGGAGGGCAATCGGTCGTGGGTGGTCGCGCTCGGGCCAGAAGCCACTGCAGATTTGCTGGCCGAGCTGGTCGCCGCGCTAGTTTACCACTACCAGCCCGAGCTCGAAGGCGGGACCGCCATTGCCGATGTCTGCGTCAACGATGGCGACTTCGCGGTGCGACGCCGCAGCGACGGCTCTTTCGAGGTTCGACTGCTGGCCGTACGCGCAACTGAAGGCGGCATCGGCCCGAGCCTATTGCTCTTGTACCTCGTCCAGCTGATGGCCTACGAGGACTGGAACGTGAACGGGGCGCTCGTTGGCCTACCGGTGCTGCTCGGAAATCCATCGCTGGCGTTCGAAGGCGTCGTGCGCGGCCTGCGCTATCGCTATCGAGATCTGGGACAGAACGAGCACGCGGCCAAGCTCGAGGCCGAACGTTGGATCGCCGATTTCGGACGCTCGGTTATGGGTCGCGCCTACCGCCCGTGGGTCGAACGCTTCCTGGCTGGGCGTCTTCCACCGGCGTTCGGAGTCGATCTCCGCGAGCGCTGGTGGCGGCTCATGCCCCTGCAAACCAAGTTGGGTGTGCTCGAGCTGGCGGCGCGACGTGAGCCGGCCTCTCATGAGGCGCTTTCAGCCCGTACGCTGAAAGCCTTTCTCGACCGCCTGGCGCGCGAAATTGGCCGGATCCCCGCCGAAGATCCCAGCGCGTGGCGCGTCAATGAGCTTGGGCGCGACGGTCTACTCGCGCTGCTCGCGGACGCGGGTGCTGCGGCGGAGGCGCGCCCAGAGATCGCGGCCGACCTGCTCACTCACTGGCCCTATCGAAGCTTGGATCAGCTTCTGGCGCGGGTGCCTGCCGCGCGAGGGCTGCGCAGGATGAAGAGTCGCATTTCGTTCGGACGCGTGCTCTCGGAAGCTGAGGAGGGCACGCTGGCCAGCCTTGCTCCGTTAGCGAAGGAAGGCGCGGCGAGCCGCACCCTGGCCAATCCAGAGCGCTTCGGCGCGCTGGCGCTGCCGGCGGCACGGCACGCCGACGCGGCTCGAACTTTTCTCACCTTCGAAGCGTACATGGATACGGCCCTGCACGATCCCAATTGGGGCTACTACGCAGAGCGCGTGGCGATCGGGAAATCGGGCCACTTCGACACCCACCCGGAAGAGCAATCTCCGGACTATGGGCAATGGGTCGCGGCCTGGGCCTTCAAGGCTTGGGCGGATCTAGTCGCGCATGGTGAGCTCGCCACGACGGACGTGTTCCCCGTGATCGAGTTCGGTGCCGGCAATGGGCGCCTCGCGCGTGACTTTCTGGACGCAGTCGCGCGGGGCGCGCCGCCGCAAAGCGCTGCGGACATGCCGCGTTGGCAGAGCTTTGCTGCGTGCGTTCAGTATCGCATCTACGAACGGTCCGCGTCCCTGCGGGAGAAGCAAAGAGCGCTGCTCGGTGTAGGCGCGCTCGTCCTGGAAGGGGATGCGCGCGCTCCGCGCGAAACGCTGCAGCGTGACTTCCCCGCGGGGCTGCGAGGGCTCGTGCTCAGTAACGAGCTGCCCGACGCATTTGGCGTGCACAAAGTGACCTTGAGCGCCGACGGACATGCCTGCGTGGCGCTGGTGCTCCCGCGCGTGGAGTCGCCCTTGAAGGGGGCGTTCAGTGAGGCGCTTGCAGGTCGCATTCAGCTGGCCAATGACGTGACGCGCGCGACCTTCGGCTTATCCGCTAATCCGTGTGATTTCTATCTGGACGCCGCGACCTACACGGAGCTGATGGCCGCGCTGTCGACCCTGCCGACCGAGGCGCGCACGGGGCTCTTGTCCGGGCTTTGGTTCGAGGAAGCATACGTGAGCGCCGCGGCGGTGCCGGAGCTGGCCGCTCATTTACGGGTCAACGCGGCCCAATATGCGCTGGCCCTGGCTGCGGAGGACTCGGGCGTGGTGACTTACGTCAATCTGCACGCCGACCGCTTCATCAGCGAGCTCGGGTCATCCTTGGCCGCTGGATTCGTGCTGACCCTCGACTACGGAGATAGCACCTGGCGCTTGCTTCAGGGCGCGCGCCGCGGTGATTTTCCGTTTCGCGTGTACGGTCAGTGGCAAGACTACCTGCCCAGGCCCAACGATCCATACGCCGCACCCGGCAGCCAGGATCTGACCGCGGACGTCAATTTTACCGCCCTGGCGCGGGCCGGCGAAGCGGTCGGCTTACAGCTGATCCACTTCGGGCCCGAGCGAGACATCACCGGCGAAGCCCTGCCGCAGCTGCTGCTGGCCTGCGCAGAGCGCGACTCGCTGATGAGGTTCATCGGCAATCCATTGTTCAAGGTCTTGGTCCTCGGTAGGCGACCGAGCGAAGCGTTTCGGAGCTCGCTGGATTCCCCCTTGCCGCTGCTGTGCCGGGAACAAGATGTCCCGAAGGCTCGGCGCCAGGCAATCGCGGCGATCGAGCAGGCGCTGAGCGCGCTCGGGAGCTAGTCCGTGTTGCCTGACGGCGTTTGCATGCAAAAGTCGTGGTAGCCTGGCGCTTTCGTGGCCACCGCACTCATCACTGGCGCCTCCGCGGGCATCGGCCGCGAGCTCGCGCGGCTGTTCGCCGCCGATGGCCATGATCTGCTGCTCGTGGCGCGAAGGCTCCCGCAGCTGCAAGCATTGTGCACGGAGCTCGAGCAGCAGTATCACGTGAAGGCACGGGCCATTGCTTGCGATCTGAGCTCGCAAACCGAGCTCGCCACGCTGCTCGCAGAAGTGCGGGGGCTGGAGCTCGACTACCTGGTGAACAACGCGGGCGTCGGCACGGTGGGCAGCTTTGCCGCGCTGCCAGCGGAGCGTGAGGCCGCGATCATCGAGCTCAACGTGACGGCAGTCGTGCGGCTCACGAGGGAAGTGCTGCCGAGCATGATCGAGCGGCGACGCGGGCGGATTTTGAACATCGGCTCGACCGCCGGCTTTCAACCCGGGCCGTACATGGCCACGTATTACGCCAGCAAAGCGTTCGTAAACAGCTTCAGCGAGGCTTTGGCGTATGAAACTCGTGGCACCGGCGTGAGCGTGACCGTGAGCTGTCCCGGCCCAACACTCACCGAATTTGGCGCAGTATCCGGCGTCGACAAGTCACGTCTGTTCCAGCTCGGTGCTGCCAGCGCGGGTAGCGTTGCTCTCGGTGCCTACCGGGCCATGCAACGGGGGCGGCCGATGGTCGTGCACGGGTTCCTGAACTTCCTGCTGGTCCAATCCCTACGCCTCAGTCCACGCGCTCTGGTGCGGGCGATCACCGCGTTGCTCAATCGTCCGCCGGCGTGAGAGCAACTTCTAGTAAGCGCCGCAGCAGGTCAGTCAGCTGCTGTGCAATTGCCGGAAGGCGTGCGGCGATTGCCTCGCGACCCTCGCGGCGTATGTCCAGCACGAACGCCTGATCTTCTGCCGCACCAATGGCGCGGGAGAGCATCGAGAGCCGCGCGAGGGGCAAATCAGTGCGCACTGCGCCCAGCCGTCGTGCGCGCTTATCAAGGGCACCACTGTAGTCTGAGCTCGAGATACGCTCTTCCCGACATGTAGTTAAACTCGTTGGCCGGCCAGTTTCCCCGGCTGTTTTATGGGATTTGAGCGGTGCCGAGATTCACTTTAGCGGTGCGTCGATTCTTGTAGTGAGAGTTAAGAACTGTGGGTCTAGAGTCGTCTATATCGGCCATGGTCAGTGTGCGTCGGATTTCAGCGCTGGGGATGCTCGTGGCGTTCTCGAGCCTGCTTGGTTTGTCGAGCTGCCTGTATGATTCAGGTGATCGCTGCGACCCTGGGCAGGCCTACAACGCGGACGCGGGCCTGTGCGTGTGCTCCGGCGATACCATCGCGGGTACCAAGCCTGATGGCTCTCAAGGCTGCGTGCCTTGTCCGGAGGGCCAAGTCGCTCGCGACGACGCTTGCGTGTCCGAGGGCTCCCAGGGTCAAGCGTGCGAGTCCGACGAGGATTGCACGGACGCCACGTTCGACACCTGTCACCTACTCGACGATGGCGCGGGTTATTGCACCAACGTGGGTTGTGCCGCGAACGAGTGCATGGGCGGCTATGCCTGCGACACCGTGGCCATGCCGACTTACTGCGCACGCCCGCCGGATGGGGCTGGTAAGTCGTGTGCTTCCGACGCCGATTGCGCCGGCACCGAGGCAACTTGGTGTGACATCTACCAATCCCACGTCTGTTACGTCCAAGGCTGTGATTTGAGTGGCAACGACTGCCCCGGCAAGGAGTGCTGTGATCTGGGGGTCGCCTCGGGCGGGCTGCTCAAAAAGACCATCTGCGTAGATACCGGCAGCTGCAAAGGTGCTCCGTGATGCGCGCCTCTAGCATTGCACTCAGCGCCTGGCTGTTGTCGCGAGCTGGCCTGGCTTTCGCGGCAGATCCGCCGCCGGCGCCAGGCGCGCCCAGCACGGCAGTCGAGCCGGCAGCAGCCGCTCCCGCGCCGGCTGCGGCCGCTCCCGCGCCGGCTGCGGCCGCTCCCGCGCCGGCTTCCGTGGCTGTAGCCGCGCCCGCCAGCGCGCCCGGTCCCACCGCGACTACTGCGGAGGGTGACGCCGAAGGAAAATTCGCGGCCGCGCCGGAGCCGGCCGTCGACAGCTTTGCTACCGAAGAGGGCAGTGGCGACGGTGACACGCAGCGCAAGCTCGACTTGTACGGCTTCGCTGACTTCACCTACCAACGGCTGCTGATCGACAAGGACAACGTCTGGAACAAGACCTACCCGAGCGTGAATTCGTTCGCGGTCGGCAATTTCAACGTCTACTTGAGCAGCAACCTGGGTGATTCGTGGCGCGCGCTGGCCGAAGTGCGCTTCATGTACTTGCCCAACGGTGCCACCAAACCCGACGGCGCTGGCAACGTGGTGCGCACCGACACCACGGTGCTCGACTACACCGGGTTCGAGGAGCCAATTCGCTGGGGTGGCATTCGCATCGAGCGCGTCTACGTCGAGCACGAGTTCAACGGGCTACTCAAGCTGCAGGTCGGACAATTTCTCACGCCATACGGCATTTGGAACGTCGACCACGGCTCGCCCACGATCATCGGCATCAAGAAGCCGTTCGTGGTTTCGAACCAGCTCTTTCCCGAGCAGCAAGTCGGCCTTCAGCTGTACGGCAGCTACTTCCTCGATCCCCTGGAAATTGGCTACCATCTCACGCTTTCCAACGGGCGCGGGCCGGTCGAATACCAGGACTTCGACGACGACAAGGCGTTCGGCGGCCGGCTCTACGTGAAGACCGACGCGCTGGGCTCGCTCACCATCGGCACCTCGGTCTATCGCGGCGGTTACTATGATCGTTCCGCGAAGTACGTGATCAAAGAAAACGGCGTCGACCAAACGTACACGCCGATCTCCAAGTACCAGGAGCTGTCTCTCGGCGCCGATCTCAAGTGGGAATACAATTCCTGGTTGCTGCAGGGGGAGGCCATCATGAACCAGGCCCACTTCGAGAACCGCCCACGCCTCAACCCGATTCACCCGCCACAAGGCTTCCAGGCCGATTATCTCCGTTGGGGAGCGTACGGCCTGATCGGCTACCGTTTGCCGGTCGTGCCGCTGATGCCGTACGTGATCGTGCAGCACGCCAAATCCCCTGACTCGCCGAGCACGCCGCCTGCGACCGCTTTCGAGGTGGGCATCAACTATCGCCCCACCGCCGCCGTGGTGGTGAAGCTCGAGTACACGGATTGGCATTTTAGCGCTCCGGGTTCAGCGGGCTTTGGTAACTACCCGCTCAGAATTTTGGCTTCTCAAGTGGCGTGGGCATTTTGATGTCACGCGCGACGAAGCTCGGTAGTTCCCGGCGCAACGTGCTGCTCTCGCTCGGGCTTGCGCTGCCACTGGTCTGCGCGCTGCCTAGTACCGAGCGCAGCGCACGCGCCGCGGAGCGCGTGACGCTGGCGGTGTTCGTGGCCAAAGATTCGGCCCTGCAAAACCTGAAAATGACCGAATTGCGCCGCATTTTCACGAACGCGGACGACAGCGGTTTCTCCGGGCAACGCAGCGTTCCGTTCAATCACACCGCGCGTTCGGGCGATCGCGTCGGCTTCGACCAGACCGTCTTGCGCATGGACCCAGACGAGGTCAGCCGTTTTTGGATCGATCGCAAGATCCGCGGCTTGCCTGGCCCGCCGCGCGCCGTGGATTCGCTGTCGGCTTTGCTACGCTTGGTCTCGCGTACGACCGCCGGCGTCGGCTACGCACGGGCACACCAGGTCACGAACGACGTGCGAGTCATTCGCATCGACGGCAAGCTGCCGTCCGAAGCGGGTTACCCGATTTCGTTCAGCGAATAGCCCCGAGCCCTGACGAGCTAGGCAGGCTGCCTGAGCGACTCGGTGAGTAGCTCGACCAGCTCGTCAGCACTGATGCCGGCGATGGCATCGCCGTCGTCGAGCAACGCGCCCGCGAGCTCGCGCTTCGAAGCATGCATCTTGACGATGCTTTCTTCGATGCTGTCACGGGTGACGAGCCGGTACACCGTGACGGGTCGCTCTTGACCGATGCGGTGCGCTCGGTCGGTGGCTTGAGCTTGCACCGCAGGGTTCCACCATGGGTCCAGGTGAATCACGTAGTCCGCGGCGGTCAGATTGAGTCCGAAGCCGCCCGCCTTGAGGCTGATCAGGAATAGCGGCGCGTCGCCCGTTTGAAAGGCCGCCACGCGCGCTTGGCGGTCTGCCTGAGGCGTGCTGCCGTCCAGGTATTCATAGCGGATCTGGCGTTCATCCAGGTGTTCGCGCACGAGCGCCAGAAAATCCACGAACTGACTGAAGACTAGCGCGCGGTGCTGATTTTCTCGCAGCTCCTCGACCAGATCCAAAAAGACTTCGATCTTGGAGCACTCCCGCGGGGCATCGGGGAAGACCAACATCGGGTGACAACAGAAGCGCCGAAGTCGCATGATTTCGCTCAGCACCTCGAGCTTGTTGTTACGCTTCCCGTGAACGGTATAAAGCTTCTGATGGATTTGCTTGCGAAGCAGCGCATAGCGCAAGCTCTCGTCTGCCGACAGCTGCACGTCGTGTTGCACCTCGGTCAATGGGGGCAGGTCGGACAGGACGTCCCGCTTCAGGCGTCTGAGCAAGAATGGCCGAACCAATTTTTGAAGCAACTCGGTCGACTCCCGACCCGCGTCCCGCTCGACGGGCATCAAGAAGGTACGCTTGAAGTGCGGCCAGTCACCCAGCAGGCCCGGATTCAGGAAGCGAAAGATCCCCCACAGATCGCCCAGATGGTTCTCGACCGGCGTACCGGTGGCGGCGACGCGCTGCTTGGCGTTCAGTGAATAGGCCGCTTTTGCCCGCAAAGACTGCGGGTTTTTGATGAATTGCGCTTCGTCCAGCACGACCATGCCGAAATTCAGCGCCGAGAGCTCGACCTGGTCCTGCTGCAAGAGCGTGTAGCTGCACACGACCACGCAGGCGGAGCTTTCTTGGTCGGGTAGCGCGGACAACGCGGATAGCTGCAGAGCGCGCTCCTTGCCGAGGTATTCGCGCACGCTCAGCGACGGCGCAAAGCGGGCGATCTCGGCCACCCAATTGCCGCACACAGAGGTCGGCGCAACGACCAACGTCGGGCCATGCGCGTCCGCGACGCGAGCCAGCAGCAGTGCCAGGATCTGAATCGTCTTTCCGAGGCCCATGTCGTCGGCCAGGCACGCGCCCAAGCCGAGCTCGCTCAGCGACGAAAGCCAGCGGTAGCCTTCGACTTGATACGGACGGAGCTCCGCGCGCAAAGTACTAGGTAGCGGAAATTGCGTGTGCGAGAGCTGCGAGAGGCGCGCGACGCGCTCGAGCCAGCTCTGACTCTCGACGTCGAGCTCGAAGCCGCTGTCCGGGGCGTTCAGTTCGCTCAGCGCAAACAGGGCGCTCTTTGGCAGGCGTAGTTCGCTGCCCGGGCGCGGGGCGGAATTGACCGCCTTCAAGGCCGCGATCACTTTGCGAATTCGAGCTTCGATCTCGATGTACGCGCCGTTCTCGAGACGCACGAAGCGACCTTGGCCGAGCCCTTCCGCGCGAACCAATTCGTTGAACGTGACTTCGGTCAGTGAGTCGATGCGCACCCCGCCGGTGACCAGGTACCAGCCTTTGTCGCTGCGCAAACGCCCGTGCAGGGTCTTCGAGCTCGCGTGTGCGCTCAGCTTCATGCCGCCCGATTCCGGCCATTCCAGCGCGCAGGGCAGGGCCGCATCGCGCAGCTCACTGAGCAGTTGCAACACGCCTTCTTCACCCAATGTCCAACTATCCGGCGTGTCGAAGGGAGATTGATCGTCGGGGTCGGGGGGGCTCGCGAGTGTTGGGCAAGCTCGCCGTAGAGCAAGGTTCAAGTCGCGCTCGAGCTTCAAGTCGCGTTCGCAGCGCAAGCGTTGCCCGGCGGCGTACGCGCTCTGGCTGGCGCGTCCCACGCCAGCCAGAAAAAAGCGTCCTTGTTCCGAAAACGGGCGCACTCCGAGCTGGACTAGCCAAGCACCGGCGTGCACCGCGAAGCGGATGCAAGGCATCGGGTCGGCCACGAGGTTCTTTTCACTGCCCAGCTCGGGGCTGCGCACTTCTACGCTTTCGGCTAATTTGCCGAGCACCGATAGTAGTTCGCGTTCGTGGCTTTTAGGGATGCGCGCGCCGCCGCGCACGGCCTCGCTAGCCCGAAAGATGGCTTCCGGAACTCGATACACGAGCAGACGCGTCTCGCTCTCCGGGATCACGTTGATGCCCAAGAGCGCGCCGGGAGGCTCGACGAAGACTTGCACGTAGCCGCGCTCTTCGCGAGTTTCGATGCGCGGCGTGCCGCGCGACACTTCGATCGGAGCGCGTGCCCGTAAGCCGTTGACCACGCGCGGATGGCCAATCAGCGCTTCCGGCGCTTCCGGGCTGAAATCCCGCTGACCGTTGTGGACTTCGCGTGTGCAGTCTAGCACGCGCTGATCTTCCACGGGCAGCTCGGCGTATAGGGCGTGGAGCTCCGCGAGGGTTACCCGCCGGCCTTCGCTCCAGCCTTCGCTCGGGCGACACTCCTGTAGCGCGGGACGATTGAGCTCCCCGCGCACCATGTCGACGTACCACGCGACACGGTAACCGAAGGCGCGTTCGAGCGGCTTCGATTCCGAGATTTGCGCCAGCGCATCCAACGCCTTTTGCCACTCCGCCTTGGTCGAAATCAGATCCCAAAGCACGAGCTCGCGCGGCGAGCGCTCGAGCCGCAGATCGAGCTCTAGGCGCGAGAGCTCTTGGGCGAAATGCTCCTCGTTCAACATTTGTGCGAGAAACAAGCCCTGGCGCGCCAAGTACTCGTAGCCCGCGCGTTGCCAGTCGCGCGCCCGGCGGAGCACGTCCTGGCACCAATTGGCGCGCGCCCACTTGTCCGGCGAATGTAGATTCACGGTCAGCGCCAGGATCAAGAACTCCCAGGCGCCGATCTCCGGTGACAGCTGATGCACGTCGAGGCGACGCTGCTCTTCCGAGGCTTCCGACAAATGTCGGAACAAGATGCGCATTGCTCGCTGCGCACCGCGCGCAAGCTCGCCTTCGCTGGCATTCAGCACTCGCTTGGCCGCGGCGCGGCCCGCGTCGCTGTCACGTGAGCACAAGAGCAGCGCGAGCAACGGAGCTAGACCTCCGCAGTCGGGCAGCGAACCGCGTTTTTGGCTGCCAGAAAGCAGCTGATCGAGCCTCCGGTGCGCGTCCGCCAAGTCACCCTCGGCGAAACGAGCGGCTGCCGCGAGCGCCTCGCGAACCTCGCTGGAAACGAGCGGCACCAAGCGCGGCACGCGCGACAGCGTGCCGCGTAGGATGGCGTGTTGATAGAGCGTGGCGGACAGCCCTGGATCGCTCGCAGCGCCCGCGGCTTCCTGCTGCTGGTCGAGCCAGCCGTACAGCTCATCGCACGCGGTCGGTCCGATCAAGCATTCTTGGAGCACCAAGCCAGCCGCCTCTTGTGCGTCTGCGCCCCAGACGCGCGTCAGCCAGGCCGGATCGAAGGGCTCACACAGCGAGCGCCGTAGCCACTCGGCGCGGGTGCTCGGCCCGGCTTCCGGCGCGCGTTTACGGGCCGCATAGCGGCGCAGAAAGTCGCCGAGCTTGGCGGTCTGCAACGCCAAGGTCAGGTCGCTGACCGAGCGGATGGTCAGCAGGCTACGCATGACGCTGGCGATCGGAGCGAGCTCGCCGGTGCTCGCCAGCCGACGGAGCACGAGTTGCTCGTAGTCCGGGTGGACCGAGAAATACGGTTTGAGTGAGCCGCTGCGCTCTCGGCGCGCCGATACGACCCAGCCCGCGGTCTCTGCTCGCTTCAGCCAAGCCACGGCAGACACTGCGGGCGCGGGGCTCAGCTGCTCGATCACGCTTTGGGGCAACGCCTGCTCGATGGCCAGCGCACCAAGCAGGGTCCAATCTTGCTCAACCAACCCAGCGCTCAGGGAATCGAATCGTTCTTGCAGCGCGGCCAAAGTCCGTGTCGTCACCGCCGTCGGGGCTAGCAGGGAAAAGCTCCGCGTGCCATGGTAAGCCGCATGCCGACCCTGCGTCGCGGCGAGACCACCATCGAATACGAGGTGCACGGTAGCGGCCACCCGCTCTTGCTGCTCGCGCCCGGGGGGATGCGCTCGGCAATCTCATTTTGGAGCCGAGCGCCGTTCAACCCGATCACTGAATTTTCCGCACAGTACCGCGTGATAGCGATGGATCAAAGGAACGCGGGCGGCTCACGCGCGAAGATCACCGCGCTGGACGGTTGGCACTCGTACGCGGATGACCAGCTCGCGCTGCTCGACGAGCTGAAGGTCGAGCGCTGTCACCTGCTCGGAGGCTGCATCGGCGGGGCGTTCGCGCTGTCGTTGATCGAGCGCGCGCCCGCGCGCGTCAGCGCCGCTGTGCTGCAGCAGCCCATCGGTTACAGCGGGAGCAATCGGCAGGTGTTCTACGAGTTGTTCGACGGTTGGCTCGCCGAGCTCGAGCTCTCCCCTGATAGGCGCCCGGACATCAGTGCAGAAGCGTCGCTCCCGTTCCGCTCTCGCATGTACGATGGAGACTTCGTGTTCAGCGTCAGTCGCGAATCCGTTGCGGCGTGCCCAGTGCCGCTGCTCGTCCTACGCGGGAACGACGTCTATCACCCGAGCTCGATCTCGGAGGAAATCGTCCGCTTGGCGCCGCGCGCAACGCTCGTGCCCGACTGGAAAACGGGCGATCATTTGCCGGCAGCCGTGGCTCGCGTGCGTCAATTCCTGAGCGAGCACAGCCCGTGACTGCCGCCAAGCCTTGCCGGATGTTCTTTTACGGCATGCTGCTGCCCGGTGAGCGCGATCATGCGCTTTTGAAAGACGCGGAGTTGCTCGGCCCAGCGCTGACCGAGCCGCTGTACCAATTGGTCGAGCTGAACGTGTACGCCGCGCTCGTCCCGGACGGAAAAGTGGCGGTACACGGCGAGCTGTATGCCGTTGACCTCGAGACTCGTCGTCAAATCGACGTCAGCCGTCAAGTCCCGATCTTGTTTCAGCGCGCCAAGATCCGCCTGGCCGACGGCAGCGACGCAGAGACGTACCTGATGAACACCGATCAAGTGCGGGGCAAACGCCGCCTCGCTCACGGTGATTGGCGCAAGCGCTTCGCTCCAACGCTCGAACGTAGCGCGCCCGGACAGCTCGTCAGCTGGACCCGGACGCGCTTCGACAAATAGCCGAGCTACGCCCGCAAGCTCAGTTGCAGGCCCACTTCTCGTTCAAGCAACCGCAGTCGGCGGTTGCGTACTCGCAAACGGCGGTGCTGGCCGTGCACGCGCTGCCCACGACGGGCTGAGTCCCGGGACAGGAGTTCGAGCACGTCCATTTCTCGGTTTGACCGCAGCGGCACGTTCCCAGGCCGGTGTACGGGCAGGTGCCGTCAGCCTCGGTGCACGCTGCACCGATGGTGGGCTTCGTTGCCGGGCAAACCAAGGTCTCTCGGCAGTTCCAGTTGTTGCTGTTGCCGCAGCTACACTCCGATCCGGTGTACGTGCATTCGCCATTGACCGTGCCGCACGCCGTGCCGTCCGTCGGGGCTGCCGGGGGGCAAATCAGAGTATCGACGCAATTCCACTCG
>Ga0247776_10000149_pt1 | contig 16123 bp, 12 predicted proteins | sample UWRJL199509C5_FD_179912 | JGI IMG/M metagenome (GOLD analysis project Ga0247776, IMG submission 179912) | Plant litter microbial communities from Arlington Agricultural Research Station in Wisconsin, United States - UWRJ-L199-509C-5 | ecosystem: Environmental > Terrestrial > Plant litter >...
TCCAGGCCGAATGGGGCGAGGAGGGCCGCGACGCCGCCCGGCAGCAGCTCTGGATCGACTACGGGTTCATGCTCGCCTACGGTGCCTTTCTCGTCCTGGCGGCCGCCGCGATCCGCGACCTCGCCCGCTCACGCGGATGGCGCCGCCTGGTAGCGGTGGGGGCGATCGCCGTTCCCGCGGGCGGGATCGCCGCCGGCTGCGACGCGATTGAGAACGCCTGCCTTCTCCTCACTCTCGGCGGAGCGGGATCCTGGGCGCCGGTCACCGCGGCCCTCTTCGCCACCGCCAAGTTCGCCCTGCTACTGATCGCGCTGGCCTACATCCTCACCGGTCTGGGGATGCGATTGCGCGGGCGGCTGCAGATGGCAGGCGCCTGAACGAGGAACCGAGGCTCAGCCGGCGATCTCAGACAGCCGCAGCTCCTCGACTCTCATGCAGCATCGCGTCGCGCTCACCAGAGGGAGGCTCCTCGCCAAACCGCTCGAGAGCGAGCATGGCTTCGAAGTTTCCGCCACCCGTTGCCAATCGATCGAATGAGCCCTCTTCCACGACTTTCCCACCGGCGAGCACGACAATTCGATCCATGCTGCGAATCGTGCTCAGGCGATGCGCGACCACCAAAGAGGAGATCCCTTTCAATCGGTCGATCGTCTCCGTAATGGCGCGCTCCGAAGCGTTATCGAGCGCCGACGTGGGCTCGTCGAGCAGCAATAGCCGCGGTTGACGCAGAAGAACCCGAGCGAGGCAGATCCGTTGCCTCTGGCCCCCTGAGAGGGACTCGCCTCGCTCGGCGATGATGCTCTCGTAACCCTTGGGAAGATCGAGAATCGTCTCGTGGATCTGGGCCCTGCGGGCAGCGGCTTCGATCTCCTCTTCGGAGAGACCCTCGCGTCCGAGGACGATGTTCTCGCGCACCGTCATCCGGAAGATCCTCGGCTCCTGGGCCACGTAACCGATCAGTTCCGAAAGGCGCAGACGGGACATCTGCTCGAGATCCTCGCCGAAGATGCCGATGCGCCCCTCGTATTCATGGTGAAAACGCTCGAGCAGGCGCAGAAGAGTCGACTTGCCACAGCCCGACTCCCCGACGACGCCAACTCTTTCCCCTTCTCGCAACTGCAGGTCCAGCCCCCGCAGCACAGGCTCCTTGCTATCTGCATGGGCATAGGTGAGGTTCTCAATCGACACCGCAGCAGGGTTCTGCCGGGCCGCGTGTAGCGGTTTTTGGGCTGAGGCCGCCCCGGCGAAGCTTCGGTCGACCGGGGAGTCCAATAGATCGAACAGATCTCTCGTCTGCAAAGCCGCCTCCGACGCCTCGTCCAGCACTCTGTGCAGATCCCGCAAGGGAGCAAGCACGCCGGCAAACAGCAGCACGTAGGCGGTGATCTCGCCAGCGCTGATGTTTCCCGATGCGGTCAGCGCCAAGGCGGCACAGAGGACCGCCACGAGCCAGAACCCCTCGTTGACGGACTTGGCGGCATCGAAGAAGGACATCGCCCGGTGGTGCCGCATCTCGGTCGCTCGCAGATCCTCGCAACCGCCGGTCACCTTCTGCAGGAAGTAGCCCTCGGCACCGCCGGCGCGAATCGTGTCCAGCGCAGGCAGCAACTCGGTCACCTGACCGTCGATCGATTTCTTGTGGTTCCGCACTTCCACGCGTATCCCGGCCTGGCTGATCACCTGCCAACGCACCAGGAAGAATCCGGTCGGAACCACACCGAACATCGCCAGGGCAACAAGGGGATTCTTGGTGAATGCCACGACCAGGGCGGCAACCGAGAGCGTCAGGGCTGGGAGCAGATCCAGAGCTCCCAGCTTCACCAGTTTGACGGCCCCCTCGATGCTGCGATCGGTGTGACCGTAGAGACTGCCGACCCTCTCCTGGCGCAGCCGGATGAGATCGAGGCCGAGAAGTCGCTTGTAGGCGCGGATGCGACTGTCTCGCTCGAATGCCGTGGCGACACCCTCCACCAACTGCCGGCGAGCGACCTGCAGGAGCTGTCCGACGATCACGATTACCGCGGTGACGATCAGCAGGTTCGCCGACGCGGTAAGGGTCACGTCGCCTCCGGCGAGACTGTCGTCGACCAGGTTGCCGATCAACAACGGCAGCACTGCGGTGAGCCCACTGGCGCCAAGCATCGCCAGGAACGCCCACACCAGCTGCTTCTGCTCCCGGCGGGAGAATTCGGCCCAGAGCCGGCGCCACAGGTGCGCCGCATTTGAGCGGCTCTCCTTCTCGACGCTCATCGCCAGGTCACCTCCCATTCAAAGACGAAGAGAGTGTTGGAGGGCGGGAACGCGACCGCGTAGGAGAAGCTGGTCTGAGACGAGTCCGGCTCGGGGCGGAGGCGCAGCTCTTCGCCGGTGGGAGTCAGGTCGCCGGGGCCGCCTTCGACCCGATAGGTGCGAATCGTGACGTCACTGACCCGTAGGGCGCTGTCCTCCAGCGACAGACGCCAGATCATGAACCGGGTAGGTCGCTCGACGAGGACCGAGTCGCGCTGCAGGGGTCGCGAGTACACGGCGTCGACCGCGACCTGAATCCGATCGCCGGAGGTGAACGACCCCACGGCCGGCGCCACCGGTTTGTGCAGACGCACCTGTCCTCCCGGCAGCGGATCCTCGGCGTAGTCGGTAGGCGCACAAATGCGGGTCGCACCGTTTGCCCCGGCGATATCCGAGGAGATGCTCAACGCCGACGACCCACTGGGAAGGGTCAGGCTGGAGTCATCGACGAGAGGGTGGCCGTCGCGCCGCACTGCGGTCGTCGAGACGGCCTCCAGGGTCGCCCCGTCTCTCCGGCACTGCCAGTTGTACTTGACGCTGAGGAGACCGTCTCCCTCCACCTCGGCCGCGTTCTGCTCCCACTGCAAGGCCGGCGAGATGGGAATCCGCTCGTGAGCATGGGCGCTTGAGAAGACCCAGCGACTCGGATCGGCGATCCCCATCGCATCGAGCGCGAAGGCGAGGTCGAGCGCCCAGGTCGCGATCCGAGTGTTCATCATCGCCACGGCGTTACGGGTCGCGTAGTACTGCGGCATCAGCTGGGCCACCCAGAGGACGACGAGGGCGCCGGGAAAGCCGATCTCGATGGCAGGCAGGAAGAGGGTGGGAATCTCGACATCGGTGAATGGCAGCATTTCCATGTGGGGAAAGCTCGACAGGCCGGCCACGACGAACACCGTGATCACGACCACGATCTGGCGCCCGGCCAAGACACGGGAAATGCCGGTGTCGTCCCGGAAGCGGCGATGGGCGACGAGCGTGCGCGGGTAGGTGTCGGCCAGGCCCCTGAGGTCGGCCAGGCGCAGTTGGGTGACGGACGTATGCATCGCCTCGAAGAGACCCAGGAAAGCCAGGCTGGCGCCAAACACCACCAGCGCAGCCGGCCCCGAGAGACCGCCGAACCGCTCGCTTTCCCCCAGCAGCAGACCGCCGACCACCAGGTACAGGCAGCTCACCCCGAGCACGACCCCGATGCACCGGGCGAACATCCAGCCCGCCCTAGCAATCGGTCCCGCCAGGCCGTCGGTCGGCAGGGTCAGATCGAAGCGCTGCTCGAGATCATGAGCAAGCGCGACGGTTCCCTTCACGTCGACCGGGAGCTCCCCGGCAAACAGCTGGGCGAGCACCCGCTGCGTCCTCGCCGGGTCGAGAGCAGATCCATTCGCGGTGGCGAGCGTGAAGGCGTCCTTTTCGCCGATCCCTTCCCGGCGGTAGAGGCCAACCATCGCCTCGACCAACTCTGGCATTCCCCGCACACTGAACCGGGACGCCTTCCCCTCACGAGCGACGAGACCCGTGATCGGCCCGATGATCTTGGTGGCGGCAGCGTTCACTCCGCACCACCACCCAGCCCTGCCTCGGGATTGAGTATGCCCTCGATGCCGTCACGCGGCCCCTCGATCGAGCTTGATTCCTCCGCCTCCCATTTCAGCTCGAATTTAAAAACCAGATGGCCTTTGGCCGTCCTCTCGAAGTGGATTTTGGCCAGACATGGATCGGGAGGTGCAACTTCGAGGTCCTCGCGGAGGACGATCCTCCCCGAGTTCTGTACCGAACTCGAGAAGCGCTGGAGAGCTTGGGCGAGAGTCTCCAGCGGTAACTCCTCCTCGAGGGCGAAGAAGCGGTGCACCGGGCCGGGCGGGTGTGGCCGGTGTCCCGGGTGATGGGCGGGCGGTCCGAGTGGTGGTCCTTTTGGCGACATGCCGATTCTCCCTCCAAAAGTCGACAGCGATCGATGTAAGCGTACGCACGGAAACCCCTGGTTTGGAGGGCCTTTCGACTTCTGCCGAAGGGGGGCGAAAACGACGGGAGGCGTTCTGGGTTTGGCCGCTAGCCGCCTAAAAGGGCGCTCGAATGGGAGCCGGGGGCCGATTTAACCCGCCTGGAATTGGCTCAGCTTCCGTTCGATGTGGCGGTCGCCGGCACGGTGGAGGGCCATAGCGATCGCCCCCAGCAACTCCGGAGAACGCAGATCGGGCCGCACCTTTGCAAACTCTTTCGGCACTGGTATCACCACCCGCCGCACCTCTGCCTCCGGATCGGACGAATGACCGAGGGAATTGCTGATGATTCCCATGTGCACGCCGCTGACGAAGTGGGTCGATTGCGCCATCGGGCCACCGATGTAGATCCGGGTGGGATCGAGCAGGGTCCTGGCGTGGGCGAGGGCAGCCCCCAGGTGCCAGCCGGCCTCATGTAGGGAGCGGAAGCTGGCCGGATGGGTGCTCTCGAGCACCTGCTCGATGGTCAGCTCGTCGGGTTTGGCTTCGAAGACGACCTGCTTCAGCTCGGCGAGGACAGCGCGCTCGCTCGTCTTCGTCTCGACGCAGCCTCGCTGGCCGCAGCGGGGACAGAAGCTTCCCCGGTCGTCGACCTTGACGTGACCGATCTCGCCGGCAAACCCGGCGCCTCCCCCGACGAGCTTTCCCTTGATCACCACCCCTGCCCCGATGCCGTCGCTGACCCTGACGTAGAGCAGGTCGCGAGGCACCTGATCCGGTGGGATGCCCAGGGAGAGGGTCAGGTAACTGTAGATCCCGACGGCTCCCAGGCTGGCGTCATTGTCGATCTCTATTGGGACCTCCGGGAGACAGTCGGCCAGCCGGGAGGAGAGCTCCTCGGTGGGCTTGTGCTGCGACCACATACTGAGGATGTTCATGTTCGGCGCGATCGTCCTCGTCCTCCGATCTACCGGTCCCGGCAGGCCAAGGCCGATCCCGATCACCTTCTCCGGCGACAAGCCATCGCTCTGCTCCAGCTCGCCGACGAGGTCGCGGATCAGCCGAGCGGCGGCATCGAGAGCCCGGTCCGGAGTCTCGTCCAACCCTTCGATCGGGACCCGACGAACCTCCTCCACCACCTGGCTGAAATCGGCTCGGGTAACTGAGACCGAGACCTCGCTGTGGGAAACATCGACCCCGATCAGGAACCCAAGCTCGGGAGCCAGGGTAAGCAACAGGTTGGGTCTTCCCTTTGGCAGCTTCGCACCGGATGGAACCAGGGCACGGCGGGCGGTTGGATCGGGGTTGTAAGCAGCGACGATTCCCGCGTCCTGGAGGAGCCCGAGCGGGGTTGACGGTTCGGGGATGTAGCCCACCCGGGTGATCTCCTTGCGATCGGTCCGCATCCGTTTTCTGACGACCTGAGCCGCCCGGAACGCCCTCATATCCAGGTCCGACTTCCTGTTCAACCGTCTCCCATTCTTCCCGCTGGCCATCAGATGCTCGTTCCCGAGACGGCGAGTTTCGCCAGCTTGCGCTTCAGCAGCACGACCAGGTCGGTCGTATCCGTCAGCGATTCGATCTCGGCCCTCGTCACCACCAGGATTTCGCGCCCATCCTCCAGGGAGCGGGCGATTTGCCGGTGGGCCTGACTAAGCAGTATCGCGTCCCCCGTGACCCCGTTTGCGGCCACCAAAATGCCCTGCGGCCGGCCGCGGCTGCGCAACTTATCCGAGAAAACCGCCAACTCTTGGTGGCCGACGGGTTCTCCCCAGTTCTTGCACTCGACCAGCAGCACCCGGTCGAAGAACCTCAGCCCCTCTGGATCGCCCTCGTTCCAAAAGGCGACGTCGATCTCCTGCGCCCCAGGAACATCTAGCGTATTGCGAGCGGTCACAGCCAAGCCTGGAATGCGGCCGAACAGATAGGCGATCAGATCCTCCAGAGCCCGACCTTTCTCCGAGCTGGTAGCCGCTCTGTCGCCGCGGGCGAAATGATCCGTCACTACTTGAGGGTCGATCGCGGGCATTAGGAGGTCTGGGTGTGGACGCTGTGATTGCGAAGCTCCCTGACAACCTCGGCAAAGCTCCTCTCCCTCATCTCATGCAAGAGGCGATCGAGAGAGATTCCGACCACCGGCCAGCGCAACCACCTACTCTCCTCTTCGGGCTCCTCCAAGAAGACGATCAGGGCAGCCCTCGCGCCGGGAACACTGTGCAGCGCAAGCAAGCTCTGCCGCACGGTCTCGCTGCTAAAGCGCCGCTTCAACTCGATCAACAGAGGGTTGCCGGCGATCGCATCCAGATCCTCCGCCCAGACCCCGATGTCAAAGCCGCGATCAGTCGGACCGGCCAAGCTGGCAATGGCACCGGTCCGCTCTATTGCCTGGGCGACGACTTGCCCGAAATCACGCTTGTCAAGCGAATTCGTGCGGACGTACTCCAGTAGCTGATCAGCGTAAGGGCCGAGGGGTCGCCCCAACGTGTGACTGGGAGGTGCCTCGACGGGTTTCTCGATACTGCGCTCCAAAGCGTCAAGCGCAAGCCCGATCGCCTCAGCATTCCCGGCACTTGCCCGAACCTGAAACAGCGAATGAAGATCGGAGGGGACCTCCCCCGGCGCGATCACGAGCAACGGCTTGCCCAGCCCAGCCGCCAGACCAGCCTCGAAGGCCATGTTGCTCGAGGGGGAATCCTCATCGAAATAGGCAACCACGAGGTCGGCGGATTCAATCGCCGACCTGACTGCCTCACTCAAGGAGGCACCTAGGAGAGCGACATCGGCGAGGGCAAAGGGTTCCCAACCGCGGCTCTCCAACAACGAGGTAAGTGGTCCTAGTGCCGCCTCCCCTGGCGCGGCAATGAAACAGCGACGAGACACAGAGCCGGGGATACTACTTCAGCACCTAAATAGGCCGAGTAATCGGTTCCCCTTAGGTCGCTTTCAGACCGGTCGAGAAGGAGTGGCGAGGGCGGGATTCGAACCCGCGACACCACGATTTTCAGTCGTGTGCTCTACCAACTGAGCTACCTCGCCTGGGAGCGAGCAAGTCAAGCGGGCGGCGCCTGATTTGCTCGCGGCTGCGCGAAGGCTAGCGGGAGGTGGGCTGCCGGGGCTGATTGCATGGGGGGATGGGCTGGGCTCGGGCAGCGGTGGGGCTGGTCGCCGTGGTGGCGGCGGGGGCGCTGCTGGTCTCCGGCGGGCACGAGGCGGATCCAGAGACGCCGGCCGGACGGCCTGGAATGCCGCCGCCGTTCCTCGGGGTCGCGGTGCTCGGGGACGGGAGGCTGACGGCGGCTGTCGACGCTTATGGGGACGTCGTCGACCTGCGGCGAGAGCCGGCGGGACGGACGCTGATCGATAACCCCGCCGACCGGCAGGCGGCGGGGACGGTCGAGCCGGACACGGGGATCCAGGTCTGGGTGCGGGTCGGGGACGGTCGGGCCAAGCCGATCTGGGAGGCGGACTCGATCCGCCAGCGGTACCTGCCGGGCACCGACGTGCTGCGAACCGTGGCGAGGTTCGGCGCGGCGCAGGTTGTGGTCGAACAGGCGGCGCACGGAGAGAAGCTGGCGATGGTCACCCACGGCAACGCAAACGCGGTTGAACTGCGGATGAGCGAAGGGGCTGGGGTCCTGAGTCGCTCCTCGCGCGTGCTCGACGAAAGCGCAGCGGCTGACCGGCGTTGGCTCGCGCGCAGCCGTCAACTCGGCCCCGGGGCGCCGGCGTGGGCGCGGGAGATGTACGAGCGCTCGCTGCTCGTCCTCCACGCACTTACGGGTCGGAACGGGGCCGTCGCCGCCGGCGCTCGCGACGGCTGGGCCTATGTCTGGCCGCGCGACGCCTCGGCCGCCGCGATCGCCTTCTCCGCCGCCGGTTACCGGGCGGAGTCTGAACGCGTCGTCCGCTTCCTCCTCGGCATCGGCCTCGAGCACGCCGCCCGCTTCAACGGCGACGGCAGCCCGGTCCCCGGCCGCGCTGCCCAGGGCGACGCGATCGGCTGGGTCGCCGCCGCCTCCCAAGCCACCGGAATCATCGGCAGCGCCAAGAACGCGGCGCGGATCCTCGCCGACAACGAGCCGATCCCCTGGCGCGACCGCGCCGACTACCGGGAGGGCGAGCCCGGCGACTACCTCGGCAACGCGATCGCCTCCGGCGAGACGGCAATAAAGCACCTGTACGGGGCCAAATTGCCATCTCGTCTGGCGCGCGAGCCGAGCGACCCGGATTCCGGCCTCGACTCGGCCGCCGCCTGGGCGGTCCGGCCTTTCTCCCAGCCCCGTCTCTACCCCGCCGCCCGAGCCACGCTCAACCGTCTCGCATCCCAGGCGACCCCCTCCGGGATAACCCCCGGCGAAGGCTGGCCGGGTGGCGAAGATCCCTGGACCGCACCGACCGCCTGGACCGCCTGGTCGCTCGCAGCCCTCGGCGAGCGCCGCCAGGCGCTGCAGCTGATGCAGGCGCTGCGCCGCTCCGCCACCCCCGCCGGCGACCTCCCCGAGCGCGTCGACGCCCGGACCGGCATCCCCACCTCGACCACCCCGCTCGCCTGGTCGCACGCCTTCGCGATCCTCGCCCTGGGGGAACTCTGGCCGAGCGGCTAGACCTGGCCCCGCATCAGCCCCATCAGCTCCAGCGCGCCGGCCTTGTGCAGCGGTTCGTTGAGGTTGCCGCACTTGGGGCTCTGAACGCAGGAGGGGCAACCGGACTCGCAGGGGCACTCGGCGATCAGCCGCTCGGCGTCGCCCAGCAGGCGCTCGAACTGCTCGAAGCCGCGCTTGGTGATCCCGACCCCTCCCGGATGACCGTCGTAGATGAAGATCGTCGAGCGGCCGGTCTGGAAGTGGACGTTGGTCGAGAGGCCGCCGATGTCCCAGCGGTCGCACATCGCGATCAGCGGCAGGACCGCGATCTGGCTGTGCTCGGTCGCGTGCAGGGAGCCGAGCAGGACCTCGGTCGGCAGCGCCCCGGCGAGCCTGTCGGGCAGCACGTACCAGAGCGCCTGGGTGACGAAGTTCTGCTCGGGCAGCTCGAGGGCGACGATGTCGATCGGCTCCTGATCCGAGACCGAGACCCGCTGAAAGGCGATCACCTGCTCGGTCACCGAGACCTCGCCGAAGTTGAGCTGCACGCCGGCGACCTCGCGCTGCTCGTGGGTGCGCTCGATGTAGATCTCGGTCTCCTTTTTCGGCCGCGTGTACCAGTCGCCGTCGAAGGCGGAGACGACCGCGCGCCGCTCGCCGATGTCGAGCCGGTCGACCTCGTATGAGCGGCCGAGGTGGAGGTAGACGGCGCCGGGATGGACGGTGGTGAAGGCGCGCTCGGCCTCGACCACGCCCAGCATCTCCCCGGAGTCGGCCTCGATCACCGCGACCGAGTCGGCCGAGGCCGAGCGCAGCGGGATCCGGTTGGCGACGAACTCGCTACGCCGCGGCATCAGCTTGCCGCCGACCCCGCGCAGCTCCCCCGCTTCGACCAGCCGCTCGGCCCGCTCGCGCCACTCCGGCCCGAAGATCGAGGCATCCTCGTCGGTCAGCGGCAGCTCGTAGGCGGCGGCGATCAGGTGGCGGGCGGCGATCTGCTCGTTGGCGTGGTCGAGGATCGCCGCCTCGACCGGCCGCCCGAGGAACTCCTCCGGGTGGCGGCAGAAGAACTGGTCGAGCGCGTCCTGGCCGGCGACGTAGACGGCGAGCCCGCGGCGGCGGCGCCCCGCCCGTCCCCACATCTGGCGCAGGCTGGCGACGGTACCGGGGAAGGTGACGCAGATCGCCGCGTCGAGCTCGCCGACGTCGATCCCCAGCTCCAGGGCGTCGGTGGCGACGACCGCGAGCAGCTCGCCGCCGGAGAGCCGCGCCTCGATCTCGCGCCGCTGCTGGGGCGTGTAGCCGCCGCGGTAGGGCGCGATCCGCTTCGCCAGCTCCGGCTTCCCCCGCCGCTCGAGGTTTTCGCGGGCGAAGCGCTGGATCAGCTCGATCCCGCGGCGGCTTTTGAGGAAGCAGATCGTGCGCACGTTGTGGCTGACCAGCTCGGCGAGCAGGTCGGCGGCCTCGGAGAGGGCCGAGCGCCGGGTGCCGGTGCGCTCGTCGATCAGCGGCGGGTTCCACATCGCGATCTCGCGGCCGGCGCGCGGGGCACCGTCGTCGTCGACCAGCTCGAACGGCGTCCCGACCAGCCGCTCGGCCAGCTCCTCGGGGTTGGCGATCGTCGCCGAGGCGAGCAGGAAGCGCGGCTCCGAGCCGTAGGCCCGCGCCAGCCGCCGCAGCCGCCGCAGGACGTTGGCGACGTGGGAGCCGAAGACGCCGCGGTAGGTGTGAGCCTCGTCGACCACCACCCACTCGAGGTTGGCGAGGAAGTCGCCCCAGCTCTTGTGGTTGGGCAGGACCGCGACGTGGAGCATGTCGGGGTTGGTGAGGACGAGGTTGGAGCGGCGGCGGATCGCCGGGCGCTCCTCGCGCGGCGTGTCGCCGTCGTAGATCGCCTCACGCAGGTTCGGCGGCCGCAGCCGGGCGAGGGCGCGCGCCTGGTCCTGGGCCAGCGCCTTGGTCGGGTAGAGGTAGAGCGCCCGGTCTTTGGGACGCGCCGCGATCCCATCCAGGACCGGCAGGTTGAAGGCGAGGCTCTTGCCCGAGGCGGTGCCGCTGGTGATCACCAGGTTCGACTCGGCGGCAAGCTCGTAGGCGCGCAGCTGGTGGGTGTAGAGCGAGTCGATCCCGACCCGCCCGAGGGCATCCTTCAGCCCCGGGTCCAGCGCGGCCGGCAGCCGGGCCGGCCGCGAGTGGCGCTCCTCTTCGGAGGACTCGGCGACGATCCGCCCGTCGCGGCGCGCCGGATCGATGGCAACCGCCCAGTCGGACCCGAGCAGGCTGCCGCCGCGGGGGCTCATGCGCGGCAGATCTCCCCGGCGACGCGCATCGCCTGCAGCGAGGAGCGATCGTGGATGCGGAGCACGTCGGCGCCCTCGCGCACCGCGAGCGTCACCGCCGCCACCGTCCCCCACTCGCGCTCGCCCGCCGGCAGGCGGTCGTCCCAAGAGCCGGCGAGCACGGCGCCGATGAAGTCCTTGCGCGAGAGCGAGACGTAGAGCGGCAGGCCGAGCGCGCGCAGCTCGCCGAGCCGCCGCAGGATCTCCAGGTCCTGTTCGGGGCTGAGGTCGAAGTCGAGTCCGGGGTCGATGGCGATCTGCTCCTCCGCCACCCCCAAGTCCCGGGCCGCCTCGACTCTCCCCTCGAACCAGGCGCGGAGGTGGTCGACGACGTCGCCGTAATCGCGCCACGGCCGGTCGACCCGCGGCGGCCCCTCGATGTGCATGAGGACGTAACCGCACCCCGTCTCGGCCACCAGCCCGAACATCTCCTCGCAGCCGCCCGATATGTCGTTGACGACGACCGCGCCCGCGTCGAGCGCCCCGCGCGCCACCTCGACGGAGAAAGTGTCCGCCGACACGGGCGGGGGATCGTCGTTTCCACCCTTTTCGCCGTTATAGGGGCGCAAAGGGTGGAAACGACGCACCAGGCCCTCGATGGCCGGGACCAGGGCGGCGGCCTCGTCCTCCGGCGGGACCGGTGGGCCGGCTTTGGCGGCGACAGCGCCGACGTCGAGCATCTGGAACCCCGCCTCGGCCAGCGCCAGGCCGTCGGCGACCGCCTGCTCCGGGGTGCCGCTGCGCGCGCCCTCGAACATCGAGTCGACGGTGACGTTGACGATCCCGGCGCCGATCGGGCGCGAGAGGTCCAGGTCCCGGTCGGCGAGGCGCCAGCGTCTCACCGGACGAGCTTACGGACCCGCCGGCTCAGCCCGTGACCACCGTCACCTGTCGATCTCCGGCGAGGACGGAACCACCGTCGAAGACGAGTTCGAGGTTGAGCTGGAACGAGAGTTTGCGTCCCGGTTTCGGCAGCCGCCCGAAGACTTCCAGGGTCCCGGCAGGAAGCATGGCCTGCATCTCCCGCGCCCAGCCGAGGTGGTCGAAGAAGAGGCGCCGCTGGAAATGACCGTTCTTCGCCCTCCGGGAGCGAACCATGCCGCGAGTCGAGCCCGCTTCGACGGGCACCACCCGAGCCCGCTTGCGGAAGCCGTTGCGGGGGCGCAGCATCGCCGGCAGGGTGACGGTGATCCGGCGGATCCGCGCCCACTCCTCCGTCGGCCGCACCTGCAGCGAAAGCGCCGGCCGCCCCTTGCGAAGTCCCCGCAGGCGCAGTTTGGTCTGGATCGTGGGAAGGCAGCTTTCGCGGCGGAGCTGCCCGTAGCTCCGCTCGAAGCAGGGGAAGGTGAGGACCGTCCAGCCGCCGCGGCCGAAGCTCGGGTCGTAGCTCCCGTCCGGATTGAGCCGGGCGACGAAGGGGGCGCTGGATTCAAGCCCCCCACCGGAAACCATCCCTTTGACGAGCAGCTTGCCGTCGGCGAGAGCGACCACGTCTTCCACCGACCCTTCGAAGACACCGCCGTCCGGCCGCAGGAGGCGGCGCAGCCCTCCCTCGCCGAAGGTGGGATCGAGGTGGCCGCCGGAGTCGAAGCGAGCCAGCAGCGGCTGGGGACATTCTTGGCAGAGGGGCCCGACTTTGGTTACTTCCCATTTGCTCCATCGCGTGGTGCCCCCGGCGAGCACGATGTCGCCGTCGGGGCTTACGGCGAGAGCGTTGGCCCAACTGCCCGCTGACGAGAGGGTGCTGAAAATGGAACCGTCCAAGGTCCCCTTCACCGGCGGGTTGGCGAAGCCGCCGTTGCCGAAGGCGGGGTCGAGAACACCGTCCGAGCCGAAGCGGGCGAGGAGGAGGGTGCCCGCGGCCTGCCCCCCGATGAGCACGCCGTCGCCGTCGACGACCTCGTCGGCGGCCGCGGTCGGCAACCAGTCCTGCGTGGGTAGGTTCGGCCGAACCAGCCCGACGCCGCGGCCGAAAGCAGGGTCGTAGGGGGTTCCGGTCCCCGGCACGAAGCGGGCCAGCAGCGCCTGCGTCCCCTTGTTCGAGGCGCTGGAGTAGTAGGAACCGGCGCCGATCAAAGATCCGTCGGGCCGTTCCAGCAGACCGCCCAGGTGCACTTCGAGGCCGGGTTCGCCCGCAGGCGGGGAGATCTGGCCGGCGGTTTCCAGAAAGCCGCCGTTGCTGTCGTAGCGGCGGACGAACACCTGCGGCGAGGTCCACCGGCTCACCACTTCCTGCTGCGTCCCGCCGACGACGATGCCGCCGTCGGGACGGACCACGACCTCGCTGGCCCCGCTGCTTCCGAAGTAGGTGGGCTGGCGCAGATCGACGGTGCCGCCGATGCCGCCACCGGCGAACCCGGGGTCCGGCGCGCCGTTCGGCAGGTACCGCGCCAGCTGATAGCCCCCAACCCCGGCGGCGACGATGCGCCCGTCGGGCTGGAGCGCCAGCGCCGAGAGCGGCGGCAGCCGGCGGTCGACGACGAAGCCGCCGCTGCCGAAGCCGCCGTCGAGGCTTCCGTCCGGGTTGAGGCGGGCCATCGTGGCGAAGTCCGGCCAGGTCTTCCCGGTGAGGACGATCCCGCCATCCGGCTGGACGAGCATCGAGTCCGCTGCGGCCGGTGCCGTGGCCGAGAGCGCCAGCAGCGCCGTCGCCGCGAGCGTCAAGAGAACGCCACGAATATCTCTCCCCAGAGTCACGATCACTACGGTTAACAGCCGCTTTGCCTCTGAGTTGCGTCTACACCGATCTCGACGGGACCCTGCTCGGAAAGGGCAGCTCGCTCTTCCGCGACGCCGAGGGCGGCTTCAGCCTGGCGCAGGCGCGGGCGCTGGAGGCCTGCCATCGGGCGGGCGCCGAGGTGGTGATCATGTCCGGCCGCCGCGAGCCGCAGGTCCACGAGGCCGCCCGGCTGATGGGCCAGGCCTCTTACATATACGAGGCCGGCTGCGCCTTTGCGATCGAGGGCGAGACGACGCTGATGACCGGCGAGATGGCGCCGGACGAGGACGGCACGATCTACGAGCAGATCGAGCAGCGCGGGATCCCGAAGCTGCTCTTCGAGCACTTCGAAGGCCGGCTGGAGTACCACTCGCCCTGGCACCACGGCCGCGTCCTCTCCCACCTCTTCCGCGGCAAGGTCGACGTCGAGGAGGCCAACGCGCTGCTGGGCGAGCGCGGCGACGGCGACCTGCGCCTGCTCGACAACGGCGCCATCGGCCGGCCGATGCCGACCGTCGAGGGCCGCACCCACGCCTACCACCTGGTCCCCAGGCAGGTCAGCAAGGCGGCGGCGGTCGCCGGCCATGCCCGCGCCCGCGGCTACGACCCGCGCGAGTGCATCGCCGTCGGCGACTCGATCGAGGACCTAGAGGTGGCCGCTGCGGTCGGGCGCTTCTTCCTCGTCGCCAACGGCCCCGAGCACGACGCCGGCCTGCGGGCCGCGCTGCCGAATTGGGACAATGTCACCGTTACTGAAAGCAGCATGGGCGACGGCTTCTACGAGGCCGTCGTTTCCTCGCTGATGGAACGCCGGTCCTAAAGGAGAGCTTGTGTCGTCTGAGAACGCGACCGTCGCGGAGCAGGAGTACCTCGAGATCATGTTCTGGCTGGAGGAGGCCGGGCTGCCGATGACCGGCGCCAACGTCGCCCGCGCGATGCAGCTCTCGCCGCCGACCGTGCACGAGATGATCGGCCGGCTGATCGACGACGGCTACGTCGAGCGCAACCCCGACAAAACCCTGGTCTTCACCGAGTCCGGCCGCGAGCACGCCAGCTACATCGTCCGCCGCCACCGGATGATCGAGCGCTTCCTCACCGATGTCCTCCACATCCCCTGGGACGAGGTGCACGAGGAGGCGGAGCGGATCGAGCACGCGATGAGCCCGGTGCTCGAGGAGCGGATGCGGGCGGCGATCGGCGACGCCACCACCTGCCCCCACGGCCACCCGATCGTCGAGGGCGTGCGCGAGACCGGCTCGCTACTGGCCGACGTCGAGCTCGGCGCCGACGTCGTCGTCCTGCGCTTCGAGAACGAGGCCGAGGAGCTGCTGCACTACCTGAAGGCCGCCGGTCTGGACCCCGGCCTGGAGGGCAAGGTCGAGACCTCGGACGAGGAGCGCGTGGTGATCGCCTCCGCCGACGGCAAGCACGAGGTCAGCCGCAGCGTCGCCGAGACCGTCTCGGTCCGGGCCGACCCGGCACCGCCGCCCCGCGCGGCGATCCCCGAGCAGCTGGTGCTTTCGAACGACCGCTACGGGCGGTAGGCGCCTGGCGAGTTTTCCTCCCTATAGGGGGTAAAACTCGCCACTCACTGCGGGACCGACATCGTCACGATCGGCTCGCCGGTCGGCGTGTCGCTGCCGCCGCTCGGCTCCTTGGTGACCATCACCGTCTGGACGCCGGTCATGTCCTCGATCGTCGTTTCGGCCTGACCGTTGCGGTCGGGGACGAAGAGGGCCGGGACCGCTTCGACCTTGCCTTCGCGTTCCACCCACGCCTCCAAGACCTTGTCGGAGGGCAGCGGGTCGACGCCGGAGAGGTGCAGCTTGCCGCCGTCGCCTTCGCTCACCATCCTCACCGTAATCCCGCCCGGCTGTTGGGAGACGACCGTGCTGCCGGGGCTTTCGCCCCCGGAGCCGCCGTCGCCGACCTCGTAGCCGACCACCGCGGCGGCGACCAGCGCCACCACCGCGAACCCGGTGGCGACCCGCATCCCGCGCGTCGCCCAGAGCGAGCGCCAACGCGAGGTGCTGGGGCTGCGCTCCGCCCGCGCGTCGGCCCGGACCTCGGCCATCAGGCTCTGGCGCAGCTGCTTCGGCGGCTCCTGGCGGGCGACCGACTCCGGCAGCGTGTGGACCGCCGGCTGCAGCCAGCGCATCTCCTCGCGGCAGCGCTCGCAGCCGTCCATGTGTCGCTCCAGCGCGGCGGCCTCGTCGGCCTCCAGCGCGCCGAGCACGTAGGCGGCGAGGTCCT
>Ga0247776_10000150_pt1 | contig 15955 bp, 1 predicted proteins | sample UWRJL199509C5_FD_179912 | JGI IMG/M metagenome (GOLD analysis project Ga0247776, IMG submission 179912) | Plant litter microbial communities from Arlington Agricultural Research Station in Wisconsin, United States - UWRJ-L199-509C-5 | ecosystem: Environmental > Terrestrial > Plant litter >...
AATGTCAGATCTTATCTTATTTTTAGTCTTTATTATTAACTTCAGTCAGTTTAGATTTTTCCAGTAGAACTCTGTAATTAGGTCTAGGTATTTAAGATTTTTAACTAGTTCTTATAAGTTACTTTTAAGGCTGTAATTTAACCACTTAATAAGATACTTAAATGTGTTCTTTCCCTTTTATAAATTTATAACTTCCTTAACGTTATACTTATCTTTATTAGCGTTAACTTTAATCTTTTTTTCTAGAGGAACTCCCTTTAGGGTAGGTTTTAAAAGTGAAACGTAAAAAACGTTAATCTACACCCTTATACTAACAGGTAAGTCTAGTTTGTAATTAAAGGTGGCGATCTTTTTCTTAATTTGGAACAGTCTATACCTTTTAAAATTAAACTTCTTATTAAGTTATTTTAAATGCAGGTTTTATAAAAAAAGGTAAATGTGATCCCCCTTTTAAAACGTCGGTTCTTTAACTTATTTATTATTATAATAAAGTCCTTTTTTAAGTATTAATTACTTAATTTAATATTTATTAATAAACTTTTTTATTCGTTTACGTGTAAACTTAAGTTCGGCTTATAGGTAGTTATATAGCTTTTACATCTAATTTGTATAAATTACGGCTTAAGGGGTATTAGTAAATAGGCTTTAATAGAGTTTAAGCTCCTTACTGTAATTAGTAAAGAATGGTAATATACCTGTTAACTTAACTAACGTTATATTATAAGCTATTTATACTATTAGTAACAACTTAAACTAATTATCTTATTTAAAGTTAATGTAAGTTTAAAAATACGTTATAAGTATTTAGTTAACTTACTTTATTTAACTGTCTATCTGTAAGTAAAATGTTATTAAAAGCTTACTCTTTATACTTATTCTTTACATTAGTCTTTATTAAAACTTTAATATAATTAGCTTATCTTAATCTGTAACGATGTTATCTGGCTAAAGGTGTTATAAAATTACCTTTTTTTTAAAGATATAAGTGAGTTACTTAATAGTTATATCCTTTAAGGTTAGTAAGAAGTAGGCCTATTTTATTAATCTGTTAACTATTATAAGGATTTAGTTATAGGTAACTCTTATAACAGGGTCTTTAAACTTTAGAATCCCAGTAACGAAGTTAAGTAAGACGGAACTTTATAGTGCTTATGGTGTAGGGAGTGGTTTAAAAAGCCTATAAAGCTTATAATGTCGGTTCTGCTTCCAGTAGCAGATATTACAGTTATTAACCACTTCCTTAACTAGCTTTTTTATTCTTAAGAAGGTATATATCTATTAGGCCTGTATAAGAGTCTTAACCTAGCTTATATGTCCTTTAAGTTGAGATTTATAAACCTGTTAGATATACTCCTTCTGTTTATCTAAGTTATAAACGTATAGTTTCTCTTAATATTAAAGCCTTACTTCTAGTTCTAGTATATTGTTTACATCTTTTAATAGCTATTTTAGCTAATAACTAGTTTCGTTATAGTTTAGATATATTAGGCACTTTTTACTACAGTTTTATAAGTGCCTTAAGAAGTCTCCTAAGGGGTATTTATACTTATAAGTTCCTTCTGTTAACCTTCTTATTTAAAAGTCTTATTATTACTAATAGATGTTATATTTTATTTATAAGTTTATATAAATATTAATAATATATTCCAGTGTCTAGTTATTTAATACTTAGGGTGTATGTTCTAACGTGCCGTTCTTTACCTTATTAAACATTGTGACGGGGATTAAGACTGGATTAGCATCTTTATAATCTTATCTCTGGTTAAAGGTATTAGCTTATTTATTATCTTTTCCTTTAACATAATAGATTTGGAAATAGAATAAGGTTATTAACTTTACTTATTATACTTATTATAAATTAAGCTCCTTTGTTAAGAAGTATTAAAGGTTATTATAGTCTAAGAAGACCTAAATCAGTTCTTCCGTGTTATTTAAGTATAATATCTATTTAGTAAAGTATTAAATAATTATTATTAATTCTTTATTATAAATCAGGTATTATAAGGCTAAGTTATAGATCCCTTTTAATAAAAAGGTAACTGGGTGGCGTTTCTTATCATCTTAGACTTAACTAAGTTCTTCACTAATTGTAAACTCTAAGGAGTCTGTTTTAACTTAGAATGGTTTTAAAAAGTTAGGGAGGGTTAGGATTAATACTGTAATAAAAGCGTACTTAAGGTCTTTAAACGCTTTTTACTACTTATCAGTTTATTTAAACGGTTTACCTATCTTTATAAGCTTATATAGTAGTTTTACAATTCTTATAAAATACTTAATAAAATATTAATAAAAGTTTATAAAGTTAATAAAAACTTACAACTTAGTTTAGTTCTTTAAAGTAAGCTAGTCCTTAACTGCCTTTATTTTCTCCTTTTACATTTTAAGCTTTTTAGGGGTTATTTTAAACCTTAAATAGTTTAATTCTTAAATATAAAAGTGGCTTTTTTCCAGGTTTACTGTTAATTTTACATTTTTAAAAGCTATTAGAACTTATTATATATATTTTCAGTGTTTTTTTAAAATTTCAGAATAAATTAAGATGTTATCCAGATATATAAAGATAAACTTATTAAGGAAGGGGCGGAGAATACTGTTAATAAGGCCTTAAAAGGTTATAAGGGCGTTTATTAATCTTATCAGTATAATATAATACTGGTAATACTTATTATAAGTTTAAAAAGCCGTCTTATATTTATCTTCCTTTTTCACTCTAACGTAGTTAAATCTTATAGGGAAATTAAAGCTGGAGAACCAGTTTACCTTAATAATCCGTTCTTACATTTCTATAATAAGTGGTAATAAGCAACGATTCTTAATTATATCCTTATTTAACGTTTGGTAGTTAATAACTATATGTAATTTACTATCTCCCTTCTTTAGGACAAACAGTATTAAGTACCCTATTAAGGATTAGGACTTTATAATAAATCTATTCTTTAAATTTTTATTAACGTACTCCCTTAAGGCCTTAACTTATTAGGGGTTTAAGTAGTAAGGCTAGAAGCTGCGGAGTTTTACTCCCAGCTTTAGCTTGATTTTGTGGTCTTACAGTCTATAGTCTAGTAATTGCGGTATCTTTTTTCAAAACAGGGTAAACTTCCTATACTCTGTAGGTACTTTAGATAAGTTAACTTCTTTACTTATCTGTAGATTAGCTTTTTACTTTCTTTTACTTTCTAAATCGTTATTTAAGCAGTATAGTAAACCTTCTAGTCCTTTAATCGTCTTAGTAAACCTAACCTAAACTGTGCTTAGTTTTAAAGGTTTAGTATGCTTTAAATACTTTATATATCTTTAAAGCGGTTTAATACCTTCTTAACTTCCTTTAAACGTTAATTATTATTAGGGGATTTATTAAAGGTAAGGTAACCACTCCTTTAGTTAATTATAAGGTTATACTTTTCTAGCTAAGGTAGACTTAGGATTATGTTATACCTTATAACTAGTGTAACGTTAAAGTCTACTTATTATTTATCCCTGTTTACTTTAATTAGGAGTGGTAAGTGGTAGGTAACTTTACTGTTATTATATTAATATAGGCCTCCTTCCCTATTTCAAATAGGAATAACCTTTTTATACTCTTAGTTAAGGAGTTTCCTTTAGTTAACTAATAAAGGGTGTATTAGATTAAAAGCACTTCTGTTATTAATTATTACTTTTACTTTAAACAGCTTCCCCTTTTCGTTTATTAGGTCGACATTAACGGAATAATACTTATACTCTTTTAACATTTAAGTTATAGTAATTATTTATCTTTAAGGTCTTATCTAACTTAACCTTTAAGTACCTTTCCTTCTTTTTAGGGTTTTTGTTAACTAGTGGACTATTAGCCTTTAGCCCTTTTAAAGAGCCTGTAACCTTTTCCCAACTCCTTTTAGAAAAACAGGTAGCTTTAGTAAACCTAGCGATTAACCTTTTTTAAGTTTTTACGTTTTAGCGTCTAGTTAACCTTAAATAGTTTAATATTTTTAAAGTTCTTAATAAATTAATAATACGTTTTACAGGACTGGATTGTAATAATGTCTTTTTACTCTTAGATCCGTTAATAGTCCTTTTATTTTTACCACTCCCTAGCCTTTCCTTTAAGGTGTAATAAACACGTTATAATTAGGTAATTATTAAGTACTCCTCCTTACTAATATATAGTGGGGGCCTGGTTAACTATAATAACCCTCTGTTTATTACTAGACTCTCTTATTAGGGAGTAGGAGACTTGGTAATAGGCTGGTTTTAACTTTACCCTTATAATAGTGTAATCCTGTCTTTATACGTTAAGGAAGTGGTTATAAAAGGCCTTAGGTTTATAATACTGGTTAAGAGTGTAGTTATCGTACACGTAATCTACTTACAGTATATCCTTATAATTAGGGTAGTTAATATTAATTACAGGTGTTATAATTATAGAGTATGGAATGGGAGGAGTGGTGCCTTATTTCTTCTCTTCTTCTACTTACCTTTAGGTTTATTATTTCTCCTAAACCTTTTCTTAAAACTTAGGTAATAGTAGCCCAGCTTATTCTTTTATAAAGTGGCCTTTTTTAATAAGTTAGTGTTTAAGTTAATTAGTAAAGTAAACTCTATTATAAAGTTATAATTTAATTTTTATTACTTTGTCTTTAGACGTTACAGTAAGGCCTTTAACTTACAGGTCCTTTACTTCGTTTACTAACTTTTAATATTTTTCCTTTAGCTTCTAGACCTTTTATTAATGTGCTTACTTAGTGCCTTTTTAGGGGACCTTTAAGGTATTAGTCTAAGGTATATTAGCTTTAATGTAGGGTAGTTATTTAAGCTGTCCTTCTTTTAAGGAGGTAAGGGTGCTGATTTACTTAGTGTGTTTAAAGTGTTTAAAAGTTTTAAGAGGTATAGTTAAGAAGAATTTCTGTTTTTCTAACTTAATTCTTTTTACTTACTCTCTTTTACTTTTTAGGGTTTACTTTACTACTTAAGTGGCCTAAAGGGCTAGTTTTTTAACTCCTTTAACTATTTTAATAAGGTCTGAGTTAGGGTCTTTCTTAGACTTTTTTAATTCTTAAGCTTACAGGGTAAGGTTCTTAAGACCTGTAATAGCTAATTAGAACATCTCTTCCTGTAATTAGTCTTTTATAACTTACACCTTTAATAATTTTAAGTTTCCACCTTAAAGTTAGTCTGTAACGACCTGCACTTCTGTGGCTAACTCTTTTAAGACACCCTTAAAAATTAAGTATATTACATCTTAAGGTTTTTCCTCTTCTTCTTCCTTATCTCTTATGTTATACTTATCTATTTAAGTACAGTTTTCTTTATTACTAGTTATCTTAATATAGATGTCTTTTAAGTTAAACTTAATATACTTCGCTCCTTTTAGAATGGGTTTTTAACTAATTTATTTTAATGACAGGTACTGTTATATTATATATCCTTTCTTATTACAGTTAAAGTATTAAACTTGTAATAGGTCCTTAAGCTGCTTTTACTATTATTATTGTTAAGGTTTATTATAGTTAGGTTGATTTTAGCAGTTTATTATACTAATGTTTATTAGCTTAGGATAGTAACCTGTTACGGTTGATTAGTTCCCCTTTTTAGGTTTACTTAGCTAATAAGGAGCTTATTCCTTTTAAAAGTTCTTTTAATAATGGTAATTATAATACTAATTATTAGCTTTAATAGTTATCTTAATTAACTCTTAAGGACGGTCTGGTTAGTCTTTTTAATAAAGGTTTTTAGTGATGTGCTCCTTTAAGCTACTCCAGAACAGTATTATTAAGGCCTTTTAGCCGAGTTTAATTTTTACTGCTTTTAATTTAAAGCGGGTAAAGAACTTAAGGATTAAAGACGTCTGCCTTAAGGCTATAAGGTGTTATTTAGCCTGTCTTAAGGCGTTTAGTTCTTTAAACTTAATCTGGAGTTAGTTAATAAAAATGTTAAAGTTGTTAAAAAGGGATTAAGTCTTAGGGGCTTCTTTTCACACTTTATTTATAAAGAGGTTGTTAATTATCTTTATATAAGGTTTATATTAGTAAGTAATTACCTTATTTAGTAAAGCTCCTGTAAACCTGACCTTTCCTTCTTTTTCGAAGAACTACTTGTTGTAATAAGTGATATAACTCTGGAGTTAGGTTATTTAGGACTTTAATTACGTAAAGTCTCTTTTAAAGTGTAATAGTGGGGGAAGTTTTACTTATTTCTTTTATAAGCCTTTAAGGTTATTATTCTTTAACTTAACAGTATTAAGTTAAGCTTAAAGTTTCTTAATAAGACTAATACGGCTTTTAATATCTCTAGGGAAAGCTTTATTAAGTTCCTTAACCAGTTTTTACTAATTAAGGTTTAACTCTTTAAGGCGTACAGCTAACTTATTAATAGTGGGGAGTTAAGGCTGAGCTTACGTTTCCTTAAGCTCCTTACCTTTTCTGGAAGTTAATATATTAATAATAAGAGGGAGGTAATGTCTGGGAATTTAATAAATAGTGTTTAAAACTATAACGCTAATATTATATTATAACTTACACCTAATATAAGCCTTAAGAGGATTAGTGTAAGTTAAGATAGAACGTATAGTAAGACGCTAATAGGTAAGGGGCGTTTTAAAGACGGCTTATTAAGCTAGCACTTTTAAACGGGAGGTTTAATGTTACTGTAGATTATTATCACTATAATACATAAAGGTAAGTTTAAATAGTAAGATATAAATAAATAATTAAATATTAACGTAAAGAACCAGAGTCCCTCACAGTGGTTATAGGCATAATTATAACTATCTATACTAACTAACTAAGAGGTACTTTATACTTTACTTAGTCCGTTATGCTTAGTAGTGCACTATACAGTTACGGCTAAGCAGTTAACTAAACGGTGCTTAGTGTTATCAGTCCTTATAGACCACTAAGCACTTCCTTACTAGTTGTAAGGGCTTCGGGTCTTTACACCCCTGGCCCAGTGCGCCTGGACGGTGTACACCGTTTTCCACACTGTTCCTCCTGCAGGGGATTTATCAGGCCGCTATTATAACCTGCACCCGACACAGGCCTCAAAAGAACTAGCGCAGGTTAAGACAGAACGTATAACAGGACGCTAACAGGTAAGGGGCGTTCCGAAGACGGCTTATTAAGCTAGCACTCTTAAACAGGGGGGTTTAATATCACTGTAAGTTACTATCACTATAATACATAAAGGTAAGTCTAAACAGTAGGATATAAATGAATAATTAAATATTAATGTAAGGAACCAAAGTCCCTTACAGTAATTATAAATATAATTATAACTATTTATACTAATTAAACAGGAGGTACCTTATACCTTACTTAGTAACCTGTTACTTAGTGGTAAATTAAGTAACTTATTATTAAGCACTTCTTACTTAAAGGTCCCACAGACGCTTAATAAGTAAGCACTCCTACTAAGACTAAGTAACTCCTAGTTAATTATAAGGGCTTCGGGTCTTTATACCCCTAGCCTAGTGTACAGTACCGTGTGTACTGTTTACCTACACTGTTCTTTTTTACAGGGGATCTGTCAAGCTGCTCCAGCTTAAGTGACGGCCTATAGGGTCGTCACATAATTCCCCCTCTTTAACATTCTTTTCCTATAAAGAATCCTAGTAAGAGCGTTTCATTTTTACTTAACGTAACTATACCTGCTAACTGTATGTAAAAGTGTATTTTAAAAAACAGCACCTTTCGCCGCTGTAACCTTACAGACTTTATTTCGACTTTTAGATTATAAATGTCACCTTATAGTTATTATTCTTTAAAATCGCTTTCCTATCTTATTACTATACAGTTAAATAATTACTTTAAATATTTACTAATAGGGGCTTTATCTTTATATAATGTGTTTAGTCACAGTAACGCCTTCCTTTAACGGCTTCTTTTTAAGAAATGCCACCTTAATACCAAATATAATGCTGTTATGTGGAACCTGGAGCTGAAAACTTAAGAGTTTTATAAAACTGTTACCTATTTTAACTAGATTAAAGTCCAGCGCTGTAAGATGGAAGAGTGAGCTTTTTCTACGTTTAACTAGGAGGTGGAGGTCCTCCGTTTCCAGGAGTAGGAGGAGGCTTATTTAACTGCTCCTTTTAAAGCTAGTAAGTCCTTTAACTAGGGAGGCTTTTTAACAGGAACACCTGCTAATTCTTTCTCCAGGGGGTCACCCTAGCTAACGTCCTCTTCCTAACCTAATTTATAGTTTTAAGTTCCTTAAGGGTCTTTTTATCACCTTAAACTCTTACTCCTTAAGGCTGGAGGGTCTAGTCCTAGTAACTTTTTATTTATTTTTCTTTTTTTTACTAACTTTTCTCTTTTAATAATACTTATTCTTAAATAAAGCTCGCTAGGAGCTCTAAAGGCCTAGCCTCCTTATTAGGTCTAAGGTCCTTACAACCTATAGTTAAGGTTCTGATAAATGCCCTCCCGTACCTATTAAGGAGTTTCCTGCCACTTTTTAAGCTCTAAGTCCCACAGTAATCTTACTCTTTAATATAGTAGTTTAAATGTCAGATTTTATCTTATTCCTAGTTTATGTTATCAGTTTTAATTAGTCTGGATTCTTTTAATAGAACTCTGTAATTAGGTCTGGGCACTTAAGGTTTTTAACTAGTTCCTATAAGTTACTTTTAAGGCTGTAGTCTAGCCACTTAATAAGATATTTAAACATATTCTTTCCCTTCTGTAAATCCATAACTTCCTTAACGTTATATTTATCCTTATTAATGTTAATCTTAATTTTCTTTTCCAGGGGAACTCCCTTTAAGGCAGGTTTTAAAAGTAAGATGTGAAAAACCTTAATCCACACCTTTATACTAACAGGTAAGTCTAGTTTATAATTAAAGGTGGTGACCTTTTTCTTAATCCAGAACAGTTTATACCTTTTAAAGTTAAGCTTCTTATTAAGCCGTTTTAAATGTAAGTTTTATAAAAAAAGGTAAATATGGTCCCCCTTTTAAAAAGTCAGTCCCTTAACTTATTTACTATTATAATAAAGTCCTTTTTTAAGTGCTAATTACTTAATTTAATGTTTATTAATAAACTTTTTTATTTATTCACGTGTGAACTTAAGTTCGGCTTATAAGTAGTTATATAACTCTTATATCTAGTTTGTGTGGATTATAGCTTAAGGGGCGCCTGTAAGCAGGCCTTAATAGAGCTTAGGCTCCTTGCCGTACTTAGTGAAGAATAGTAATACACCTGTTAACTTAACTAACATTATATTATAAGCTATCTGTACTGTTAGTAACAGTTTAAGTTAATTATCTTATTTAAAGTTAATATAAGTTTAAAGATACGTTATAAGTATTTAGTTAACTTACTCTATTTAGCTGTCTATCTGTAAGTGGAAAGCTGTTAAAAGCTTACTTTTTACACTTATTTTTTATATTAGCCCTTATTAGAACTTTAATATAATTAGCTTATCTTAATCTGTAACGATATTATTTAGTTAAAGGTGTTATAAAACCACCTTTTTCTTAAAGATATAAATAAGTTACTTTACAGTTATATCCTTTAAAGTTAGTAGAAAATAAGCCTATTTCGTTAACCTGTTAACTATTATAAGGACTTAGTTATAAGTAACTTTTATAACAGGGTCCCTAGACTTTAGAATCTTAATAATAAAGTTAAGTGAGATTAAACTTTATAACACCTGTAGTACAGGGAGTGGTTTAAAAAGTTTATAAGGCTTATAATATTAATTCTGCTTTTAATAGCAGATGTTATAATTATTAACCACTTCCTTAACTAGCTTCTTTATTCCCAGGAAGGTGTACGCTTATTAAACCTGTATAAGAGTCTTAACCCGGCCTATATATCCTTTAAGTTAAGACTTATAAACTTGTTAAATATACTCCTTTTATTTATTTAAGTTATAAATATACGGTTTCTCTTAATATTAAAGCCTTACTCCTGGTTTAAGTGTGCTGTTTATACCTTTTAATAGCTATTCCAGTTAATAACCAGTTTCGTTATAATTTAGATATATTAGGCACTTTTTTCCACAGTCTTATAAGTGTCCTGAGAAGTCTCTTAAAGGGTACTTATACTTACAGGTTCCTTTTATTAACCTTTTTACTTAAAAGTCTTATTACTGTTAATAAATGTTATACTTTATTTATAAGTTTATACAGATGTTAATAGTTTATTTTAATATTTAATTATCTAACATTTATAATGTATATTTTAATATACTATTCTTTACTTTATTAAATATAATAATAGGGATTAGGATTAGATTAGCATCTTTATAGTCTTATATTTAATTAAGAGTATTAACTTACCTATTATCTTTTCCTTTAACATAGTAAATCTGAAAGTGGAACAGGGCTATTAGTTCTACCTACTATACTTATTATAAGCTAAGCTCCTTTATTAGGAAGTATTAAAAGTTATTATAATTTAAAAAGACCTAAACTAGTTCCTTTATACCACTTAAATATAATACCCACTTAGTAAAACACTAAATAATCACTATTAGTTTTTTATTATAAATTAGATATTATAAGGTTAGGCCGTAAATTCCTTTTAATAGGAAGGTAATTAAGTAACGTTTCTTATTATCTTAAACTTAGTTAAGTTCTCTATTAATTATAAATTTTAAAGAGTCTATTTTAACTTAAAAAGGCTTTAAGAAATCAGGGAGGGCCAGGATTAATACTGTAATAAAAGTGTATTTAAGCTTTTTAAACGCCTTTTATTATCTATTAATTTATTTAAACGGCTTTCCCTTACCTGTAAGTTTATAAAGTAGTTTTATAATTTTTATAAAATACCTGATAAAATAGTGATAAAAGTTTATAAAGTTAATAAAGGCTTATAACTCTTTCTAATTCTTTAAAATAAGCTAATCCTTAATTACCTTTATCTTTTCCAGTTACATTTTAAGCCTTTTAAAGGTTACTTTAAACCCTAAATAATTTAATTCTTAAATGTAGAAGTGGCTCTTCTCTAAATTTATTATTAACTTTACTTTTTTAAAAGCTGTTAAAACCTATTATATATACTTTTAATATTCTTTTAAAGTTTTAAAATAAATTAAAACGTTATTTAAATATATAAAGATAAACTTATTAAGGAAGGGGTAAAGAACACTGTTAATAAGGCCTTAGAAAGTTATAAGGGCGTTTATTAATCCTATTAATATAATATAGTATTAGTAATACTTATTATAAGTTTAAAAAGCCGTTTTATACTTATCCTCTTCCTTTACTCTAATGTGGTTAAACCCTATAGGGAAATTAAAGCTGGAGAACTAATTTACCTTAATAATCCACTTTTACATCTTTATAATAAGTGGTAATAGGTAGTGATTCTTAATTATATCCTCGTTTAACGTTTAGTAATTAATAACTATATATAACTTACTATCTCCCTTTCTTAAAACAAATAATATTAAATACCCTACTAGGGATTAAGACTTTATAATAAACCTGTTCTTTAGGTTCTTATTAACGTACTCCTTTAAGGCCTTAACCTATTAGGGGTTTAGATAATAGAGCTGGAAGTTACAAAGCTTTACTCCCGGCTTTAACTTAATTTTATAATCCTACAGTTTATAGTCTGGTAATTATAATATCTTTTTTCAAAACAGGGTAAACTTCCTATATTTAACAGGTACTTTAAATAAGTTAATTTCTTCACTTACCTGTAGATCAGCTTCTTACTTTCCTCCACCTTCTAAATTATCATTTAAGTAATGTAGTAAACCTTCTAATCCTTTAACTGTCTTAATAAACCTGACTTAAACTGTATTTAATCTTAAGGGTTTAACGTGCTTTTAAGTGCTTTATGCATCTTTAAAGCGGTTTAAAGCCTTTTTAACTTTCTTTAAATAGTGATTATAATTAGGGGATTTATTAAAGGTAAGGTGGCTACTCTTTTAGTTAATTACAGGGTTATACTTCTCTAGCTAAGGTAAACTTAATATTATATTATAACTTATAACTAGTGTAACGTTAAAGTCTACTTATTATTCGTCCTTATTTACTTTAATTAAAAGTGGTAAGTAATAGGTGACTTTACTGTTATTATATTAATACAGGCCTCCTTCTTTATTTTAAATAGGAATAGCCTTTTTATACTCTTTATTAGGGAGTTTCCTTCAGTTAACTAATAAAGGGTGTACTAAGTTAAAAGTACTCCCGTTATTAATTACTACTCTTACCCTAAATAACCTCCCTTTTCCATTTATTAAGTTAATATTAACAGAATAATACTTATACTCCTTTAACATTTAAGTTATAGTAATTATCTGTCTTTAAAGTCTTATCTAACCTAACCTCTAAGTACCTCTCCTTCTTCTTAGGGTTTTTACCATCTAGTGAATTACTGGTTTCCAGCCCTTTTAAAGGGCCTGTAACCTTTTCCTAATTCCTTTTAGAAAAACAGGCAGCTTTAATAAACCTAATAATTAACCTTTTTTAAGTTTTCACACTTTAACGTCTAACTGACTTTAAATGGTGTAATGTTCTTAAAATCCTTAATAAGTTAATAATACACTTTACAGGCTTAGATTATAGTAATGTCTTTTTACTCTTAAATCTATTAATAATCTTCTCACTTCTACTATTCTTTAACCTTTTTATTAAAATGTAATAAGCACGTTATAATTAGGTAGTTATTAAGTACCCCTTTTTACCAGTATGTGGTAAGAGCCTAGTTAATTACAGTAACCTTTTATTTATTACCAGACTCCCTTATTAGGGAGTAGGAGACTTAATAATAAGCCAGTTCCAGCTCTGCCCTTATAACAGTATAATCCTGTCTTTATATGTTAAGGAAATGGTTATAAAGAGCCTTAAGCCCACTATATTAATTAAAAGTGTAGTTATTATATATGTAGTTAATCCACAGTATATCCCTGTGGCTAAGGTGATTAATGTTAACTATAAATGTTATAATTATAAAGTATAAAACGGGTAAAATAATACCTTATTTCTTTTCTTCTTCCACTTACCTTTAAGTTTATTATTTCTCTTAAACCTTTTCTTAAAACTTAAGTAATAATAACCCAGTTTATTCTTTTATAAAGTGGCCTTTTTTAATAAGTTAATGTTTAAGTTAATTAATAAAGTAAACTTTATTATAAAGTTATAACTTAATTTCTACTACTTTATCTTTAAACGTTACAGTAAAACCCTTAACTTACAGGTCCTCCACTTTATCTATTAACTTTTAATATTTCTCCTTTAGCTCCTAAACCCTTTATTAATATACTTACTTTATGTCTTTTTAGGGAACCTTTAAAGTACTAATCTAAGGCATACTAGCTTTAATACAGGGTAGCTATTTAAGCTATCCTTCCTCTAGGGAGGTAAGGGTGTTAATCTATTTAACATACTTAAAGTGTTTAAAAGTCTTAAAGGGCACTGTTAAGAAGAACTTCCACTTTTCTAGTTTAATTCTCTCAGTTTATTCTCTTCCACCTTTTAAGGCTTACTTTACCGTTTAAATGGCCTAAAGGGCTAGTTTTTCAACTCCCTTTACTATTTTAATAATTTTTAAGTTAGGGTCCTTCTTAGACTTTCTTAATTCCTAAGCTTATAAGGTAAGGTTTTTAAGGCTTATAATAGCTAACTGGAATATCTCTTTTTAAAGTTAGTCTTTTATAACCTATACCTCTAGCAGTTTTAAGTTTCCACTTTAAAGTTAGTCGGTAATAACCTGCACCTTTATAGTTAACTCTTCCAGAACACCCTTAAAGATTAGGTATATTATATCTTAAGGTTTTTCCACTTCTTCCTTATCTCCTAAGTTACACTTATCTATTTAGGTGTAATCTTCTTTATTACTTATTATTTTAATATAAATATTATTTAAGTTAAACCTAATATACTTCCCTCCTTTTAGAACTGGTTTTTAACTAACTTATTTTAATAACAGACATTACCATACTATATATCCTTTCTTATTATAATTAAAGCACTAGACTTATAATAGGTCCCTAGGCTACTTCTATTACTGTTACTGTTAAGGCTTATTATAATTAGGTTAGTTTTAGCAGTTTACTATACTAATGTTTATTAGTCTGGGGTGGTAACCTGTTACAGTTAACTAGTTTCCCTTCTTTAGTTTACTTAGCTAGTAAGGGGTCTGTTTTTTTTAAAAGTTCTTTTAATAATAGTAATTATAATACTGGTTATTAGCCTTAATAGCTATCTTAACTAGTTCTTAAAGGTGGTCCGGCTAATCCTTTTAGTAAAGGTCTTTAATAACGTGCTCCTTTAAACCGCTTTAAAATAACATTACTAGGGCCTTTTAGCTAAGCTTAGTCTTTACTACTTTTAATTTAAAGCGTGTAGAGAACTTAAAGATTAAGGATATCTGCCTTAAGGTTATAAGGTGTTACTTAACCCGCTTAAGGGTGTTTAGTTCTTTAAACTTAATCTGGAGTTAGTTAATAAAAACGTTAAAGTTATTAAAAAGGGCCTAAATCTCAGGGGCCTCCTTACACGCTCTATCTACAGAGAGGTTATTAATTATTTTTATATAAGGTTTATATTAATAAGCAGTTACTTTATTTAATAAAGCTCCTATAAACCTAACCTTTTCTTCTTTCTTAAAGAATTGTTTATTATAGTAGGTGACATAGCTCTGGAGTTAGGCTATCTAAGACTTTAGTTATATAAAGTCCCCTTTAAAGCGCGATAATAGGGGGAGCTTTACCTGTTTCTTTTATAAGCCTTTAAGGTTATTATTCTCCAGCTTAATAACGTTAAGTCAGGCCTGGAGTTTTTTAATAAGATTAATATAGCTTTTAATGTCTTTGGGGAAGGTTTTATTAAGTTCCTTTACCAGTCCTTACTAGTTAAGGTTTAAGTCTTTAAGGCATACAGCTAACTTATTAATAATAGGGAGCTAAAGCTAGGCTTACACCTCCTTAATCTCCTTACCTTTTCTAGAGGTTAATATGTTAATAAGAGGGGGGAGGTGTCTGGGAATTTAATAAACAGCGTTTAAAACTGAGATATTAGTATTATATTATAACCTGTACCTAATATAGGCCTTAAGAGGACTGGTGCAGGTTAAGACAGAACGTATAACAGGACGTTAACAGGTAAAGGGCGTTCTGAAGACGGCTTATTAAACTAGCACTTTTAAACAGGGGGGTTTAATGTCACTGTAGGTTACTGTTATTATAATGCACAGAGGTAAGTCTGAACAGTAAGACATAAATGAACAATTAAATATTAACGTAAGGAACCAGAGTCCCTTATGGTGGTTATGGATATAACTATAGCTATTTATACTAATTAGACGGGAGGTACCTTATACCTTGCTTAGTGGCCTGTTACTTAGTAGTGAACTGAGCAACCTGCTACTGAGCACTTCTTACTTAGAGGTCCCACAGACGCTTAGTAGGTGAGCACTCCTGCCAAGACTGAGCAACTCCTGGTTAGTCGTAGGGGCTTCGGGTCTTTGCACCCCTGGCCCAGTGCACAGTACCGTGCGTACTGTTTACCTGCACTGTTCCTTTTTGCGGGGGATCCGTCGGGCCGCTCCGGCCCAAGTGACAGCCTGCGGGGTCGTCACAGCCGCTCCGGCCTAAGTGATGGCCTGCAGGGTCGTTATAAAAATCACTATATGCAGGTTAGACTGTAATAATAATAACCAAACCCTTCTTCTAATTACTTTAAGATTTTTTTAAAACATACTCTTAAGATACCTAATAGTAATTACTTATATATGTAAAGGAAAACAGTAGTATTTAGTGATGAACTAATGTCCTAAACTGGTTTGAGGAGCGAGTCCTTATAACTGACATACACCTGATTTTAAGTTACTATAACTATAGCTGGGCTAAAAACCACTCCCCTGCACTCACCTTAGCTAAGGAAGGTGCTCGCTTTACCTTACCCCCTGCTTAGGCTCTGCGAAAAATCCGGCCTGGTTAGAAAATGTTATGGGGGTTAACTATAGAGGTAGTCAGTCGCTAAAAAGACAAGATAGTTAGGTTAAAACCAGGCTTGCTTCACCCT
>Ga0247776_10000151_pt1 | contig 15815 bp, 15 predicted proteins | sample UWRJL199509C5_FD_179912 | JGI IMG/M metagenome (GOLD analysis project Ga0247776, IMG submission 179912) | Plant litter microbial communities from Arlington Agricultural Research Station in Wisconsin, United States - UWRJ-L199-509C-5 | ecosystem: Environmental > Terrestrial > Plant litter >...
GTAGTTCAATGTGCTGGGGAAAACCGAGCTCTTCGCCTCGACGTGCAGCCCAAAACCGCCGTCTTCGTTCTGCTGCGCTTTGAGATAGCGCAGCATTTCCTGCTGGGAGACGGCGTCGATGCCCAGCCCGGTGATGTGACAGGTCGCCACGTACAGCGGCAGCAAGAACAGCGGGCCGCCGTAGTCGCCGTGCCAGGAGCCGTCGGCGTGCTGCGTGCGGTGGAGCTGATCCAAGCCCAGCTGGACTCTCCCGTTTGGTGATGGGCGAGCCGTTCTTGCTTCGACCGGGTCTACCCGCGGGCTCGTTTCAGATCTGAGCATAACCTTCTCGAGCCGTCGTCTTGGCGCGCGACAGCGGGGCGAGCTTGGCGAAACGCTCCTTGAATTTGGCCATCGAGCTCGCGTAGCGGCGGCGCAGGGCCACGTCGTCATTGGCGTGACGCAGACAGTCCTCGATGATCTCTTTCACTGCGTCGCGCGAGATCTTGACCGGGCGATCTGCGATCAGGACCGCATCGTTGCCGATCGCGACGACCAGGGTCTCGAGCGCCATCCACAACGGCAAGAGACAGAACAAGCGGAGCTGAACCTGCGGCGCTGGGATCAACAGCACGTACTCGAGTGCCTTGCCGAGGTGCTCGCTCGCGCGCTCGAAAACCGGCGCGAGGGCGCGATGCGCTTGCTGCCGGTGCTCGACGGCGAGCAGATTTTCCGGCGCGAAGCCCTCGATCTGACAGAGCTGACGCGGCACGTAGCAGCGGTTGCGGGCCAGGTCGTCGGTCACGTCCTTCAGGATGTTGACCATCTGCAGCCCGATCCCGAACGATTCGCAACGAGCGCGTAGCTCGGGCTCCAAGGCGCTGCCAGCGCTGCCCAGGTAGGTCGAGAACAGATCGGTGATCAAATGCCCGACGGTGCCGGCCACGAAATAACAGTACCTTTCGAGATCGGACAGGGAATTGACGGCCGTGAGCGAACCAGGGCGATCGCGCCGGCAGTAGAGACGCATGCCGTTGGCCATCTCCGAGAGCCAGGCGATCGACGACTCACGCGTGCCCTCGTCTTGGCTCATGAACACGTTCATTACCCGCGGCAGCGACTGCGCCAGGCGAACCTCTGGGTCGTCGTCCGCGAAGGCCGCGAAGCGGGCACTGAAGGTCTCGGGGCGCTGCTCGCCGTCGAGCACGGCGATGAACGCCGTGAACAGCGCGTCTCGCTCGTGAGCGTCGAATTGCTCGTGGTCTTCCACGGTATCGACCACACGGCACAAGAGATAACCGCAGGTGAGCGCTACCCGCAGCGGCTTGGGTAAAAGCTCGATCGGCTTGGAAAACGTGCGCGAAACTTCGAGCAACGCTTGCTCGCAATAAGCCCAATCTGCCTCGGTCATCGCCATCAGGATGTACTCCGTTCGTTTGAAGCCAACCTCAACTCAGCCAAAGTCAAATTCGCCCGAGCGCCATTGAGCGCGGCGGGCATGCAGGCGCGCAGCGGCCATTCGAGCCACCCGGCATCTTCACGCAGGTGCTGCGCCCATTGTCGCCACGACTGGCGGCGCGCCGCGCTTTGTCCCGCGCCGCCCAGCACGACATGCCCCGAGGCCCGCAGGAAAGCATCCGCAAAGCTTCTGCCGGCTCGGTCATCGCTGGTCAATAATCGCATGGTACGGCTGCGTTCTTGGGAGCTTCCCCGGAGCATGCGCAAGAGTCCGTGTCGAACTCGCGTCGCGCTGGCGTCTTTCCGAGAGAAGGCGAGGTAGAGCACGCTTGCCAGTCGCTCCGCTACCTGGACGTCGCGTTCCCGACGATAGTCCGCGAGGCTTCCGGCCTGCGCGGCGGCCGCTGCGTCCATGATTCCGAACGTCAGGCCCACACCGCTGAGGGGGTGGACGTAACCGACCGCGTCGCCAATCAGCCACGTATTCCGTTGACCGTAGAACGTTCGCGATCGCAGGCCTGTTGCCGCCCAGGCGAGTGGTTTTTGCAGTGCCGCTCGCAGCGCAGGCTCGAGCTGCGGCGGCAGGACGCCACGGAACGCTTGGTATAGGACTGACGGCTTTCGCTCGGCGCTCGAGCTTGCGCCGCCCAAATCTAAGCAGGCGCGAACTCTGCTTTGGTCGATGCGGTAGAGCAGCGCGGGGCCTGGCCCGCCCAAGAACACATGTCCCAGGCCCTCGAACGGCAGCGGAGCGTCGAGCAGCTCGAGGCCGGCAATGTGGGAAAGATATTGGCTGCCGTCCGGGGCGCCGAGCGCCGCGCGGACTTTCGACGCGCGACCGTCGGCTCCGATGATGCGCTCGGCGCGCACGGTGACGCGGCGCGAACGAGCGCGATCTTCCAGCTCCACTTGGTTTTCGCCCAGCCGCGTGAAGACGTGATTGGGCAAATAGCTGACATTGGCGAAGCCCGTAGCGCGGTCGCGCAGATGCTCGACGAGCTCTTCGTGGACCCTCGAAACGCCTACGTCACCAGCATAGGGAAGGCATACCGGGTCGGCGCCGTCGTCGCCGAAAATCGCGAAGCCGTGCCCCTCATTGGCGGCCAGCTCGCGGATGTCGACACCCAGCGAGCGCAACGTGCGTACTCCGGGCGGGTGCAGCCATTCGCCGGCGAAACGGGCCGCTGCGCGCGGATAGCCTTCGACGAGCGTCACGCGCGCGCCTTGCTTCGCGAACGCGATCGCCGCGGCTGCTCCCGCGGGACCTGCACCGATGATCGCCACGTCGGTTGGCTTCGCCTGGCCGTGAACGAGGTTCAACATGGGCGGTTCATCCGTGATACAGCCCGCTGAACGCGCGCTTCAGTACCTCTCGCGTGGCACGCGCCGAGCTGAAACTGAGGGCGATATCGAGCACGGGGCTATTGAGTGCACCCATGAGCACGCGGCCGCCGAGCATCCGTGGAGCGAGCGCCTTCTGCACGCTGGTCTGATAGCTGCGAGCGTCGAGGTCGTCTCGCCAGTCACGGTCAGCGAGCTTCGCGAGGTGGCTGCCAGCGAGGTGGCCGCTCACGAGCGCGTGGTAAATGCCCTCGGCGGTGGCGAAATCGGCAAGCCAGCCCGCCTCGCCCGCGCGCAGAATGCCAGGGGCAGTGAGCTGCCTGGGAACACTGCTGACTTGTACCGGGTGACCGATCCAGCCGCCCAGCTGTTGGGCGCCGCGCAGTCGGCCCGCCAGGCGGCGCTCGAGGAATGCCTCGAAGCGTTGACGAGCGTTTGGCTTTGTCTTGTCGGGTGCAAAGCAGAGCCCCACGTTGACGCGACCGGGCGATTCCGGAAACACCCAGCCGTAGTGCGGCTTGAGCTCGCGATCGAAGAACAGCTCCACCACGTCCGAGGTGCCCTGCATGCCCTCGTACCAGGCCATGATGGTGTGCAAAGTGGCTTGGCCGACCGCCGAACGCGCCTGTCGGCGCTCGCGATCGAACCCGCCGGTCGCGCCGCTACAGTCGATCACCGCGTCGGCCTCGAACTTCCCTTCACTCGTATCGACGCTCAGCTGACCGCGGTGATTTTCGATACGACGGACCGTGCACCCTTCGTGGAGCTCGGCGCCGCGGCTCTGGGCTTCACGGGCCAAGAGCTGATCGAACTCGCTGCGCACGAGCACGGCGGTCTCGTGGTCCCCACGGAGCTCGACGCCGCGACCATTGGACCCGGCGATAATCGCGCCATCGATCCGAAACGCGCGCTGCCGAACCTGAGCGCCCACGCCGAGCTGATCGAGAAACTTGAGCGTCCACGGCGATAAGCCGCTGCCGCAGGCCTTGGTGCGCGGCAGCGCCTTGCGCTCGAGGAGCAAGCACTCGATGCCAGCGGAAGTCAGGCCCATAGCGGCCGCGGAGCCGGCTGGGCCGGCGCCAATCACGATGACCTTGCGCCTCCTGATCACGCTGTGAGTCCTTTGAGACCGAGTACCCGCACCGTCAATATCGTACATCACGCACAGCGCCATCGGTGACTATTGAATCCGCGCATCGTGAAAACGCGATCGCTACCGTCTCAGCGTCCAGTTTTGCTGCAAGATGTTTCAGCCCTGATCGACGACGCCGGAGTCGACGCGCAGCCTGAATTCGTCCGTAGCAGGCGTTTTCAGGGCGAAATTGGCACTAGGCTGGGGGCCATGTACATCCACGCCAAAACCGTGGGCTGGCTCGGGCGTCAAGGCGCGGGCGCGGGCGGCCTGACGCTGCGCAAGGGCCTTTACACGGGAGGCTTCGCACTCGCGTACACGTTGATGTGCGGCAGCGTGTCCATCGCGCGTTGGCTCGATCGCTTCGTCTACCCGGAGTTCGAGCTCACGCCGGTGACTCCTCCGCTGTTCGTGATCGCCACGCCGCGCTCAGGGACCACGTTTTTGCACCACCTGCTCGCGCTCGATGACGAGCGCTTCGTGAGTTTCAAACTCTACCAAACCCTTGCGCCCTCGGTACTTTTGGATCGCGCGCTGAGCGCCCTGCGCGATCTCGACGCACAGGCTGGGCTCGGCCTCGGGCGCGTGCTGGACGCCATCGATCGGCGCCTTTTCACGGCCTGGAACGGCATTCATCGGGTGGGCCTGCGCGCGGACGAGGAGGACGAGAATCTGTTCGTCTACAGCCTGGTGAGCCCGGCCCTGTACATGTTGTTCCCGGCCATCCTGGCCATCCCGGAGCTGATCGATCTCAGCGGTTTCACGCCGAAAACGTTACGCCGACTCGCCCACGATTATCGCGAGACGGTACGACGATTGCTCTACGTGACGGGCGGCGAGCGCACGCCGCTGATCAAGAACGTGCTACTCCCGAGTCGCTTACCGGTGGCGAAGCTCGCTTTCCCGAACGCGCGCTACGTGCACATCATCCGCGACCCGCGGGAAGCCATCCCTTCCGCGGTCAGTCTTTTCTACGCCATGTGGCAAACCCATTCGCCGGCGATCGCAGCAGATTCGCCGCCCACGCGGGCACTCGCCGAGATGTTCCTCAAGCACTACCGTCTGCTGTGCGACGAGGCACAAAAACAGCCTCCCGAGAGCTGGATCCAGGTGCGCTTCGAAGCACTGGTGGCGGATCCCGTGGGCACCGTGAGCGGCATCTACGACGCCCTCGGGCTGACCGTGACGCCGCGCTTCCGTGAGCGGCTAGAGCAGGCGGCCGCCGACGGCCGACGCTTCAAGAGCCGACATAGCTACGATCTGGACCGTTTCGGCCTCACGGAAGACGATCTGCGGGCCGCGCTCGGACCGCACTGGGACAGCGTCACCGGTGCGAATTTGGAGTCGACGGCGCTGGCGCTCGACTAGCCGATCCGCGCGGGGACAGACCGCGCAGGCCCGCGCGGCAAGTCTCGAGCCTTGACCTTTGGCCTCGACGGCGGAATGGTCTTGGCCTTGGAAGCGATCCCGCCGCCCGAGACACTGACTGGCGCAGCCGGCCCCGGCCGCCGAGAATCGCGCGTCGCGGAAGTGCGGCGCTCCGGACCAAGCGGCAACTTTTGGTACGCCGTCGAGCTCGCGAGCAAGCTCGCGCGCGGTCAAGTAGTGGCGGTCGTCTGGTGGAAAACCTCGATTGCGATCTACCGCGACGACGCCGGAAAAGTGAGCGCGCTCGAGGACCGCTGCGCGCACCGCCAGCTCCCGCTGTCGTGTGGGCGGGTCGAAGGTTCGCGCCTGGTCTGTCAGTATCACGGCTGGAAATACGACGGCGCCGGGCGCTGCGTCGAAATCAGTCACGAGCTCGGCAAGGGCCGCGACAAGCTGCCGAAGATCGGCATCCGCTCCTATCCGGTCAAAGAGCGCTACGGCTTGATCTGGGTTTTCCCGGGGGATCCGGCGCTCGCCGAAAGCGTGCCGCTACCCGAAGTGCCGGAGCTCAGCGGGCCAAAGCCGTGGCCGGTGATCCCGATCGAGATCACCATCGGCGCGCATTTCTCGATGATCGTCGAGAACGTGTGCGACTTCAATCACGCCTACCTGCACCGCAACAAGGAACCTTTCGTCGATCCGAAGCTGGTCGAGTGCCGGCGCGTGGGCGACACGATCAACGTCACTTACCAGACTTCCTTCGGCAAGAGCATGATCGCGCGGCTCGCTTCCGAAAACGGAGGCAAGGGGCTCGATCGCATCAAGCTCTGGTACCAATACCCATACCAAGGCTCGGACATCCTCGGCAAATATTTGCACTGGCTGTTCATGCTGCCGATCGACGAGAAGACCACGCGCTGTTTCTTCCTGTTCTTGTTCGGGCCGATCGAAATCCCGCTTCTGCGCTGGACCATCCCTCGACCGTTGAAGCCGTTGGCGCTCAAGCTCGCAAACATGTTGTACGTCGAGCCCTTGCTGGCCGAGGACAAATGGGTGCTCGAGGCAGAGCAGGTCGGCTTCGATCGTCACGCCGATCGTCCCATGATCGAGCTCAATCCGGCCGTGATCGAGTTCCAGAAGCTCACGCTGGAGAAGGCACGCGAGTATCAGACGAGCGAGCTTTCGCGGTCGCTCAGGCGAAGGCAGGCGGAGTCGGATCAGGCGGCGCGCGCGTCCGCACAAGCAGAAGGCGGCCTGTTCGACGCGCTCGAAGCAGTCGACGCACCTCCGGGCTCTGACTCGTCCGCTGCTGAGTGAGCGCGACATGGGTTTGCCGCCATGACCACACTAGTTACGGGGGCCACCGGGCACATCGGCAACAATCTCGTGCGCGCTTTGCTCGCGCGTGGAGAGCAGGTTCGCGCACTCCGTCGGCCGGGCTCGAGCCCGAAGCCGCTCGCCGGCCTCGCTGTCGAAAGCGTCGAAGGCGACCTGCGAGACGCGGCTTCGCTCGCGCGCGCGGTGGCAGGGGTCGAGCGCGTTTATCACGTGGCCGCGATGATCAGCATTCGCAACGGCGATCGCGAGGCATTGTGGGACGCGAACGTCGCCGGCACCGCGCGGCTGCTGGCTGCTGCGCGCGAGGCTGGCGTGAAGCGGGTCGTGCACACGAGCTCGTTCGGCGCCATGGGTCGAAACCCAAACGGCCCCAGCACTGAAGAGCACGCGCTCGACCCCGAGGAGCCAGCCACCGACTACGAACGGAGTAAGGCGGCCTCGGAAGTGGAGGTGCAGCGCGAAGTCGAACGCGGGCTCGACGTGTGCATCGTGAACCCCTGCGCAACCGTGGGCCCGTTCGATTTTCGCCCGAGTCTGGTGGGTCGCACGTTCGTCGATTTCGCGCTCGGCAAGATGAAAGCCTACGTGCCTGGCGCCTTCGATTGGGTGCCCATGCGCGACGTGGTGGCCGGTCACCTGTTGGCCATGGACAAAGGCGCGCGAGGGGAACGCTACCTGCTCTCGGGCGAAGTCGCGTCGCTCGACCAGATCCTCGACTGGCTCGCCGAAGACACCGCTCGTCCACGCCCACGCTTGCGCGTGCCGGCAGGGCTCATGCTCGCAATCTCGGTGCCCAAAGATTTCCTCGAGGCCCGACTCTTCCCCGACAAGTACCCACGCTTCAATCAACACTCGATCCGGCTTTTGACGAGCGGGAAATATGGCACCAATCAGAAGGCCTGCCGCGAGCTCGGGCTCTCGCCCACGCCCATCCGGGCCGCGTTTCGCGAGTCCGTGACCTGGTTTCGCGAAAACGGCTACTTCTGACTCGAGCCAGCGGACAGCGCAGCTAGCGCCACAGGAACAGCTGCGAGTAGCGTTGCTCGAGCTCCGGGGTGTCCCCCAAATCGGGGTCATTGTGGCCCAGTAGCTGAGCTTCGATCAGCGCGGACTCGACGCGTGCGGCGCTCTGGTCACTCGATTCGAGGTTGGTCGACACGACCAGGTCGGCATTGAGCGGGACTTCATAAGGGTCGTCGACGCCCGTGAAGCCGCGCAGTTCGCCGGCCCGCGCTCGCTTGTACATGCCTTTGACGTCGCGCTTCTCGCACTCGCTGAGCGGGCAGTCGATGTGCACCTCGAAGAAGTGCGAAAGCGAGCGCCGTGCTTCGTCGCGAGCCGCTCGGTAGGGGCTGACGACGGCCACGATCACGACGACGTCATTGCGTGACAGGAGGTTGGCGACGAAGGCGATGCGTTGGATATTTCGATCGCGATCTTCGCGACCGAAGCCCAGGCCGTAGGAAAGGGACTGCCTGACCAGATCGCCGTCGAGCACTTCCACCCGGCGCCCACGGCGCAGCAATCTTCGCGCGAGGTTCCGTGCGACGGTCGACTTACCGGAGCATGGAAGGCCCGTGAGCCAGACCGTGAAACCATTGCTATTCACGCTGGAAAAGTAACACAGGCGCAGATGAACGCGGGAGCAAAGTCTTTGCTTGGCAGCGGCGCTGGGCCAAGCTGCGCCGGTGCACTGGCGGTGGCTGGTCTGGGTGTCGGTAGCGAGCGGCGTGAGCTTCGCCCTGCCCACCCCTGCGCGTGCACAGGCCGTCGAGCAGGCGCTGCGCATTCAATACACGGCGCCTGACACGTGCCCGGACGCCGCGAGCTTTGCGGCGCAGCTGCGTCAGCGAACTGCACGCGGACGCTTCGCCGAGCCGGGCGAGCTCGCGCGTACGTTCGACGTCGAGCTCTCGGCCGACGCGCGGGGCTACTCGGGCAACGTCGAATTTTTGGGCGACGGCGGCGCGAAAGTGAGTCGACACGTGCACGGTGAGCAATGCGACGCCGTGGTCAGTAGCTTGGCGTTGATCACCGCGCTGGCCGTCGACGCGACGCTGCCCAGCGAAGACAGCGAGCCAGTCGCGAAAGCAGAGGAGCCGACGCCCGCGTTGCAGCCGTCAGCAGAGCCCTCGCCGGCGCCGGTCACGCCTACGCAATCATCACCCTCGAGTGTTACTAGTCGACGTGCGCTCGAAGGCGTCCGGCTTGGTGTGCTCGCCGGCTACGGCGGTACCAGCAGCGCGCCGGTGCTCGGCTTACTCGGCCAACTCGACTTTCGAAGCAGCTTCTCGCTGCGGCTGATGGCGCACTACGGGTGGCACGAGTTCACGGTGGACCCCGGCCGCAGTGCGCATTTGCAGCGGCTAGGCCTGGAGACGGGCGCTTGCCTGCGGCGTTTTCGGCGAGCTGCCTTCAGCGCGGTGCCCTGCGCGACCGTCGACCTGGGCTCGCTCCAGGCGGGCGGGGTGCCGAGCGAGCGGCTGGACTCGACCCGCGACCAAACCATCTGGTGGGCGTCCGTGGGCGTCCAGCTAGCGCTGTCCTGGGAGCCCGACGCCCCATTTTGGGTCGAGCTGCGAGCCGCCGGCGAGCTTCCACTGCGTGCGGGCTACCAATTCACCTTCGAAAACCCGCACGCCATCGCGTACCAGGTGCCCTACGTCAGCGGCTGGGGAGGCGTTGCCACGGGCGTGCGCTTTTAGTGATCCGCTGCCAGGTTGGCCGGGGATAGACAGTCGTGACAGCAGAGGCAGTGGCCGTAGACGAGCTCGAATCGTCCCGCCCGGCGTCCCCGGAGCGGGTCGCCGGGCTGGTGCGTGAGCACTACGCCTTCGTCTGGCGGCTGCTGCGGCGGCTCGGCATCGGCGAGGGCGACGCCGACGACGCTGCGCAACGTGTCTTTCTCGCCGCTGCCGGACGACTCGGCGAGGTGGAGCGAGGCCGCGAGCGCGCCTTCTTGTACGGCGTGGCGCTCAATGTCGGCGCCCGCACGCGCCGCAGCTTGGGGCGACGCCGTGAAGAACCGTTCGAGTCTGCGGGCGAACGCGAGGCCCCAGAGCCCAACGGCGAACAGCTGCTCGAGCAACGCCAGGCGCGCGCGCTGCTCGACCAACTACTCGCCGAGATGCCCGAGGACTTGCGCGTGGTGTTCGTGCTCTTCGAACTGGAAGAGCTGTCTACGCCGCAGATCGCGGAGCTGTGTGAAATCCCGATCGGAACCGCGGCCTCACGGCTGCGACGCGCCCGTGAAGATTTCGAACAGCGGGTGGCGCGCACCGAGGCGCGGCGACGCTTTTCTGGAGCTGAGCAATGACCGATCCGCAACGATTTTCGCGGCGTTCCAAGGGCCTCGCGGCAGAGCTGCTGCGGGCAGGGGCCAGCGAGCGGCCGAACGAGCAAGGCATGCAGCAGACTTTGCTGGCACTCGGGCTGTCAGGCGTAGTGTTGAGCTCGACCGGCGTGGCCGCCGCGACGGCGGCCGCGAGCGCGCCACTGACCAGCGCGGCCTCGGCTAGCGCAGCGGCCGGGAGCGTCGGGCTAACGACCGCCGGAACCGTCAAGGCTGTCTCGGCGACGCTGATCATCAAGTGGGTGGGCATTGGCGTGCTGGGCGGCGTCGGCTTAGCGGGCGTGGCCGTCGTGGCGTCGCCCATGCCGAACGCGGTCGTCCCCTCCGCGCCCCGAGCGCCAGAAGTGAGCCCCACGCCGGCTGCGCCCGCGCGACCCCAGCCGCGCACCGCCGTGGCCGGCTCTGCCGCTCCGTCGGCCGTGCCGCCAGTCGCTGTTCCGGCGGCCTCGTCAGCGCTGCACGCCGGCGCAGTCGAAGCACGCGCGGCCAATCCGGAGCTCGATCTGGGCGAGCTCTTGGCAGCCGAAGTCGCTTATGTCGATCGCGCACGCGCGCTGCTGGCCGCGAGCTCGTCGAGCCAAGGTCTCGCGCTGCTCGAGGCTTACGAGCGAAAGTTCCATGAAGCGCGACTGTTGCCTGAGGTGTTGTTCTTGCAGCTCGAGGCTTACGAGCGTTCGGGGCGCAGCACTGAAGCTCGCCGCATCGCCCAGCGCCTAGTCGATACTTTTCCGAACAGCCCGCACGTCGGGCGAGCTCGCAAGTTGCTCGACCAATGAGCCGCGAACCAATCGCTACTTGGCAAGGAGTCATGATGAAGTCGACCATGATTTGGGGCGCGACAGTGCTTTTCAACCTGAGCATGTTGAACGCGTGTGGGGGCGTCTCCAACATCGGCAGCAGCAGCGGCAACAGCGGCAGCGCCAACTCCGCCGTGGGAGGCGCCAAAGACCTGCCCGAGGCCAGCAAAACCGGCGGAGCTCCCGGCGCGAGCGGGGATCTAGCGGTGAGCAATGGCGGCTACGGCGCAGTAGATTTCAGAGCCCCTAGCGAGGGCGGAGAATCCAGCGATCCGATCACCATCCCCGTCGGCCCGCCGTGCCAAGCTGATCTCGACTGCCCGGACGTGGCGTGTGGTTTTTATTGCCTAGGTGGCGGCTCTTCTTGCGAGAACTACTGCGTCAACGGCCATTGTGTGACCAAGCCCGGCGGCATCTGTCCCGTCGAATGCAGCGCGAACGAGGAGTGTGCGATCCCCTGCGTCAAGTGTGGCAACGACTACGAGGCTTGCGCAGAGCCGACCTGCCTCATGGGCGTCTGTCAGACGCCCAAGCCAGTCTGCGACACCCAATCGTGCGACGAGCTTGCCTGCGGCGCACCGTGCATGCTGTGCGATCCCAGCACCGCCTCCTGCCAATCCGGCTCCAGTTTTTGCGATAACGACGGCAAATGCGCAGCCGGCACGCCTCACTGCGACTGCATGACCGCGATGGACTGCGGCACGGCGCCGCCCAACTGCTACCCCTGCTCCGACGGCAGCTGCGCAGCCTTCGACTGCCGCAGCAATAAATGCACGTTCACCTGCCCGCAGGGCGTTAGCCTGCAATGCTCGTCCTCAACCGACTGTCTGGTGCTCGACAGCGAGTGTCAGCTGTGTCCGAACGGAAAGTGCGCGGTTCAAGCGTGCATCAATAGCTCGTGCGGGCCTGTTTGCCCGCTCAATTGAGCGCTGCGCTAAGCGTAGTTCTTCAGCATCCAAGCCTTCAGCGGGTGCGCGACTGCAGCCGCTGCCCGGCGCAGCTCCGCCTTGTCGAGCGGCACACGCCGCAAGCTCACCGCGACGTCGCCGTCCGCAGCGTCAATCACGGCGTACTCGGCGTGCGCTAACAGAGTCGGCACTTTGCCCGCCGCGTACTCTTTGAACGCCAGCCCCACGCTGCCAGGGTTTACCAGCAACGTGCCGCGGTGTTGGCGCAGCATCTGCAGATGCGTGTGACCGCCGGCCATCACCGTGGCGCTCCGACCGCCGAGCAGCTCGTCCACGCGCTCCGCGGGGGTGGTCGCGAGCAAGTCGGTCATGTTGGATTGGGGCGTGCCGTGAAACAAAAGCAGCGTCCCCGAACCATCCAGCTCGAGCTCGAAACGCCGCGAAAACGAGGCAATGAAGTTCAAGTGCGCTTGCGACAGCTCGGCTCGGCACCAATCCACCGCTTCCACGATCACTGGCTCCTCCGAATAGGATCGGATCAAGCGCTCATCGAGCATGAACTCATCGTGATTGCCGAGAATGCAAATGCAGCGCAGCTCCGCCACGCGCTCCAATACTTCCCGCGGGTGAGGACCCAACGTCGCCACGTCACCCAGACACACAATCTGATCGACGCCCGTACGTGCGATGTCCGCCAACACGGAGGTCAACGCGAACTCACTGCCATGCAAATCCGAAATCAGAGCGACGCGCATTCCCAAACACCCCACATCGCTCGAGTATAGCGTATGGACTCGGAAAGCCCATCATCAGGTGGGCGGTTTGCGAGGCGATCTGCAACGTTGCCTCATTCGCCAAACTGCATCACTTCAGCGTGAAGGCCGGTTGCACCTTAGCCCAAGCCGCGATCACCGCGAGCGCTTCGACGGAGCATCTTCGTGGCGCGTCGCAGTCCGAGACAGAAGACGGACTGTCGCTGCAAGCGAGCTTGCGCTCGCTCTCGATCGCGCTCGCAGGCACATTCCAGAGCCGCGCGCAGGCTAGGTTCGCGAACGTCGCGCGTGACTCGATGCCCTGTTCGCCAAACGCCAGGATGCGGGTGGGGCGCGAGGGACATTGCAGCTTAGCGTGCGCGACCACCAGCGAATCGCGATTGGAAAAATTACCATCAGCCAGCGCATGCAGCGCGAGCCGCGGGCCAACCGCGTCGAACGACTCGATCACCCCGCAGCCTTGCTTGAATACGCCGAAAAACGGCCCATAACCGAGCAAGTCGATGCGCCCATCACCGTCCAAATCGGTCAGTGGAGCGGGCTCGCTGGCAGCGCTCGCGTCGGCTTCGAACGGTGCGAGGCTCAGCTTGTCCGTTTTGCCATAGGGCGCGACCACGCCCTTGGCGAAGGACCACAGCATGCCGCGCGCAGACGAGCGCAACTCTTGTCCGAGCTGGGCGGTCCAGATCACGGCTTCCGGCGTGCCATCGCGATCGTAGTCGGACACCACCTGTAGTCGGTACGGACCGCGATAGGTCGCCGCGTCGAACAGGTCGGCCTTGCCACTGTAGGCAGCGTGCTTCACGCGCTCGTCGATCTGATCCGGGAAGTTGCCGGCGTGCTTGGCCGGCGGCCCGTCAGTGGGCAGGAAAGCAACGAACCAAGCCCAGGCGCGCGGGTCCGCGCCCCCTTCGAAGAAGGTGGCCCACGCGCCGCCGTTGCCGGGCACGCAGGCAGTGTGTTCGCTGATCAGGGCACGAAACTGGCCCAAGCGTCGCTCGCTCTGGTCCGGCGACGACGACTCGAACGGATCGCGGACCTGCGCCAGGCGCCGCGCAGTTTCCGCCACCAAAGCCGCGCACAGGTCACTCGAGCTGACGAAACGCAGCCGCTCGGACCCCCAACGCAAAACCGGTGCGCTGACGGCGTGCGCTTCCGCTCCACCGTCGGCGCTGAGGGGCGCGACCAGCGCCGCGCTGTCGGCGCTCGCGCCCGCGACGCGCTTCGCTGAGCGATCGATGCAGCTTCCAAGTAGCAGCGCTGTGCCCACCAGCCACCACTCGACCGCTGGCGCGCGCTCGCTCACCTTCATCCGACCAGCCATTACCAAGAAAATGCCGTGCTTGCTGAACTCAGTGCCGAGTCCGAGGCTAGGCATTCCACACAGCACCACACGCGCGCACTGCAACCTTCCGACGTGAGCGCAGCAGAGCGGGGCGGAGCGGCGGAGCGGCGGAGCGGCAGAGCGGAGGAGCGAGAGGGAAAGCCGCGACCAATTTGCACAGCGCCGCGGCAAGCGCCACTTTACGTGCTTGGCGCGCTGCACTACGCATCAACGGGTGAAGTCACGGGCGCGCGGGGCAACATTGGGCGCAGCAGCGCTGTGCGTGGTCAGCGCGCTCGGCTGGACCACCCGCGCACAGGCCTTTTGCCGCAGCATGACCTGTGAGCTAGGCAAAAAGACAGACGCCGAGCCCCCGTGCCCGCGCGACGAAAACCAATGCGTCACCCAGGGCCAGCCGCTGCATTGGGGCAACTCCTGTCTGACCTACACGGTCCAGGTCGACGGCTCCTCGAAGTCCAAGCTCGATGCCGATCAAGTCCAAGCCTTCGTCGCGGAAGCGTTCGATGCTTGGAAGAGCGCGCGTTGTCCGGGCGGCGGCTCACCGAGCTTCGAAGCGCAATTCGAGGGCTTCGTCAGCTGCGACCGCCACGAAAAGATCTGTGAGAGCGCCGACAAAAACGTGAACGTGGTGATGTTCCACGACATTGGTTGGCCTTACGGCGCGAGCAAGATCGGCGTCACCACGCCCACCGCCGGCAAAGAATCCGGCCTGGTCGTCGACACCGACGTCGAAATCAACGCCCAAAATTTTAGCTTCACGAGCGGCCCGACGGGCGGGATGTCCACCTCGCTGCGCTTCGTGCTGACCCACGAGCTCGGCCATTTCCTCGGCCTCGCGCACAGTCTATCGAGCAACTCGGTGATGTCCCAGGGCTACCAGAGCCTGGCCCTCAGCTCGACCCTCATCTCACCAGACGACGCAGCCGCAATCTGCACCGTCTTTCCGCCCGGCCCGAAGCGGAACTGCGGCGCACCCCCTGCGCCCGCGTACGACATGTGCCAAATTCCGATCGGCGAAGACCCGCCCTGCAAGCTCGGGTCAATCACGGAGGACACCGCGAGCTGCGGCTGTCGGCTGGCCGCGAGCTCACGGTCCCAGAGCTCGACGCTCGCCGCGTTCGGGCTAATGCTGACCGCCCTGGCAGCCCGACGAACGCACCGGAAACGCCTGTCGCTGGGTTGATGGTCACGATTTGCGGCGCTTTGCGGCGCAGCCTTCGCCGGCGTAACCTAGAGTTTCGCCTCAATGCCGGCTATTTTACCGCTGATTTCGATTCGGCCCTTCGAGCCCGCAGATCGCGCGGCACTCGAAGAACTGTGGGCGCTGGTGTTTGCCGACGATCCACCGCGGAATGCGCCGAGCATCCTGATCGACAGCAAGCTCAAGGTGCAACCTGAGCTGCTGCTCGTCGGCTTGGTCGACTCCACGCTCGTAGGCGCGCTGATGGCAGGTTTCGACGGCGTACGCGGTTGGATCTATCACTTGGCCGTGAGCCCCGCTTGGCGACGGCGCGGCTTCGCGAGCGCGCTGGTGCATGCAGCTGAGCACGGGCTCGAGCGCCTCGGGTGTCCGAAGGTAAACTTGCAGGTGCGCACCAGTAACGCGGCCGTGGTCGCCTTCTATCGCAGTCTCGGGTACGAAGCAGAGGAGCGGCTGAGCATGGGTCGCCGTCTCGGACGCAATCCTTGACCTCTGCTCGCAAGGGCAAGCGGGCGCGCGACGAAGCACCCTTGCCTCGACGACCGAAACGGCGGGCTCGCTTCCAGGGGCTGGCGCGTTCGAAATCGAAGTAAGGGCGCGGTCAGAGCAGGTAGCTGACGGTGAGCGCCCAGCGGTCGTCACTGAGGACGATGTCCATGAGCTCGATCAGGCAAGCGCGAATCTGCGCAGCGCTTCGGGCGACTTCACCGTCCGCCGCCAAATTTTCGAGCCCACTTCGCCAACGCGCGACGACTTCGTTCGGAATCAGCCACGGTCTGCATTCCCCTTCGCCGAGCGGCGCCTGGAAGCCATCCTGCTCGGT
>Ga0247776_10000152_pt1 | contig 15704 bp, 9 predicted proteins | sample UWRJL199509C5_FD_179912 | JGI IMG/M metagenome (GOLD analysis project Ga0247776, IMG submission 179912) | Plant litter microbial communities from Arlington Agricultural Research Station in Wisconsin, United States - UWRJ-L199-509C-5 | ecosystem: Environmental > Terrestrial > Plant litter >...
TGGTTCACCGTGCTCACGCACGCGCACGATCGCGCGATCGACCAGCAAAATGGCGTTCTTGGTGACGAGACCCATGAGCAGCACCATGCCGATCAGGGCGCCCATGGCCATGGTGTTGTTGGTCAAGAACAGTCCGAGGATGCCACCCACGATCGCCAACGGAAGCGTGACCATGATCGTCAGCGGATGAATGAAGCTCTCGAACTGCGAGGCGAGCACGATGTAGATGAAGACCACGCCCAGCAACATGGCGACGCCCATGTTTTGGTTGTTTTCGTTCATCATCTTGATCTGCCCGTCGTACTGAATCGACATTTCGGGCGCGAGCTTGAGCTTGGCGATTTGGGGCTGAAATTCCTTGGCGACGTCGCCCAGGGCTCGGCCGATCGGCGCGCCCCAGATCGTGATCTGGCGATTGCGATTTTCCCGCTCGATCACCTGCGGCCCGGCGGTACGCTCGAAGGAAGCGACGTCGGACAGCTTGACCAGACCAGTGCGTGTCGGAATGGTCAGGTTGGCGAGCGCCGCCGGATCACTGCGATAGTCGTGATTGAGCCGGACACGGATCGGCACTTCGTCCTTACCTTGGCGAAGATTGCCGCTCTCTTCACCTGCGAACGCGGTGCGCACCGAAAGCGCGACCTCCGCCAAGGACAAGCCGTGATCTGCCGCGCGCTGGCGATCGATGGCGACCACCAGTTCCGGGCGACCCGGCGAGAAGCGGACTTGGATGTCGCCCACGCCGGGCGTGTCTTTCAGGATCTTCTCGATTTGACGAGCCGTGTCCTCGATGTCTTTGAACTCGGTGCCGCGCACGTTGATCATGATCGGCGCCTCGGTGGCAGCGCCCTCCACGAACGGCGGATCGGCGACCGCGACCTTGACGTTCGGTAAGCCGAGCGCGGCGTTGCGGGCCACGTTCTTGAGGTCCTCGAGCGTGGCCGTGCGCTCGCGCTTGGAGGTGGTGACCAAGCGCCATTTGACCTTGTTCACCTCTTCGTCGGGACCGATCGTCGCGAATACGGTCTTGAATTCCGGGTTGGCGAGCATCTTTTGCTCGGCCATCGCCGAGTAGCGTGCGGTCTGCTCGAGCGAGGTGCCTGCGGGAAACTCGGCTTCGACGATGAACTGCCCGCGGTCTTCGGCGTTCACGAACTCGGAGCCCAAGAGCTTACCGATGTAGCCCATGAAGAACAGGCTGCCGACTGCCGCCAAACCGACGATCGCCTTGTGACGCAGGGACCAGGAGAGCATCGCCGCGTACGTCTGCTCCATCACGGAGAAGACCCACTCGAAGGGCCGCTTCAGCCAAGCGAAGCGATCTCCGCGCTCGTCGAGCGACTTGGAGAAGCGCGAGGAGAGCATCGGATCGAGCGTGAACGCGACGAACAACGAAATCACGACTGCGACTGAAATGGTGATGCCGAATTGGCGAAAGAACTGGCCGACGATGCCTTTTACGAAGGCGATCGGCAAGAACACCGCCACGATCGTGAGCGTCGTGGCGAGCACGCTCAGCGCCACTTCTTTGGTGCCGTCGAGCGCCGCCTCACGTGGAGACTTTCCGCGCTCGAGGTGCTTGAAGATGTTTTCGCGAACGACCACCGCGTCGTCGATCAAGAGTCCGATGGCCAGCGACAAGCCGAGCAGAGTCATCATGTTCAGCGTGTAGCCGAGCCAGTACATGACGAAGAAAGTGCCCACGACGCTGGTGGGCAGGGCCACGGCGCTGATCAGCGTCGAGCGCAAATCCAGCATGAAAATCAAGATCACCAGCACGGCCATGCCGCCGCCGAAGATGATGTCGTGCTCGACCTGCTTCACCTGGGGCTCGATGATCGCTGCCTGGTCGATGATCAGCTCGGAATGCAGACCTTGCGGAAATGCTTTGGTCAGCGCGGCCATCTTCTGCTGCACGGCTTGCGAAACTTCCACCGTGTTGCTACCGGACTGCTTGCGCAGCTCGAGCGTCACGCCTTCTTGACCGTTGATCACCACGCGCGTGCGGGCTTCCGCGAAGTCATCATCTACCTTGGCCACATCGCGCAGCTTCACGGCCGAGCCGTCGCGGGCGGTGGCCACGATCGTGTTGCGCACCTGTTCGGCGTCTTTGAACTCACCGACGGTGCGCACGCTGACCTCGCGCGCTCCTTCCTCGAAGTGTCCGGCGGGCACGTTCATGTTTTCGGCGCGCAGGCGATTGACGATGCTGGCCGGGCTCTGGCCCAAAGCGTCGAGCCGCGCGCGGTCGAGATCCACCTTGATTTCACGGGTGGCACCGCCGTTCACGCTCACTTGCGCCACGCCTTGCACCTGTTCCAAGGCGGGACGCAGCACGTCGTCGGCGTACTTGCGCGTGGCTGAGAGCGAGCTGTCGCCGCGCAGCGTGTAAGTCAAAATCGGTGACGCCGTGACGTCGAAGCGATTGACGATCGGCTCCTTGGTGTCGGTCGGGAACTTGTAGCGCGCTTGCGAGATGCGTTCGCGGACCTCGGTGGCCGCCTCGGTGATGTCCACGCCCAGGTTGAACATCACGATCATCGTCGAGGAGCCCTCGCGCGAGAACGTGCGCACGCGGTCGATGCCGTTCAGGCTGACCACCGCGTCTTCCAAGGGCTTGGTGACCAGGTTCTCCACTTCCGATGGGCTGGCGCCGGGATAGGGGACCGTCACGGCGATGGCTGGGAAGCTCACGTCCGGGAACAGGTCCGTTCCGAGGCGGGAAAAGCCGACCGCGCCGAGTACCAGCATGGCCACCGTGACCATTACGGTGAACACCGGGCGACGAATGGCGATCGCCGAGATGTTCATCGCTGCGCTCCTTCGACCAGCACGCGGTCGCCGGTCTTTGCCTCCGGCCGGGGCGAGAGCACCACTTGGTCCGTTGCCTCCAAACCTTGACGGACCAGAAGTGAGCCGTCCGAACCCCGCGCGTAGCTGACGCGCTTCACGGTCAGGGCTTCGCCTTGCACCACGATGACTTCATCCTGGCTGCCTGGGCGCAGCGCCTCGTGAGGCAGGCGCAAGACCGAAAGCGGCGCGCCGCCTTGAATGCGTGCGCGTACGAATGCGCCCGAGCGCAGCTGCCCGCTTGCCTTCTTGTTGTCGAACAAAGCTTCGAGTGGCACGCGACGCGTGCTCGGGTCGACGGCGCCGAGCACGCTCGAAACCACGCCCGTCGCGCTGCCGTGCTCGGTGCTGATCTCGACCGCTGCGCCGACGCGGATCAAGTTTGCGTCGCTCTCGCCGACTGAAGCCTTCAGCTTGAGCGCGCTCAGATCCATCAACTCGAACAGCACCATACTGGGGCTGACGACCGCGCCCACGCCGTCCGGTACGCGGGTCACGGTGCCAGAAAATGGCGCGATTAACGCCTGATTTTGCAGATTCACTTGGCTGAGGGCGAGCCCGGCCTTGGCCGCGTCGAGCTGCGCGCTGGCTAGCGAGTGCTGCGAGGCGCTTTGCACGCCCATGGTTTCGGCGAGCGCGCCGCTGCTGACCATCGAGCTCGTGCGCCGAGCGTTGTCTTCGGCCAACGAGAGCTGCGCTTGCGCGGCGCGGAGCTGCGCGTCCGCAGAGCGGACTTGCGCGGCGGCCTCGCTGCCGTCGAGCGTTCCCAGCACCGTGCCTGCTTTGACGACCTGCCCGAGCTTGACTCCGACCGTGCGGATCCGGCCATTGACCTTGAAGCCGAGCGCGGCACTCTGCGCCGCCATCAGCGACCCCTCGAACTCGACCAGCGGTTGCCAAGTTTGGCTCTCGGCGCGCACGGTGCGCACGTGCTCCGGCGCTGCTGCCTCTTGCACGGCCTTCTGTGCCGCGGCCGTGCGCTTCGAGCTGACGGCTGCTTGCGCCTGGTTGGCCGCGTGAATGCGCACCCCAGTCCAGCCCACGAAGCCGGCGGCGAGCACCCCCAACACCAAAATGCCAGCCAGCGGCGCGCGTGGCGGCGCGCCCAGGGCGAGCGCAGCGGAGTCCGGTTTCGCGTTAGACATAGAAGAAAACCCCGTATCTTGTGGAATTTGCGGCATGTTGTTCGTCCCCCCTAGGTAGCGATCGAGCTCTCAGCTGACGACGAGTCGTCTTCGGCGTCCAACTGCTGAAGAGCGGTGAGCAGCGCAGGCGTCCCCGCGCCAGCGAGCACCATCAAACGTAGTCCGTGTAGGCGCTTGCGTAGATCCGGCTTCTTGGCTTCGCGCACGAGTTGGCGTGCGAAACGGTCATAGCCTCCAGCAATGAAGGCCGCCGTGACTTCGACGTCGAGGTCTTTGCGGTACACGCCGCTTGCGACGCCTCGACGGAGCAGCTCCTCTGTCTCGCTTTGCGCATTCGAAGCAAAGTGCTCGATCAAGTGCTGGTAGTCCGCAGAGCGCCCGCCCTCGAGCGTGATGCGCATCAACGCGCGGTTCTTCCAAATGAACTCGAACATCTCCACGTCACGCGCGAGCCCTTCCTCGAGCGACTGCTCGAGGCCTTGATCGAGTGAGGGGAGACACGCCCCTTGCACGGCCTCCATGCGCGTTTGCAGGTGAGCAATGACGCCGGACAGGAGCTCCTTGAAGGCGTCGCCCTTGCTGTCGAAGTGAAGGTAGAAGGCGCCCTTCGACAGACCCGCTTGAGTCGTGATGTCTTCGACCTTGGCGCGATCCAAGCCCTTCTCGGAAAAGACGCGCTCGGCCGCCTCGAGGAGGCGGCTTTTGGCATGCGGATCGCTCGGTCTGGGCATTCTGACCTCAAGGTCACTGACCTGTGAGTCAATGACCGCGCGGTCAATATTGCGCGGCGAGGGGGATCGTCAAGCGCGCCGACGAAACATTTCGCAATTCTTCATATATCGGAAATTGCTCTACTATTTGTCGAAACGCTGCAGCTCGGCTGGAAAGCCGCCCAGGTCTACCGGGTCGTGGCGAGTCACTTTCAGCCCCAGCTGACGCGCCCGGCTGGCAGTTCGGTCGGCAAACGGAGAGAGCCAGACCAGCCGCCCGCCCGTGGCCAGCGAGGCGGCCGCGTTGCCCAGAAAAGCGTCCAGCAATGGCCCCAGATTGCCATCGCGAGCGACCCTTCGACCCATGGGCGGATTGCTGATGATGAGCGAGACACCCTGCACGCGGTGGTGACGCGCGTCGCCTGGTCGCAGGTCGATGCTGAGCTGAGCGCGTTCGGCGTTCGAGCGAGCTGCTGCCAGCGCTTTGTTTTCCAGATCGCTACCGTGAAGCTCACGGAACGGACCGAGCAGCCCCCGCTCGATCAGCTCGAGCCCGCTGCCCACGAACGGATCCCAGACGATGTCTTCCGCCCGCACGCCGGCGACGCGTGCCAGCGCGGCGGCGATCGTCGGATGCGAGGCGGCGGGCACGTCCTCGCTGCGGTAGCTGAAGCGAGGGTCCTCGAAGCGGCGGGGACACAACTCGAGCATGCCCCGACGTGTGTCGATCACGACCTCCCAGGGCGATTCCTGGGTATCGTTGTGGAACCAGGGGATGCGCTCGGCGATGGCTGCGGCGACCCGCCAAACCTTGTCCCTTTGGTGACCACCTTCGGCGAACGCCAGGCGAAAACGAGCACGCCCGCTGGTCCACGCGCGGACTGCTCGCTCCGCGTCTGGATGCTGGAGCGCGCTCGCCACGCGGCTTTCGAGGCTATCTTGGGGCGAGCCGGGAAGCGGGATTTCGACCCCGAAACCCAGCGCGCTGCGTAGTCGCAAGAGCTCGCCGAAGGCACCGCGATGGCTGAACCGAACGCGGTCAGGTCCGACTACCGTGGCCGAACCCAGAGACGACGCGCGCGCTTCTTCGGCCAGCACCCAGGACAGGCCCGAACGACAATGCGCGATCAGTGTTTGGGGCGCGCCGAGCGCTCGGCCCAGGTCGATCGCCGAGGGGGCGCTGCGTCCGAGGTCGCGCTCGAGCATCAGCCGCGCACGCTCGATGATTCGCGAAAGCTCTGGATCTGACGCGCGCTCGGCGCGCAGCAGGGCGAGCGCGGCCTCGTTACTGCTCTTGCCCAAGGCTTCGGCCAAACTACGCCGTTCCAAGGTGCTCGCAGCTGGCCAACGTTCGAGCAAGCGCTCGGTGGCTTCCGGCACGGCCAGTTTGCCGAGCGAGCTACTGGCTACGCGCCGCACGCGTTCGTCGGCATCTTCTAGCCCAGCCAGTAGTGCGCTGCGAAATTCCGCGGCGCCGGAACTGTTCGCGACGCGCCCGAGCACCGCATAAAGCCGCGCTCGCTCGCGAGCGTCCGCCGCGGTCAGCCGTGTCAGCGCGACGCGCCCAGCCGCTTCGCCTGCGCGACCCAATGCGCGCTCCAGCCGTCGCGCGTCCTCTCGCTCGGCAGCGGCCAAGGCTTGGAACAGCTTGGCCAGGTGCTTTGCGCCGGGCGTAAACCCAGGATCGCTGAGCCAGGCGCTGATTTCGGCAGGAAGATCGCTTGCGGTCGACACCGCAGGTGACTTAGCACTCCGTGCCACGAGCCATGAGAGTTTTCGCGCCCCTTCCCGCCTGGCAAGTGCTCAGCGACACGCCGCTCGTCTCGCAACGCTGGCTCGAGGTCCGCGAGCAGCGCGTGCGCTTGGCCAACGGCCACGAGATTGACCAGTTTCACCTGATCCACGGCCCGCATTGGGCCGGCGTGTTGTGCCTGACCCGCGAGCGGGAGGTGGTGCTGGTGCGGCAATACCGGCATGGTTTTGGTGGAGCGAGCTTGGAATTGCCCGCTGGCGTGCTGGAAGAGGGCGAAGACCCGCTGGCAGGAGCCCGCCGAGAACTGCGCGAGGAATCGGGCTTCGACGCCGAGCTGATCGAGCCTTTGCTAGCGCTTGCTCCGGAGCCCTCGCGCAATTCGGCGCGCGCGCAATTTTTCTTCGCGCGTGGCGGCAGGCGCGTGTCCGAGCTGGCGCTCGATAGCAGTGAGGATCTGGAAGTGCTGCTCGTGCCGGTCGAGGAGCTGCTGGACTTGATCGATCACGGGCAGATCGTGCACGGTGCGCACATCGCGGCGATCCTTTTAGCTTGGCGTCGCGGTCTGCTCGCCTAAGTTGAATAGCACCGCTGAAAGTTCGCCCGGCAAGGGCGCTTCGCAGGTGATGTGGCTGCTTTCGCTGATCAGCGTCACCGCCGAACAATGCAAGAAGCTTCGGTCGAGGCCGTGCCGGTGCTCGAAGTAGGTATTCGACGCGGGGTCGCCGAAGCGCGTATCGCCTAGGACCGCGTGCCCGACTCCAACCAGCAGCTGGCGCAGCTGCGCTGGGCTCGCCTGTTCGGGCCAGACTGTCAGCAAGCTATGCCCGCCCTGCACGCGTTCGCGTAAATAGCGCATGCTGGCAGAGACCACGCGCCCGCCTTCGCGCACCGGCCGGCGAATGCGCCCGCGCTTGTGAGTCACGCCGCGACACAGCGAGACGAAGCTCTGGGTCCCGGCGCGAAACGCCTGCTCCAGGGCAGGCAGCGCGGCTTCCGTGCGCGCAAATAGGCAGACGCCGCTGCTGTCTTGATCGAGCCGTTGCGAGGCGAGCGGTAGCGCAGCGCTGGCGCCAGGCAGCTGCCTGACACGATCGAGCAGACTATGTTCGAAACCTGGCTCTGGGCGGACCGGTTCGTAGCCGGATTTAAGGACCGCCAACCAATCCTGGTGCTCATAAAGCACTTTTGGCGCAGGTAGCTCGGCACGACGCAGCACGACCAGGCTCTCCACCGCGCTGCTGTGCGGGATCATGTCGAACGGCCAGAGTTCTTCCGCGGCGTAGCCGAGCTCGCTCAGGTGAGCGAGGTCGCGCGCCAGGGTGGCCGGATCACAGGACATGTACAGGATTGCACTGGGCAGAAGGGCGCTCGCGCGGCGCCGCACTTCAGTGGACAGGCCGCGTCGGGGAGGGTTGACCAGCAACGCTTGGAAGCGCTCGCCGCGGCCGTCGATTTCACGGAGCACACGTTCGGCGATACCGTTCAAGGTCCGTAGTGCGAGCTTTTGTTCGCGCGCCGCTCGCTCGACGTGGGCGAGTGCGGGGCCGAACGCTTCGACCGCGGTGACGTCGAAGCCCGCGGCGGCTAGGCGCAGCGCGAGCGCGCCCGAGCCCGCGTACAATTCGAGCACGCGGCTTGCCCCGAGCTCTTTCAGTGCGTGCTCGATGCGACCATGCGCGGCGTTGGCTTGCCCGATGTGCGTTTGCGTGAACGCGCCGTGCGCGGCCAAATGGTACGGCCCGCTCGCGAGCAGGTGATGCGCCGAAACTTCCTCCCCGGAGAGCAGCACATGGCCCGTGCCGAGCACCGTGGCGGCGCCTGGCTCACGGAAGCTGGCCGCGACCGAGCGCACCTCGCTCGCTTCTGCGGAGAGCGCGCGTGCCAGGCGCTGCAGCTCCGCGATCGGTGTGCCCTGCGCGGCGATCAGCGTCACGAGCGCGCCGTCGTCCACCTGCCGCACGTCCAGGCCGTCGAGCGCGGGCGTGGCGTGGGACAAAACGCGCCGCGCCACCGCGACTACGCGCGCCAGAACCGGCGACAACACGCGGCACTCTGGGATGTCGACCACGGAATGCGAATCGCGCTCGTACAAGCCGAGCGCGCCGTCTGTGCCGAACACGAGCTTGGCGCGCGCGCGATACGCCTGTGTCGGCGAGGCTCCAGCGACGGGCGCGAGCTTCAATTTCGCGAGCTGCGGGTAACGCGCCATGCCGCGCTGCACGAAGGCATGCTTCTGGCTCAGCTCTTCGCCATAGGGCACGCCCAAAAAGGCACAACCGCCGCAGCGGGCACCGTGCGGGCAATCCAGGATCTCGCTCTCGGTCATGGGGGGCGCACAGGATTGTCGCTCCCAGCGTACCGCGCTAGCCCTGAGCTGTGCGCACCATTCTTCTGTTAATTGGCAGCAACTTGTTCATGACGGCCGCGTGGTACGGCCATCTCAAATACCGCGGCGTAGCCTTGTGGAAGGTGATCCTGATCAGTTGGGGGATCGCCTTCTTCGAGTACTGTCTACAAGTCCCGGCAAATCGCTTGGGCTATGGGCAATTCAGCGCTTTTCAGCTGAAAATCATGCAAGAAGTCATCACCCTGGTGGTGTTTCTGGGCTTCGCCACGTTCTGGCTCGGCGAGCGCGTGCGCTGGAACTATGGCGTCGCATTGGCCCTGATTCTGGCGGCAGTGTACTTCGCGTTTCTGCCCGGTAGCGCGCCAGGTTAAGCTACGGCCCGGAAGTGAGCACCCAGCCCAGCAAGCCGCCCGCGATCCTGCGGAGTCCGAACCCGCTCGGCGTTGGGGTCAGCCGGTTCGAGATCAAAAACCTCGAGCAGCATTGGTACTCGGACCTCTACCATTACCTGCTGGCCATCACCTGGCGCCGGCTGTTGGGCGTATTTTTCCTGATCTACATCGGGACGAACGCGATCTTCGGCTTTCTTTTTTGGTTGGGTGGCAATGACATTTCCAACACTCGACCAGGGTCTTACGCCGACGCCTTCTGGTTCAGCGTGCAAACCTACGCCACGATCGGCTACGGCTCGATGGCGCCGGTCACCACTTACGCCCACGTGTTGGTCACGCTCGAGGCGTTCGCCGGCATGATGGCGCTGGCGCTCAGCACCGGCATCGTTTTCGCTAAATTCTCGCGACCCACCGCGCGCATCGCGTTCAGCAGCAACATCGTCGCTCACGTGCGCAATGGTCGACCGGTATTGGAATTTCGCTTGGCCAATCAGCGCCGCGGCTCGCTCAGCGACGCGACCATGAAATTCAGCGTGCTGCGCGACGAGATGACCGCTGAAGGTCAGCCCATGCGCCGTGGCTACCCGCTCGAGCTCGAGCGTCCGAACATGCCCGTGCTCAGCCTGGCCTGGAACTGCATCCACGTGCTCGACGACAGCAGCCCGCTGCGCGGCTTATGCCCCGGCGATCCGATGGAGGGCGTGATGGGCTTCATCGCCATCCTGACCGCCCATGACGATACCAGGGGCGACACCGTGCATGCCCGCCAATTTTGGACCCGGGATGACGTGCGCCACAACGTGCGCTTCGTCGATATGATCGACACCAAATCCCAGCCCGGCGTGATCAGCATCGATCACGCGCGTTTGAACGACCTGGGCCCCGTTCCAGCTACGACCTCACTCGCGCCGCTGCCCGTGGCATCGGACGCTGACTCGGAAGCGGGCGGGGCGGCGGAAGGTTAAGGGATGAAGCTGTTTCGCTTTGGTCCAATGGGCGCGGAAAAGCCCGGCTTGCTCGTGGACGGCGTGGGCCGCGTGGATGTCTCGGCGTTCGGCGAGGACTATGACGAAACGTTCTTCGGCTCGGATGGCCCGGCGCGCCTGGCGCGATTCTACGCGGAACAGCCCGCGCGCTGCCCGCATGTCTCGGCGGATGCGCGGATCGCTGCGGCGATCGCGCGGCCGAGCAAGATCGTGTGCGTGGGCTTGAACTACCGAGACCACGCGCTCGAGACCGGCGCGCCGATCCCGACCGAGCCGGTGTTGTTCATGAAAGCGAGCTCGGCGGTGTGCGGCCCGTATGACGACCTGCTCCTGCCGCGCGGCTCGTTGAAAACCGATTGGGAGGTCGAGCTCGGGGTGGTGATCGGCAAGACCGCCCGCTATGTCGAGGAGTCGGCCGCGCTCGAGCACGTCGCGGGCTTCGTGCTGCTCAACGATTATTCCGAGCGCGCCTTCCAGAAAGAGCGCGGCGGCCAATTCACCAAGGGCAAGAGCGCCGACACCTTCGCGCCGATTGGCCCGTTCCTGGTCACGAAAGACGCCCTCGACGCCTCCGACTTGCGGCTCTGGCTCACGGTCAACGGTGAGCCCTGCCAAGACAGCCGCAGCAGCGCCATGCTCTTCTCTGTGCCAGCGCTGATAGCGTACATCAGCTCGTTCATGACCTTGCTGCCCGGGGACTTGCTGAGCACGGGCACTCCTGCGGGCGTCGGGGCGGGCCGGAAGCCGCCGCGTTTCCTGTCGGCGGGCGATATCGTCGAGTTCGGGATCGACGGGCTCGGTGAAGCACGCCAAGTCGTGATTGCGCCCGGCTGAGCGTGCTAAGTAGGCCTCGCCCATGAAGTTCGTGCACGCTGCGGATTTGCACTTGGATAGCCCGCTTTCCGGGCTCTCCAAGTACGAAGGCGCGCCGGTCGAGCAGATCCGCGGCGCCACGCGGCGCGCGCTCGAGAACTTGGTCAAGCTGTGCCTGTCCGAGCAAGTGCAGCTCTTGCTGATTGCTGGCGACCTGTATGATGGGGATTGGCGGGACTACTCCACGGGCTTGTTCTTCGCCAAGCAAATGGCGGCGCTGCGGGCGGGCAACGTGCGCGTGGTCTGGATCCGCGGCAACCACGATGCGGCCAGCAAGCTGACCGCGCACTTGAATTTGCCCGACAACGTGCGCGAGCTTTCGCACAAGAAGCCTGACTCGCTCGTGCTCGAGGAGCTCGGCGTCGCGGTGCACGGGCAGGGCTTCGATACTCGGGACGTGACGACCGACCTCAGCCTGCGCTATCCGGAGCCGAAGCGCGGGCTGTTCAACATCGGCCTCTTGCACACGGCGCTGGAGGGCAGGGCAGGGCACGCGCCGTACGCGCCGTGTCGGCTGAGCGCGCTGATCGATCGCGGCTACGACTACTTTGCGCTCGGGCACGTGCACACTCGAGAGGTGCTGAGTGAGCGCCCTTGGATCGTGTTTCCAGGCAATTTGCAGGGTCGCCACGCGCGCGAGACCGGTCCCAAGGGGGCCAGTCTGATCAGTGTCGAGGGCGAGCAAGTGCGCTCGGTCGAGCACCGCGCACTCGACGCCGTGCGTTGGCACGTGGCCGAAGCCGATATCAGCGACGAGCACTCGCTCGACGGTGTGCTCGAACGAGTGCGCGGGTCGCTCGGCGCGGCTGTCTCCGCCAGTGAGGGGCGCCTGTGCGCGGTGCGCGTTCGGATCCACGGCGCGAGCGCTGCCCACGAACAACTCGCGGCCCGCTTCGAGCGTGTCACGGAGGAAGTGCGGGCCCTGACCCTGGACTTAGCGGCGGAGGCCTGGCTCGAGAAGGTCGAGCTCGCCACGCGCCCGTTGGCCGATCGAGCCGTGCTGCGCGAACGCGAGGATGCGATCGGCGAGCTGCTGCGCGGTCTCGGCGATCTCGCCCGCGACGACGCCGCGCTGCTCGAGCTCGCTCAGGAGCTGGTCGAGCTGAAACGCAAGCTGCCGCCCGAGCTGCGGGAAGGCCCGGACGCGATCGACTTGGAGAGTCCGGAGGCCCTGCGTCGCTTGCTGGCCGAGGTCGAGCAAACGCTGCTGCCCGCCGTGCGTGGCTCGGAAGAAGCGCCGTCTTGAGGTTTCAGCGCCTTGAATTTACGGCATTTGGCCCATTCAGCGGGCTGAAGTTGGATCTCTCCGGCGGCGCGCCGGGCGGCTTCCACATCGTGTTCGGCCCCAACGAGGCCGGCAAGAGCAGCGCGCTCCGTGGCGTGCACCATCTGCTGTTCGGTTTTCCCGAGCGCACACCGGATGCGCACCTGCACCCGACTTCGGAATTGCGCATTGCGGCTGCGCTGGCCTCCGAAGCCGGGCAAGTGACCGAAGTGCAGCGCCTCAAGCGTCGCAAGGATGCCCTGCGCAACGCCGCGGACGCGCCGATCGACGAGGGCGTGATGAGCTCACTCTTGAGCGGCGTCGACGCGCAGCTGTTCGAGCGGCTGTTCGGGCTCGATCACGAACGCCTGCAGCGTGCGGGTGACGCGCTGCTCGAAGATCGCGGCGACGTTGGCGAGAGTTTGTTCGACGCCGGCTCCGGCGGGCGCGGCATTCGCAGCGTGCTCTCGTCGCTGGAACAGAGCGCGGACGAGATTTTCAAGCCGCGTTCCAGCAAAGCCAGCCTGAACGTGCTGATCGAGGCCTACAAAGAAGCCCGCTCGGCGACCCGTGATGCGTTGGTTTCGCCCGAGAAGTGGCTGGCCCAGAAAGAGCAGCTCGACGCTGCCCGGAGCCGTCTGGAAGAGCTCGGCGAGCGCCGCAAAAAGCTGCGCGAAGAGTCGAACGCTCAAAGCCGTTTGGATGCCGTGCTCGGCCCGATCGCCCAGCGCAATGCCCTACGCGACAAGCTTTCCGCGCTCGGCGTCTTGCCGCGTTTGGCCGAAGATGCCGGCGAGCGCCGCGTGCGCGCCCAGCGCACGCTGGATGAAGCGCAGCACGAGCGAGCGCGGCTGGAACGCGAGATCGGCAAGAAGCGAGAGCGCCTGGCTGAGCTCGTCGTGCCCGAGAATTTGCTGGGTGTCAGCGCAGAGGCGATCGAAAAGCTGCGCGATCGCGTGGGAAAATTTCGAGCCGCCGAGGAAGATTTGCCGCGGCGCCACGAAGACGCGCGTCGCCATGAGGCCGAGCTCGAGCGCGTGCTCGGCATGCTCTACCCGGGGCAAGCTCTGGACGGCTTTTCGGCGCAGCGTCCGAGCGCCACCGAGCTATCGAGGGTGCGCAAGCTGCCCCAACGTCAAGCGGCGTTGCTCGAACGGGTGGCCCAGGTGACCAAATCAGTGCGGAGCTTGACCGTGCAGCGCGCACAAGCGGCCGCAAGTTTGGCCGATTTGCCGGCCCCACGCGAGCTCGGCGTGCTGCGCCGCGTGCTCGCCTCGGCGCGCGCCAACGGCGACGTCGAGCGCCGCGCGCGAGACGCGCGGTCACTCAGCGAGAAGCTCGAGCTAGAAGCGTCCGCCAAGCTTTCGGCGCTCGGCTTTTGGCGGGGCAGCTTATCGGCATTGCCCGGTTTGGAGCTGCCGTCGGAAGAGACGGTCGAGCGCTTTCAGCGGGAATTCGCCGAGCTAGCCTCGCGATCGAGCGAGCTGTCACGGGAGCGCGCCTCGCTTTCGCAACGGCTTGCCCAAACCGCCCAGAAGATCAAAGCCATCGAAGGCTCGGGTAGTGTGCCGAGCGAAGCCGCGCTCGATTCAGCGCGCGCCCATCGCGACGACGGGCTGCGTCGCGTGCTCGGCGCCTGGGCACGCGCGGACGCGGCCAACCTGGTCGACCACGAGTACGACGCTGAGTTGCCACTTCGCGACGGCCTGACGCGAGCCGTCAAGGCGGCCGACGAGCACGCGGATCGCTTGCGCCGCGAGGCCGAGCGCGTGTCCAGCTTGGCGGGCCTGGCGGCGGAACGCGAGCAGCTCAGCGCGGAGCTGGTTTCGCTCGAAGCGCGGAAAAGTCGCCTCGACGAGCAGCAAGCGACGAGTGAAAAAGCCTGGCTGGCCGCCTTTCGCGCGGCGGGCATCGAGCCCGCAACCCCGGTCGAGATGCGCGCTTGGCTTGCGCGGCAACGCTTGCTCTCGGAGCTCGCGCAGCGCGCGCAAGATGCCCGCCTCGAGGCCGAAAGCGCGAGCCGTGAGCGCGACGCGCTGAGCGCTGGATTGAGCCTGGCGCTCGGTCTGCCCGTCACCCCCAGCCAAACTCTCGCCGGCCTACTCGCCGCTTGCGAAGAAGCGGTCGAAGCCGGCACGCGCGCGTCGGATCGGCGGCTCGAGCTGCTCGAAACTTTGCGCGACATCGATCGCCAGCAGGCCGAACGCGAGCAAGAGCTCGAAAGCGAGCGCGAGGCGCTCCGGAGCTGGCAGCTCGAATGGAGCGCCGTGACGACGAAGCTGGGCTTTGCAGGCGATCTTTCGCCGGATGAGGTCGTCACCCGTTTGGATTCGCTGACCGGGCTCTTCGACGGTCTGGTTCAGCTCTCCGATCAGCGCCGGCGTGCCGCGCGCATCGAGGAGGATCGAGCCAAATTCCAAGAGCATGTCTCGGAGTGGATCAAAACCTACGCCCCGGATCTCGCTCCACGTGCGCCTGATGTGGCAGCCGAGGAGCTGGTGCGCCGCTTTCAATCGGCCGAGCACCAGCGCGCGGAAAGCACGCAGATTCAGGCTGATTTGGCGGAAGTGACGCGCGCGCTGTCGGCACTCGAGGCGCGCGCCGAGCAAGCCGAGAGTGAGCTCGAAAGCTTGCGCGCAGCCGCGCAAGCGCCGGATCTCGCCGCCCTACCGGGGATCGAGGCCAACGTCGCCGAAGCCCGAGGCTTGCAACGGCAATTGGACGCGGTCGAAGGCTCGCTACTCAAGGACGAAGGCGTGGCTCTGGAAGCCTTGGTGGATGCCGCACGCGGGGTAGATCGCGCCGCGTTGCACGTTCGCTTGCGCGAGCTCGAAGAGGAGCTCGAACGCTTGGATGACGAGCATCAAAACCTGAGCGCTCAGGTTCGAGATCTGGAGCACGGCTTGCAGCGCTATGCCGAAACGGACGCCGCCGACTACGCCCAAAGCTTGAACGTGCAAGCGGCCGAGATCCGCGAACAGGCACTGCGTTACGCGCGGCTCAAGCTGTCGTCGGTGGTGCTCGAACGCGAAGTCGAGCGCTACCGCGAGCAACATCAGGGGCCGGTGCTGAAGCGCGCGTCGGCGCTCTTTCCAAGGCTCACCCTAGGCAGCTTTCGGGGCTTACGCGTGGGCGTGGAAGAGCGAAAAGTCGTCGCTTTGCGCGACGACGGTAAAGAGCTGGCCGTCGAGGGCATGAGCGAAGGCACGCGCTACCAGCTGTACCTCGCCTTGCGCATTGCCAGCCTGGAACGCTATCTGGAGCGGAATCCGCCGCTGCCGCTGGTGCTCGACGACATATTGATTCACTTCGATGACGAGCGCGCTGCCGCGGCGCTGGGTGTCTTGGGTGAGCTGGCCGAGCGCGTGCAAATCCTGTTTTTCA
>Ga0247776_10000155_pt1 | contig 15557 bp, 13 predicted proteins | sample UWRJL199509C5_FD_179912 | JGI IMG/M metagenome (GOLD analysis project Ga0247776, IMG submission 179912) | Plant litter microbial communities from Arlington Agricultural Research Station in Wisconsin, United States - UWRJ-L199-509C-5 | ecosystem: Environmental > Terrestrial > Plant litter >...
GCGACGCCGGGGGCTCGCGCGTCGGAGCGCACGTAAGCCGCGATCGCTTCCCAAGGCGCCCAACGACCGTCACCGAGCTCTTGCAAGGCCTCCAGGACCAGCTCGCGCACGACGCCCACGGCGCTCGTCTCTCGCGCGTCAGCGGTGACGCGCAGGGCTTCACCGTCGGGGCGCGCCTCGTCCCAGGCACCGCCGCGGCGCCAGGCGTCGAACAGGGCCCGGCCGAGCTCACCCACGCTGTGCGAGCCCGGAGGAGAGGCCGTGCTCACCGCGGACGGATCCCACAGGCCGATCGCGCGGCTGAGTGAGGCGACGAGCGCGATCACCTCTGATTCGCGTCCGAAGCGCGCGGCAAACTTGGTAATCAACGAGCGGGGCGTGCCCACGCCTGCCCGCACCTCGACCGAGGGATCCCGCACCGCGAGCGCCATGGCGAGCGCAATTGGCGCCGGATCCTCGGCGAAACGGGCACGACGCGGCGCGTGGTCCTCCGCCAGGACGAAGCTGCGAATCTCGCGGCGTTGCAGCTCGCGTTCGACCCGGCGCTGCGTACCGACGATGGCCACGACCTCACTCGGAATGACGTGGCGATTCGGGTGTACGGGGACCAAAAAGCCGCGACGCTCGAGCGCAAAGCCCACGCCTCGACGGGAGGGAGTGGCACCGGTAGCACCGCGCAAGCGCATCGGCTCGCGTTCGAGATCGAGCAGCTCTTCGGTGTCGACCTCTCCGCCGACCTTTTCGATTGCGTTCAAGAGCTTGCGCTCCAACGGCGCGAGCTCTTCTACCTCGCGCTCGAGGCGTTTCTGGTCCCCGAACACTTCCCAGGCCGGTTCCAGACACAACGCAACGGGGGGGGTCGCTGGGCGACCCAAATAGTGACCGGCGATGCTGCTGGCGACGTCCGGGTGCAGTTGCGCCAAGAGCGCACGGGCGCCACGCGGGTCTTCGCCTTCCCAGCTGCGCAGCTGGATCATGTGGGCGATGGGCAGCAATAGCTCCACGCCCTTGTCGCGCCCGCGGATAAAAACGATGCCGCGGGCGACCAACGGTTCGACCGCGGGCGGCAGGGTTTGGGCGAAAAGTACGCCGCGCGCTTCGGCTACGCGGTACAGAAGCTCCCGTGTGGGGCCGGGCAGAATCCCGGCGTCGCGCATTTCTGGCAGCTGAAGCAGCATGCGCGCGACCTGCGAGGGCACGTCGATCCGCTTGGCCTCGTCGATCCGGATCTTGAGCCGGGCAATCAGCGAGCCCAGCTCGCGCTCGGGCAGCTGTCGCAGCACATCCACCAAGCGGATCGCCCCCACGCTTGATGACTCTTGGTCTTTACGAGAGGGCATGGGATCTCACTAGCAAACCGCGAAATACCCCTATTGTCCAGGCGCGCAGGCGGTTTATCGCTTTTGACAAATGTTTCGAGCTCGATTTGGAAACCACTCCCTGTCGTCTCCCTCAAAGACGCCCCCGCCCCAGATTCGTCAGACTAGACCGTCAGACCCGTCAGACCCGTCAGACCCGTCAGATCGGTCGTACCCACGTGATCGCATCGCGGTTTCGCCACGCAATTTTGTCCGCGGGCACTCGACCCCACGCAATCTCACAAATAGTTCTCTCCAATTTTTCACAGGCTGTCCAGCGTCTTCCCGACTGTGCGTCGTTATTTTTGCATCGTTATTTTTGGGTAATTTTTGGGCTTCGACGCGCGGGGGGCTTTTTCTCGGGAAGTTTCGCGCGGCGGGCACCGTGAGCGGAATAGAACCGTCCAATCTTGGTACAGTGCGGCGCCCATGATCTTGAGAGACCCAGTTCACGGCCTCGTCTCCTTCGAAACGCCGGAGGAAGCGATTGTCCCAGCGCTACTCGAAACTGCCGAGGTGCAGCGTCTGAGACGGATCAGGCAGACGGGACTCGCGTCGCTCGCGTATCCCGGAGCCGACCACACACGCTTTGCGCATGCGATCGGTGCGGCGTGCGTCATGACTCGTCTCATCCGCCGCCTGCGTGGCCTGCACGAGGGCTTGCCGTTTTGGCAGCGCCTGACCACCGAGCGCGCTCGCGATGCCCTAGCGGCATCGCTGTTGCATGACGTTGGGCACGGTCCCTTCTCGCACTTGTTCGAGCAAGCCCTGCCGGACTCGAAAAAGCACGAGGACTGGACGACGCGCATCGTGCTCGACCCGAGCACGGAGGTTCACGCGGTGCTCCAGCGCTTCGATCCAGGCCTACCCGAGCGCGTCGTCGATCTGGTGCACGGCCGTCATGAGCTTACGTTCCTGGCGCGCGCGGTGAGCGGTACGTTCGATGTGGATCGCTGCGATTACTTGCTGCGAGACGCGCACGCCACTGGGGTCAGCTACGGTTCGTTCGATCTCGACTGGTTACTGCGAAGTCTTTGTTTTGGCGTCGCCGAACACGGCCAAGCTCCGCCCTTGGCGATCGATGGCGCGAAGGGTATTCCGGCCATCGAGTCCTTCGTGCTCGCGCGCTTGTTCATGTTTCAGCAGGTGTATTTTCACAAAACCGAGCGCGCCAGCGAGTGGATGCTCGGGCGTATCTTCAACGAGGTCGCGAAGATGCTGGCCATGGGCGATCGCTTGCCGTCGACGCCGACCGCCATCGTTTCGCTGGCACAGGGCGGCGACGCCGAGCTCAGCGACTACCTGGAGCTCGACGACGCTTCGCTTTGGGTGGCATTGAGCGCTTGGCGGAGCAGCAAAAATTCGATCCTTTCCGATCTGACCAAGCGCTTCCACGCGCGCAAACTGTTCAAGACGTACGAGCTGTTCGACGAGCGGGCCACCCCGGACGCGCGCGTCTGGGCGCTGGACATCGCTCGCGACGTAGCCGCCAAAGCGGGCCTCGATCCGCAAATCTACGTCGGTTTGGACGCCGCCTCGACGATCGCCTTCGACGACATCCACGACCCGTTGACGGTCGTGTTCCCGGGCGGGCAGACTCGAGCCTTGGCTGACGTGTCGTTCCTGCTCGGTCGCCTGCGGGGCGAAAAAATGTCGCGCATCCGCTTGATTTTCGCGCCCGAGCTGCGAGACGAGATCATTCGTCGGCTGGCCGCGGACTGAGCGATGAGCAAAGCCTCGAGCCTCTCGAGTCGTGCGCAGCGAGTCGCGTGCAGCGTCCTCGTGGCGCTTGCCGTGACCCAGCTCCGCATGCGCGCGGCACACGCGCAGGCTAAGGGCGTGCAGCCGACGCGCGGCTCCGCCGACGGCGTATACGGCCGTTTCGATGGCGATCTCGATCTGGGCCTCGCGCTGGGCGCGGAGTTCGGTTCGGCCGGTCATCCTGCGCCCGCGCTGCGCGGCAGCGCACACTATTTCTCGAGCGCGGGCGTTTATGCCTCCGGACGGATCAAGGCGGGCGATGAATCCGCGCCGTCGTTGTTCGGACTGGGCGTCGAGCTGCGCCCACTGTTCTTGCCGCGCTGGGCCAAAGGCTACGAGACCGGCCCCGCGCTACTGGATCTGACGCTCGATTCGCTGTCCTTGTCCTTGGGAGCTTTCTGGGCCCAGCGGGCAGCGCACACGTCCGAGTCGAACCACGGCTTCGACGCGCAGCTCGGCTTCGGCATTCCACTGCTGGCGACTGCCTCAGGGCCTTGGCTCGAGGCGCGCGGCGCGTTGCGCTATCCGGACGGCGCGCGCCGCGAGGAGGCCTTGATTCTGGCGCTCAGTTGGCATGGTTTCGTGACCACGCCCTTCAGCTCGGGCTCAGGCCTGTAGCCGGCGTTTGATCCAGGCGGCCGTGCCGGGCCCCGGGCTAGTGCTGGCGATTACGCCGTTTTTGACGAACACCTCGCTGGCGAGCGCGCGACCGTTGTACTCACTCGCCATCGTGAAGGAGTACGCCCCGGCGTCGCGAATCACCACGGCTGCAGGCGGCTCGCTTCCGATCGGGTGCGCACCGAAGTCGTCCGAGCTCTCACAGACAGGGCCGACGACACGCCACTCGGGCAGCGAGGGTTCGCGATCGAGCGGCTCGATGCGGTGCTTCGCGCCGTACAACGCAGGCCGCAAAAGATCGTTCATGCCAGCGTCAATCATCAGCCAAGAGTGTTGGCCGGTGACTTTGCCCTGCACCACGTGGGCCACCAGCACACCGTGCGACCCAACCAGCGAGCGTCCGGGTTCGGCAACCAACATCAGGTCCGACAAGCCTTCGGCGTGCAGCAGCTGAACCGCGGCGCGCCCGAAATCAGCTGGCGTCGCGGCTTGCCCGCTGCCGTAGTCGATGCCGAAGCCGCCGCCGAAATTCACGTATTCGAGACCAGCATGATTGGCGCGGCGCGCGCGTGCAACGTCGCACACGTGGCGCGCAGACTTCAAATACGGCGCGACCTCGCCGAGCATCGAGCCGATGTGCGTCGACAAGCCGACCGCGACGAGCGCTTCTCCCGCCGCATCCACTGCTTCGAACGCGCGGCCGACGTCGGCGCGCGCGATGCCGAATTTGGCTTTGTCGTGACCGGTGGAGATATGTGCGTGCGATTCGATCTCGACGCCCGGATTGAGACGAAATGCAACGCGCGCCTGACGCCCCAGGGCTCGCGCGCGGGCCGCAATTCGGGACACTTCTTCGACGCTTTCCGCCTGGATCGCCAGCACGCGCGACGAAATCGCGAGGTCGAGCTCGCTGTCCTTCTTGGCCACCCCGCTCATCACGATCTTTTCGGCGGGGATGCCGCAAGCGATGGCCACTTCTAATTCAGCCGCTGAAACCACGTCCGCTCCGGTGCCTTCAGCGGCCAACGTGCGGACGACTGAGCCCGCGGAATTGGCTTTCACCGCATAGGCAATCACGTGGCGCGCGTCGCCGTAACCCGCGATCAGCGAGCGCGCCTCGAGAGCGATCGCGTCGAGGTCATAGAAGTAGACGGGGGTTTCGAGTCCGGATTGAGCGAGGAGTTCGGAAAGAGGGGACTCGCCAAGGCAGGCCTGGCCTTGCGCATTGCGTCGAAAACCATACATCCCGAGGTCCTTACCAGCGCCCCTTCGCGACGCAAACGCGTAATCGGACGCAAGCGAACCGAGAAGCCCGTAGCCGCTGCGACCAGGCCGGACGCGCCGAGCGCGCCGAGCGCGCCGAATGCGCAAGGCCGGGAAACAGCCACTGCGCTGGGTTTGTTGGCTTTCATCGCGAGAGGCGGCTACCCGGAGAGGCTCGCCTTGTGGCATGCTGGCGGTTGCTCGAAAAGGCAAGCGGCCTCGGCTAAGAGCCCGAGCCCCAAAGCACAAGCAGACGGACCAATAGATCAATGATCGCTCGCCGCGCAAAAATCGTTTGTACCCTCGGACCCGCCGTCAATAGCCGCGACTCCATCCGCGGCCTGATCGAGGCCGGCATGGATGTTGCGCGGCTCAATTTCTCTCACGGCACGCACGCCGACCACGCTCACATGGTGGAGATGGTCCGCGCTGAGAGCCTCGCGCTCGGTAAGCCCGTGGCTTTGCTTCAAGATCTGTGCGGCCCCAAAATCCGTACTGGCAAGATCGGCCCCGCCGTCCTGAACAACGGTGACAGCGTCGATTTGGTCTCGGGCGAAACGGGTGATGAGCGCACGATCTCGATCGACTATCCCTCGCTCAAAGACGACGTTCGCGTCGACGACCGAATTCTGCTCTCCGACGGTCAAGTCGAGCTGCGCGTGATCGCGATCCGTGGCGATCGCGTGGAGTGTCGCGTCGAGCACGGCGGTCCGATGCGTCCACGCATGGGCGTCAATCTGCCTTCGTCCGGGCTGCGTCTCGCCGCCCTGACCGAGAAGGACAAGAAGGACTTGGATTTCGGGCTCGAGCTGGGCGTGGATTACATCGCGCTGTCGTTCGTGCGCCGCGCCGAGGAAATTCAGGAACTGCGTGAGATTTGCGAGCGCAAGGGCCGGCCGACGCCGATCATCGCCAAGATCGAGACGCCCTCCGCCGTCGAGCGGCTGGATTCGATCGTGCGCGCTGCTGACGCCGCCATGGTCGCGCGCGGAGATCTCGGCGTAGAGCTCCCGCCTGAGACCGTGCCCGTGATCCAAAAGCAGATCATCGGCACCTGCCGCATTCATCGCAAGCCCGTGATCGTGGCTACCGAGATGTTGCAATCGATGGTCGATTCGCCGCGGCCGACCCGTGCCGAGGCGAGCGACGTCGCGCACGCCGTGTTCGGCAACGCGGACGCGGTGATGCTGTCGGCCGAGAGCGCGAGCGGCAAGTTCCCGCTCCAGGCCGTGCGCATGATGGATCGCATCATTCGCCAGGCCGAGGGCAGCCGCTTCTTTGCGCCCGCCGCATCCGAGCCGGACCACACCACGCCGGACTCCATCGCCCACGCGGCCTGCGCGATCGCTCGCGAAGTCGGCGCCAAGCTGATCGTGACCTTGACCGAGTCGGGGTTGACCGCGCGGCTCGTCTCCAAGGCCCGCCCGAACGCGCCGATTTTGGCCTTCTCCACCGACGATCGCACGCTGCGCCGCTTGGCCCTGTACTGGGGAGTTTCGCCGCGCCCGTTGGTCGGGGCCGCGCCAAACCTCGAAGAGCAAGTCCAGAGCACCAGTCAGATTCTGGCTGACAACGGCTTGGTCAAATCCGGCGAGCGCTACGTGATGGTGTACGGCGCACGCGTCGGCGTGCGCGGTGCAACCAACGCCGTGCGAGTGGAGCAGCTGCCGTGAAGCACGAGGTGCGACGGAGGGAGCCCTGTTAACAGCACTCTCCGGACGTAGCCCCGAGCTCGAAAAATACGAGCTCATCGCGGAAATTGGCCACGGCGGCATGGCCACCGTGTACCGCGCTCGCGATCGTCGCCTCGGTCGCGAGGTGGCGGTCAAGGTGATCCACCACCATTTGCGTGAAAATGCCGAGGTGGCGTCGCGTTTCGTGAGCGAGGCGCGCGCCGTCGCCAAGGTCAAGCACCCGAACATCGTCGAGGTGTACGACGTCTCCGACGCCGATGAGCCGGAGCGCTACCTGGTGCAGGAGCTGGTGCGCGGCACCACGCTGCGGCAGCTGATCGCCCAGCACGGCCACTTGCCGGCCGAGGTGGCCGCGGCGATCGCCGTCGAGATCGCTTCTGCGTTGGAGCACGCCCACGGCTTGGGCGTGATCCACCGCGACATGAAGCCGGAGAACGTGCTCGTCGAAATGCCGACCGAAGGCCAGTCGGACGCCGAAGCCCCGCTCACCGCGCGCGTCAAAATCACGGATTTTGGGATCGCAAAGTTGCTCGACGTGCAGGGCGTCACGTCTACGGGTCAGGTGCTCGGTTCGCCGGCGCACATGGCGCCCGAGCAAATCGAGGGTGGGGACGTGAGCGCCAGCGCGGACGTTTTTGGGCTCGGAGTCCTGTTGTACGAAGCGCTGGTCGGTAAGTTGCCCTTCGACGGCAAGAATCCTGCGCAAGTCCTGCGACGCGTGCTCGACGGCACGTTTACGGCTGCAGATCGCGCGCGACCCACGGTCGGCGCGGGGCTGTCGCAGATCGTGGCTCGAGCCTTGGCGCGCGACGCGGCGGACCGCTATCAGAGTGCGCGCGTGATGGCAGAGGCGCTGAAAGAAGAGCTCGCGCAGCTCGGGTTCACCGATCTTCGCCGTGAAATTTGGGCATTCTTACGCGACAGCGCTGGCTACCAAGCAGAATACGAGCCGCGCCTGGTGGCGGAATTGTGCAAGCACGCCAACGCGGCGCGCGTCGCGAAGGACTTCGTAGGCGCGGCAGCCGCGTTCAATCGAGCGCTGGCATTTCGCCCGGACGACTCCGAGCTGCTGCGCCAGGTCGCACAAATTGCTCGCGGTGAAAGCGTGCGGCGCGTCGTCAGACGTGGCTCGCTGGCGCTGCTCGGGATCGCAGCGGTTCTGGGCGTGGTGGCTGGCTTCGTGGCGTGGCTCCGCTCGCGGCCGGCAGCAAGCGGCACGCTCCCGAGTGCCGCAGAGCAACGACCGAGGGCGGACACGCAAGGCCCGGCGCCGAGTGCCCAGGTCACGCCGACCGCGGTTGCCAGCTTGGGGCCGCGCCGCACAGCGCCGGAGGCGGTGCGCCGCAACGGGCACACGCCCGCCCGCCCGACGCCATCGGCGGCCGCGCCGGAATTTGCGACCGTGCGCGTTTTGGTGGACGGTCCAAAAAATGCGACGGTCAAGGTCGACGGCCAAGAGATTGTTTGGTTCGGGCCGCCCCACGAGCTCACGGTCGGCCCACACACCTTCCAGTTCGTGCCACCGAACGAAGAGTGCTGTGTCGCCCCGCAGACGATGACGGTCAACGTGGCCAAGCCGAGTAACCCGGGGGAGGTCCAGACCGTGCGCGGGACCATCGAGTTCAGGCCGGCGCGGATCGAGTTCCAGGGCCTGCCAGGGACGACCGCCAGCTGTGGGGAGCTCGGCTCCTTCAACGTGCCCGGGGAGCAAAAAATCCGCATGGCAACGGCCGCGCTGCACGCGCATTGCACGCTCTTATCCCCGCCAACCAGCGGGCTTCCGCCAAAAGAATTTGACCTGACGCTCAGCCCCGGTCGACTCTTCACTATCCCCGGGCCATAACCTCCCGGCCCCGGGGGGTACCGGATGAGTCTGTCGCGCTTCTGTACGAGCCTCGCTGTGTTGTGGACGGTGCTAATTGCGCCGCCGCTCTGCGCGCAAACCACGCCCCGTGGCCCGGTCATCTCGGAGTCGCCGCGCTTGAACGATCGGGCGGAGCTGGCGCGCGTCGTCAGCCTGTATGACGCGGGCAAGTATGGGGACTGCGCGAGCTCGTTGAATCGGCTGCTCAGCAGCGGCGAGAGCGCGCACCCGTTCCATGATCTCGACGTGATCGAGAGCGCGCGGATTTATCACGCGGCGTGCCTGATCGGCAGCGGCCAGACCCAGCTGGCGGACGAACCGCTGCGCGCGGCCATCAGCCAGAACCCGCAGATGAAGCCGCCGGACAGCTTGGTCTTTCCACCGCAAGTGATTGATCGCTTCTTGCGCGTGCGCGAGACGATGTTCGACGTGATTCGCAGAGCCGAAGTCGAGCGAGTGAAGGCGGCGCAAGAAATCGCAAGGCAGCAAGAGCTAAGAGCCAAGCGAGAAGTCGCACGCGTCGCAGGCTTGGAGCGGCTGGCTCAAGAAGAGACGATAATCACGCCTCGAACTCGCTGGCTTGCGCTCGTGCCCTTCGGGGTTGGACAGTTTCAAAACCAGGACAAATCACTCGGTTACGTATTTTTGACCAGTGAGATCTTGCTCGCGGCGACCACGCTGACCGCGCTCGGCGTGGAGACTCACTTGGTCTTGGCTACCAGCCAAGTCGACAACCCCGACCCCAGCAACAAAACTCGAAACGACAACTGGAAGACCGCGCTCGACTATTCTTCGTACGCCTGGCTCGGGGTGTCGTTGATCGGCATTCTCGAGGCGCAGCTTTCGTTCGTGCCTGAGCAGCGGCAAGTTCGGAAGCGCGACCTCCCGCCGGAGCTGCGTCCGGAGAAGCCGTCGCCAAGCGTGACGCCGAACGCCGCGCCCGTGCAGGGCGGCGCAGTGTTCGGCGTCAGCGGTCGGTTCTGAGGCTAAGGGCCCCTGACGCTCAGCTACGTTTCTCGATGGCAGCGACGTAGAAGCCCGCGAACACGCGCAGCGGCGAATCACACAGAGCCCGCTCGGCGGCACGAAAGACCAGGCGGCCAAGCGCGTTCTTCATCACTTTCGCGGTGGGCGTCACGATCCGCACGCCGCGCGCGCCGACCAGCAGCGTGCCCGCAGGCAGCAACTTACGCAGGCCGAACGGCGAATCGAAGCGCGTGTAGACATGGCTCTCGTTGGCAGCGGCCGCGATCCGTCCGGCGGGCCCGAAGCGCTTGAGTAGCGCGCGCAAGCTATAGGGATTGTAAAACTCCGCCAGCACGATGCCGCCGGGGCGGGTGACGCGCACCATCTCTTTCAGGGCGAGCTCGATTTCCGGGACGTGGGCCAGCACTTTGAACGAGCAGGTCACGTCGAACCGATTGTCTTCGAAGGGGAGGGCGGTGGCGGAGCCGAGCACGACGTCGAGCCCACGCGATTGCGCTTTCGCCAACATGCCCGGAGAAAGATCGACGCCGTGAGCCGAACGCGCGAACTTTGCGATGCGCGACAGCACGAGCCCAGTACCGCAACCTACTTCCAGGACATCGCGGCCCGCGCCATAGCGCTTGACGTATTCCGACTCGAGCTCGTCCAGCAGGTCGTGGTAGCCGCCGGGATCGTTGTCGCCGCGGTGGTCTTCATAGCCAGCCGAAAAAGCGTCGTAGTAGGCGCGATTGGCGTCGTGCGTGCCTGAGCTATCCATTTTCGGTGAACCTGTCTCGTAAATCGCGGGAATGCAAGAAAGACCGGCTATTCGCCCCGCCCTCGGCTGGAGCGCGCCGGCGCGGGCTCAGCCGTCGTGCTCGGTGTCGTCCGAGCTAGCTTCGTCTTCCAGCGAAAGGGGCACGCTCAACTCCTCGAGCGCGCCTCTGGCCAAGGCCGCCGCGTCTTCCGCCTGCCCGCTGACGAACCCGCAATTTTTGCAGATTCTGAGCTCGTGGATACCGATCGCGGGCAGTGACGCGCCGAGCGCCGCGTCGTGCGCGAGCAAAAATACGGTCTCGCCGCAAACGGTACAACCCCCATCGATGGAGTGCAGGCTGCGCCGCGAGGCCACAGGGCTCGGCGCGGCCGAAATCATCTGCGAGAGCGCCTCGCCGATTCGGCGGAGCTCGGTGCGTTCGATGCGGCGTAGCCGACTGCGCATGGCATAACCGACGATTACGAGCAGCGAGGCGAACGCGGCCAACGCGTGAAACCAAGCCGTGACGAGCTGATTCGAGAGCGTGGCGAAGGCCATCGCGCCGATCAACACGGCCAGCACGATCAAGTCCCGCGCGCGGCCGCTCTCGGCGCGTTGCGCCAGTTCTTCCTCGAGCTCACGTTGCTCCTGCTGAAGATCGAGGTTGGCGTCCGGGCCGTAGGGTGGCTCTCCCACCAGGGCGATCATTTCGCGCGCGGAGCGCGCCAGTGCTGGCGCGGCCGGCGCGTTGCATGCGGCGAGCGCGCCGCTGCGGTCACCTGCGCCTAGTGCGCGCACGAGCTCAGCCGCCAACTTGGGCCCGCTCCGCATCTCGCTTGCGACGAGCAGCGTCCGGATCAGCAGCGAAAAGACGCCGAGCGCCGCGACGGCTTCGAGGGTGGGAAATTCGTCGGGCATGGCCGGTGTTCTTTTTCTAGTCCCGAGACCGGCAAACTCGCATACAATTTTCGAGCGGGGCGCTTTGGTCGACTTTTCCCCGCTTCTCCGCAAGGCTTCGAGTTGTAGTAGCCTCGCTGAGCGTGACACGCAGCGCAGCCGCACCGCTGATCATCGGCGTGACCGAATACGTCGACATCCCCGCCTGGCGAATCCTACGTCTGCGGGCGAAGATCGACACGGGTGCGCGTACGAGCGCGTTGCACGTCGAGAACATCCGCGAATTGGCGGGCGGAAGGGTGCGTTTCGACGTGCGCCTCAGCCGTAGCGAGAGCGACCGCCGAGTGACGGTCGAGGCGCGCATCGCTCGGCGGGGTCAGGTTCGACCTTCGAGTGGGGAGCCGGAGGAGCGCATTTTCGTGGCAGTGAAGGTCCGCATCGGCCCGGTCGAACGAGAGATCGAGCTCAGCTTGGTCGATCGTGGACGAATGATCTTCCGCATGCTGATCGGGCGCCGCGCCTTGGCCCACGCCTTCCTGGTCGATCCGAGTCGGCGCTACCTGCTGCAGCAGCCGACCGCCCGCAAAGTTGCCCCGGCCAAAGTAGCGCCCAAGGCTGCTTCGGGTAGCGTCGCCAAGGCCCCCGTTGCTGCCGCCAGGCGTGGCCGAGAACGGCTCGGGTCATGACGCTGCGGATCGCCATCCTGTCTTGCAATTCGCAGGCGTACAGCACGCGCCGGCTGCGCGAAGTCTGCGTCAAGCGTGGTCACCACGTGAAGGTGCTGCACACGTTGCGTTTCAGCTTGCTCGTGGAGTCGGGGCGGCCGGCTCTGTTTTTCCGCAATCGCAAGCTCTCCCGTTACGACGCCGTGATCCCGCGCATCGGTGCTTCGATCAGCGCGTTCGGCACGGCGGTCGTGCGCCAGTTCGAGCAGATGGGCGTGTTCTCTCTCAACTCGTCGTACGCGATCAGCTGTGCGCGTGACAAGCTACGCTCCACGCAGCTCTTGAGCCGGCACGAGCTGGGCATCCCCTCGACGGCTTTTGCACGTGATCGCAGTAACCTCGCGCACTCGATCGAAGCGGTGGGCGGGGCACCGGTGGTGATCAAGTTGCTGGAGGGCGCGCAGGGCATCGGCGTGATTTTGGCCGAGACCACCAAAATGGCCGAAGCCATCATCGAAACCTTGCACAGCACCCAGAAAGACGTGGTGATTCAGCGCTTCGTGAGCGAGAGCCGCGGCAGGGACATTCGCGCCTTGGTGGTGGGCGACCGCGTCGTGGCCGCGATCAGCCGCCAGGCAGCGGCGGGCGAGTTTCGAGCCAATTTGCACCGCGGAGGTCGCGCCAGCAAAATCGACATCGATCCCGCCTTCGAACGCACCGCGATCGCCTCTGCCCAGGTCATGGGCCTGCACGTAGCGGGAGTCGACATGCTCGAGGGGCCGGACGGACCGCAGGTCCTGGAGGTGAACTCTTCTCCTGGGCTGGAAGGCATCGAGGCCGCGACCGGTGTCGATGTGGCGTCGGCGATCATCGAGCAGCTCGAGGAGCGCGTGGCCTTCCCGGATCTGGATCTGCGCCAGCGGCTGACGTTGAAGAGCGGCTACGGCGTGGCTGAATTCCGCGTCGTGAACGGCTCGGAGTTCGTCGACCGAACGTTGGCCGAGCTCTCGTTCCGCGATCGGGAGGTGCGCGTGCTGAGCATCACTCGCGAAGCATTGGTCCTGCCCAACCCGCGCGGTTCGGACGTGCTGCGCGCAGGCGACGTGCTGCTCTGCTTTGGCAGTTACGCCACACTGCGCGCGCTGTTGCCGCGTTCGCCCGCGCCCTGACTTTCGTTATACTTGGTACGCGATGCGTCCCGGTGATCATCCCGAGTTCTTTCGCTTCCCCGCGCCCGAGGGCCGCTCGCGGGAGAGCTCGATCGTGCTCGACGCGCAGGGGCGTTTTCAGCACGAAGGCAAGCTCGTCGAGCATCCGGGCATGGCCCGGGCCTTCGCCTCGTGGATCGATCGACACCCGGACGACGGCCGCTTCATTTTGAACAACGGCTACGACTGGAGCTATTTCCGGGTCGAGGACGTGCCTTTTTTCGTGCTCGGGGTGCGTGAGCAGGGCTCCGGGCTCGAGCTCTCGCTCTCGGACGGCAGCCAGAGCCCGCTCGACCCCAGCAGCTTGGCGTTGGGCGCCCAAGGCGCCCTGTACACCACCGTTAAAAATGGCCAATTTCGGGCACGCTTCACGCAAGGGGCGCAAATCGCTCTGGCTCCGTGGCTGGCGGAGGCCGAAAACGGCGAGATTTTTCTGGAAATCGCCGGTACCCGTCACGCGCTCGAAAATTCTGGTGGGGGCTCGTGATAGAAGGCCCGAAAGATGAGAGTCCTAGCAGCGGATCGGCTTTCCGAGTCGAGCCTCGACGAAATGCGAAGCCTGGGCGTCGAGGTCGTCTACGACCCCGACCTCGATGGTGAAGCGCTGGTCAATGTCCTCGACGGCGTGAACGTGCTGATCGTGCGCGGCACGGTCGTGAACAAGGCCGCGATCGACGCGGGCAAGGCGCTGAATCTCATCATCCGCGCCGGCGCGGGTGTCAGCAACATCGACGTGTCCACGGCGAGCGAGCGCGGCATCTACGTGGCCAACTGCCCGGGTAAGAACGCTTCGGCTGTCGCCGAGCTCACGCTCACTCTGATCGGCTGCCTCGACCGCCGGGTGCCGGATGGCGTCGCCAGTCTACGCAGCGGCAAGTGGGAGAAGCACGAGCTTGCGCGCGCGGTCGGCCTCAACGGCAGGAAGATCGGCATCTTGGGTACGGGCCATGTCGGTCGCGCGGTGATCAAGCTGGCGCAAGCTTACGGCATGCAGCCTTATGCCTGGGCACGCTCGCTGCCTCCGGCGAAGGCAGCGGAGCTGGGCGTTACGCGCGTGGCGAGCCCGGAAGAATTGGCTCGTTCCGTCGATATTTTCAGCGTTCACCTAGAGCTCGGCGAGCGCACCCGCGGCATCGTCGATCGCAAGGTGATCGAAGCCTTGCGCGATCGCGCGATGTTCGTGAACACCGCGCGATCCGAGCTCGTCGACTACGACGCGCTGCTCGAGATGATCCCGAAAAAGGGGCTGCGCGTCGGGCTCGATGTCCTGCCCAACGAACCAGATACGCGTGAGGGCACTTACTCGCACCCGATCTTGCAGAGCGGTTTGGTCTATGCGACGCCGCACATCGGGGCCTCGACGGACGAAGCGCAGATCGCCATCGCCAACGAGACGGTGCGCATCTTGCGCGGCTTCTTGACCAAGGGTGAGGTGCTCAACGTCGTGAACATCAGCGCCACGTCATGGGCGCGCTATCAACTGGTCGTACGTCACGTGGACAAGGTAGGAGCCTTGGCCAACGTGCTCGGCGTGCTCAAGCGGCACGGGATCAATGTTCAGGAGCTGGACAACACGGTCTTCGAGGGCGGGCGGGCCGCGTGCGCGAAAATCCGACTGGCTTCCCGGCCGTCAGACGCTTCTCTTCAAGAAATCATGGCTTTCGACGGGGAAGTGCTGCATGTGGACCTGGTCACTCTGCCGAATCTTGCTTGATCGCGGGTTTTCGGCGGCGCGCAAAAATAGCTAATGATTTCCGCTGTCTAAGGCCTCTTGCGGGCCCGCGGGCCGTCGGCTAGAATGCGCCGCGACAACTTGGGTGGTTCCCAGCGGACCCGCTCTGCTCAGAGGGTCCGTTTTTTTTCATTTTCTGTCTGCACCGCATGAACGTTTCGTACGAAAAAATTCCAGGTATCGATCGAGAGAAGCTGCACGCAGCGCTCGGTCCCGTGCTCGCGGCGCATGGCGTCGAGTGCGTGGAGTGTATTTGGCGTACGGACCGCAGCGGATGGCTACTCGAGATCAGCATCGAGCGCAGCGTAAGCAGCGAGCCTGCCGGCTCGAGTCTGCCCGGCTACGGCGTGACGATCGATCTGTGTGCAGACATCTCGCGGGACCTCTCGGCGGCGCTCGATGTTGCAGACTGTATTCCGCATCGTTACACGTTGGAGGTCGGGTCCCCCGGCGTCGAACGCGCGCTGTACGTGCAGCGTGACTACGAGCGCTTCGCTGGCCAAGCCGCACGCCTCAAGTTGAGTGAACCTCGCGCCGGACAGTCGGTGATCTTCGGCACGCTCAAAGGTGTCGATGAGCAGCGCGCGGTGCTGATTGAAACCGAGCAGGGCGAACTCGCCGCCATCGAGCTCGAAAAGATTCAGAGTGCTCGCATCCTCTTCGAGTGGAAGAAGGGTACGGGCGCTCGCGCCTCGGCAAGGCGGTCCGAGCAGCGCACTTCAGACAAGCCCAAAAAGGCCCAATCGCCACAACGGAGCAGGTGACAGATGGCAG